>JGI12316J15309_10009568_pt1 | contig 15818 bp, 5 predicted proteins | sample MarCyaLeptolynsp_FD_15309 | JGI IMG/M metagenome (IMG submission 15309) | reverse complement strand
GTCGATATCGGCCTGGCTGATACCTTGGTTTTCGAGCTGCGGACCATTCAGCAAGTCGTCATCGGAATCGCCCGTTGCCTGACAATCCACCGGCATCTCCGCAAATGCATCGACCCCCCAGATGTCGATCATGGAAAGCACCCGTTGTTCGATGAAGCGCACTGTCTCCACGACCTTGGTGATGCGCTGGCCGGTTATGTCCTGAAAGTTACTTGCCTCCATGATCTTCACGACTTCTCCGACGATCTTTTCGGTCGATTGAACGAGCTCAGGGTTGTCATGACCGATCCCTGCGATGATTGCCGCTTCGGTTTCAATGACTTCGGCTGCGTCCAGGATATCGCAGGTGGCGACTTCGGTCGCACAGACAATGGCGTCCAGTTCGTTCGACGCGGCCAAGAGACGGTCGTCATCCGCCATAGGGTGTTTGATGGCCGCAATTTCGTGCTTTGCCTTTGCAATGGATTTAACCAATTGAGCGATCTCAACCTGAACCGCTTGAACCTCGTCCGGTCCGGAGGCCGTGGGGAGGTCCGGCTCGGCGGGTGCCGGCTCGGCGGGTGTCGGCGCGGGGCTTGGATCCGGCGTAGAGCCATCGATCATAGAGTCCCGCATTACCGCCATTTCGGCGCGCAGCAGCGCAATGTCCTCTCGCAGCGCCAAAATTTCTGTCTCGTCCGCTGGCGGCAAAGAATGGCTCTGTTCGGGTTCAACGCGTTCGCTCCGGCGCTCAACTGAAAAGGGGCGTCGAGTTTGTAAAGAGTTCATGGCGCAACTTCCTTTTATAGACCCTTCCCATATCAGGCTCTAAAGGCCTGTTTCCCAATTTGAGTATCCGCAAAAATCGTTAACGAGTTCTAAAACCAACACAGATTTCGGACCGGAAAAATTCCCCGACTTCATGACACTTTCGGGTCTTGGCAGGCGATCCGGCTGTTGCTATAAGCCCGCTCTGCGCGGGACGGAAATTCCGTCCTAAGCGCGATAGACTGGTCCGCGGTAGCTCAGCGGTAGAGCAACCGGCTGTTAACCGGTTGGCCGTAGGTTCGAATCCTACCCGCGGAGCCATTTCAAGAAAGGCAGTGCCATTTGGCGCTGCCTTTTTTTGTAAAATTTTAGGGGCATTTTGGTGCTGCCCCACTTTTGACCCAATCAACCATTAGTGATCCTCAACGCACCTCGCTTTCGCGGCGGCGATAGGAAGCCGTTCAGTGGCGATGTGTGAGTGTTTAGGTAAAAAATGGTGCAAATTCGGATGCAAGTCTGGACGATTTCTATCTGAAGGTGTTGTATTTCGGTTTGGAGAGGGGCCTGCGATCGGGTCTCACGAAAACTGGGTATCTACGATAATGCCGCTCCGACCGGGCAGCAAACAGGGTCGGTTTGACCAAAAACACGCATGGAGGGTGGACTTATGACGACTGGAACTTCTGGTGACGACACGCTTGTAGGAACCGCGGGTGCTGACACAATCAGCGGATTGGGCGGCAATGATCACATTAGTGGGCTTGGCGGGAACGATACGCTGAACGGCGATTCCGGTAACGATACAGTTCTTGGCGGTGACGGCGACGATACGATCAATGGCGGCGGCGGTGCGGACACGCTGAACGGCGATGCGGGCAATGACACGATAACCGGCGGCAGTGGCGACGACACGATCAATGGCGGTGCTGATAACGACGTTATTCACGGAAGCGGCGGGAATGACACGCTGAATGGCGATGGCGGCAACGATTCGATCACTGGCGGAAACGGCCATGATGTTATCAACGGTGGTGACGGAAATGATACGATCGATGGGAACGGAGGAAACGACACGCTCGACGGAGGGGCGGGTGACGACACCATAGAAGGCGGCGACGGCAACGACACGATTTATGGCGGGACTGGCAACGACACAATTGAAGGAAACGGGGGTGCTGACGTCGTCTATGGCGGGGAAGGAGACGACTTTATCCGCGGGCAGAACCTTGTGGATGTGCTGGATGGTGGCTCTGGAAACGACAAGATTTTTGCCGGACAGCAGAACGACACGGTAACCGGTGGGGCCGGGAATGATTTCCTGGAGGGACGCCGTCATAGCGATAACGTCAGCGGCGGGGATGGTGACGATTATATCGAAGGCGACCGCGATGATAACGGTGATGCTGGTGACGACACGCTAGATGGCGGCAACGGGATCGACACGATCTTTGGCGGCGGTGGCGCGGATATCATCATAGGCGGTGCTGGCGACGATTTTTTGTCTGGCGACGACGTTGATTTCGGCAGCTTTTCAGTAGTTGGAGACCTAAGGCTTACCGGGGCAGGTGATACAGACCCGCAAGGTTCCGGCGCGCTTGATACATCCGGCACAAAAGATGGCGCGGACACAATTGATGGCGGCCTCGGCAACGACATCATCCTCGGCGGTGGCGGTAACGACATTCTGACCGGCGGAGAGGGCAATGACATTCTAGACGGCGGAGCAGGGACTGGCGACATCGCGGAGTTCGGCGGTAATGCAGACGACTACCGTGTCATTTATTCCGGTACGCCTGGCACATTCACCGTTGAGGATTTGAAGGCTAGCGATGGAGATGACGGATTAGACACGATCTCGAACATCGAGACGCTTCGCTTCAATGGTGTGGATTACACGCTGCCCACGAATCCTACGCTGCCCGCACCTGATGACGGAAAGATCGTCCTGGGTACGCCCCTAGACACGAAGCATGTATTGCCGGACGGCGGCGCGACCAACGCCGTTTTCCGGCTCGATGGCACCTTAGATAGTGAAAAATGGCTCGATGTCGGTGGGGGCGTGAAAGTCCGCCTAATCAACGAGACCGGCGGTGGTGTTGATCACAACACGACTGGCGAGTACGAGATAGACGGAGATAGCGCAGTAGGCCCGGGGTCGTTTGATTTTATCGTTTCCGATGGATTAACCCGCCTCTCCAGTACCGGGACGATGACTGTAGATACGGGGACATCGGCTGATGTTCCGGGCTTACGATTCGATGGGACGAACAATCTAGCTTTTACCCAATCTCAGGCCGGATCGACGACGACTTTTACTTTCGCGACTTGGGCGGCGACTTCGGATCCTGCGGTGACCGCGACGCAGACGCTGTTCGGTTATAATCCGGGAGCTGCGCAGCGATTCTCGATCGACATTCTAAACGGTAACCAACTCCGGATTTACGATCTGGGCCGATCCGGGACAGAACTGACCACGGCTGCAATCCTGACCGCCGGCGATATGCATCACATTACCTACAGTGTCGACACAACTCAGTCGGTAGAAGCCGACCGCGTAAAATTGTTCGTCGACGGCGTCGAAGTGGCTTTTCAAACTGGTGGCACGTACCCGTCGCAGAATGCAGCAATGGCGGCGACCGAGGTCGGCGCTCACAAAATAGCGCGCTATGGCACGGGGAGCGATTACTTCACTGGCACGATTGCCGACATGCACTTTATCGACGGGACCGCGAAGGTAGCGAGCGATTTCGGCGGGTTCTATGGCGGGCAGTGGGAACAAAAGCCATATGCCGGTGACTACTCTGAATACGGCAATACCGGATTTCATCTCGATTTCTCGAACCCGCTGGATCCGGATGCCGATGCAAGCGGAAATCAGAGCATCAGCGGGGCCTGGGCTGAGTACAAATCCACGACCGATGTCCCAGGACAGAGAAGTTTCGACTTCACCGGAGGGGCCGGAAACGATGTGCTCGTCGGTCTTAACGGCACACAGACGCTGACCGGCGGTGCCGGCGACGATTTGCTGCGCGGCGAAGGCGGCGACGACATTCTGGATGGCGGCGCCGGGACGGGCGACGTTGCGGAGTTTTCGGGGCGTCGTGCGGACTACAAGATTTCCTATAATGGCAGCGGCAGCCTGACGGTTCAGGACATGCTTGCGTCTGACGGCGATGACGGGACGGATACTCTAACCGGTATCGAGACGCTGCGTTTCAGCGACAGCGAGATCGATGCGCCGCCCCCGGGAGGGAATGAGCCGGAAGCGCGGGATGGGAAGATCGTCATGCCGGCCGGTGCGGCTGCTGCGGAGCATACGCTGTTTGCCGACGATGCGGATGCTGGAAGCACGCTGACGGTGAGCCTTGTCGGCGACACCAACCAGGACGGTGCGATTGATGTCACCAATGCGAGTAGTGAAACAATCGGCACGGTGCAGCTGATCAACGACACCGGTGCGTCTGTATCCTTCAACAATGACGGCCAATACCGCTTTACTCCGGCTGCTGGTTTCACCGGCGAAGGCAGCTTTGTCTACAATGTCTCGGATCAGACCGGTTTGTCCGAAATCGCAACCATGTCGGTTGAGACCGGCGTGGAGGCACCGGACGTGCCGGCAATCTCCTTTGGCGGGTCGACTGACTGGCTCAGCGATTCCTCGGGACCTGCTGGGAACCAAAAGACTTGGACATGGTCCGGCTGGGTCAAACGAGACACAGCGGGGTATCAGGATTACCACCCCGTTCTGTTTGGATCGGATCAAGGCAGCTCCAATTACATGCACATTCGAATCAACACGACGGCGCCTGAAGAGAACATTTATGTCGTGACGTCGAACGGCGTGTCGGTAAACTTCGATGCGCGGATCGACGACACCGACTGGCACCATGTCACGGTCGCCCTTGATACGACCGCATCTACGGACTCGTCACGCCTGCGGGTTTACCTGGATGGGACGGAAGCGACGTCGACGATTGGAACGGCGAACTGGCCGGCACAAAACGGCGGATACCACATCAACAATGGCGGCGCGCATTTTGTGAACCGCCTCGACTATGCATCGTCCAGTGCCTTTGCAGGCGACATGGCCGCTGTGTATTTCGTCGACGGACAGGCACTTGCCGCTTCAGACTTTGCCAAGGATTCAGGCGGTTCCTGGGTGGCACAGGGCTACACCGGCGGCTATGGAGCACATGGGTTTAGCTTAGATTTCGCCAACCCCAACGATCTGGGTAGAGATGTCTCCGGGAATGGTAATCACTTCGCAGAGGACGGTAGTCCCGGACATGTCGTCGATGCAGGTGTCGGCGACCCAGAGGCAGCCTTCGTGGGCAAAGAAACAACGGGTAACGACATCTTTGCCGGGACAGGAGCCAATGAGACGATTGCGGGCGGCGAGGGCGACGACTTGCTTCGTGGCGGTGCTGGTAACGACACGCTGGACGGCGGAGCAGGGACCGGTGATGTCGCTGAGTTCAGCGGGGTCCGTTCGGACTATAAGGTCTCATACGACGGCAACGGCAGCCTGACGGTTCAGGATGCCTATGCGGGTGACGGCGATGACGGCACGGATGTCCTGACGGACATTGAGACTCTGCGGTTCAGCGACGGTGCAGGTGGGTATGACGATGTTGCGGTACCGGCTCCGGGTGGCAATGCGCCTGAAGCGCGGGACGGGAAGATCGTCATGCCAGCCGGTGCGGCGGTGGCAGAGCATACGCTGTTTAACGAAGACGCGGATGTGAATGACACGCGGACGGTGCGCCTTGTCGGAGACACCGACAACAACGGTGCGATCGATGTCACTAATGCGAATGGTGAGACCATCGGTACGGTACAGCTGATCGACAGCAACGATGTACCGGCTGCTTACAACAATGACGGCCGATACCGTTTCACGCCTGCAACCGGGTTCACCGGTGTAGGCAGTTTCGACTACAACGTCATGGATTCAACGGGTCTGTCCGACGTCGCGACCATAGATGTTCACAGCGGCGAAGAATATGCGGGCCTAACGCTGGACGATACTGGTTCCCTGGAACTGAACTATACCGATCATGGGACCAGCATGACGAAGGGGGAGATCGAGTTCTGGTTTCGCCCATCAGCGACAAACCCCGGAGGCTATCAGCAAGAGATTTTTGCTGAGGATGGCGGCAATGCCGTTGTTGGGATCGGCAATACAATAGGAACTATCCCTCCGGGACGTGTGAGTTTCAATGGCTTCTCAAGGCCATCGGGGACGCAGCGGATTGTCTACTCCGACATAGCGCTGACGGACACGACGAAGTTCTACCACGTGAAGATCCAGGTCGACACAAATGCGGCCTCGGGGGAGCGCATCCGGTTCATCGTGGACGGTCAGGTGACAACGGCGATACAAATCTTGGGCGGCGAACCCGCGCTTGGAGAAGAACTGGACTTGTTCGGAGCGGCAGGTCGAACGGACTTTGACGTCGGGCGCGAAGTACATGGCGACGTCGCGAAAATCGTTTACCGAGATGGGTATCACTCGACCGACCCAAACTCTGGCTTCGGCATAAATGGATTTGAACTCGATTTTGCGGATCAGAGCAGTGTTGGAAACGACATTAGCGGTAGTGGAAACCACCTTACAAAATCGGAACTCCCCGATTTTGAGTACATGTATCTCCCAACCATTGGGATCGAGAAGACACAATCGAACCTCTTCGGTACGGATGGAAATGATGTCCTTGCCGCTTGGTCGGGGAATGAAACGATTGCCGGCGGTGAGGGGGATGACCTTCTGCGCGGCGGTGGCGGTAACGATACGCTGGACGGCGGCGCCGGGACCGGAGATATCGCGGAGTTCTCCGGTGTTCGTTCGGACTACAAGGTCTCATACGATAGCAATGGCAGCCTGACGGTTCAGGATGTATATGCGGGTGACGGCGATGACGGCACGGATGTCCTGACGGGCATTGAGACGCTGCGGTTCAGCGACGGTGCGGGTGGCTATGACGAGATTGCGGTACCGGCTCCGGGTGGTAATGCGCCTGAAGCGCGGGACGGGAAGATCGTCATGCCGGTCGGCGCAGCGGTTGCGGAGCATACGCTGTTTAACGAAGACGCGGATGTGAATGACACGCGGACGGTGCGCCTTGTCGGGGACACCGACAATAACGGGGCGATCGATGTCACCAATGCCAATGGTGAGACCATCGGCACGGTACAGCTGATCGACAGCAACGACGTGCCTGCTTCGTACAATACGGATGGTCGATACCGCTTCACCCCAGCGACCGGGTTCAGCGGTGTGGGCAGCTTCGACTACAACGTCACGGATGGATCCGGCCTGTCCGACATTGCGACGATGGATGTTCACAGCGGCGAAGAATATGCGGGCCTAACGCTGAATGATACGGGATCGCTAGAGTTAAGTTATACCGGTAGCGGGACCAGCATGACGAAGGGGGAAATTGAATTTTGGTATCGGCCCTCATCGACTACACCTGGCTACCAGCAAGAGATTTTGGCAGAGACAGGTGGTAATGCCGTTGTCGGTATCGGTGGGACTATAGGAACGATCCCTCAGGGACGCGTTAGTTTCAACGGCTTCTCAAGGCCGTCCGGAACGCAGAGGATTGTTTATTCGGATATCGCGCTGACGGACACGACAAAGTTCTATCACGTTAAGATTCAGGTCGATACGAATGCCGCGTCGGGTGACCGCGTGCGGTTCATCGTAGATGGTCAAGCGGCGACGACGGTACAGGTCCTGGGTGGGGAGCCCGCATTAGGCGAAAGTCTGGATTTATTCGGAGCGGCAAGCCGGACGTCCTTTAATGTTGGGCGAGAGGTATTCGGCGATGTTGCAAAGATCGTCTACCGAGATGGGTATCACTCGACCGACCCAAGCTCTGGCTTCGGCGTAAACGGATTTGAACTCGATTTCGCGGATCAAAACGACCTAGGGAACGACATTAGCGGTAGTGGGAACCACCTCACCGCTTCGGTAAGCCCGGCATTTTCGTATACATATCTCTCAACTATAGGGATTGAGAAGACACAATCGAACCTCTTCGGTACGGATGGAAATGATGTCCTTGCTGCTTGGTCGGGGAACGAGACACTCTCCGGAGGGCTCGGCGACGACCTTCTCCGTGGCGGTGGCGGTAACGACACGCTGGACGGCGGAGCAGGGACCGGCGATGTCGCGGAATATGTCGGAAACCAGTCTAACTTCGGAGTCTTCGACCTGGGAGCAGGGACCTATTCAGTACAAGACTTCAAAGCCGGTGACGGTGATGAAGGTATCGATACTGTAATTGGCGTTGAGACCCTAAAATTTGGTGACGGAACCTTGAACCTAAGCGGCGTTGGTGCCGCGCCTGTCGCATCCGATGCTCGCCTGGCACTTGGCGGTACGGGAACCTTCAGTCATGTCTTGGGTGGCAGCGATACCGACAGTGCAACGCTGACATACGGGTTCTTGGATGATCAGGGACAGGCGACCGAGACGTTGACATTGTCCAATGGTGCGATTGTCACGTTGGATGTCGATGAGACCAGCGGGGTGTTCTCAACCCAGCTCAACACAATCGACCCAAACATACCAAGCGACTCGTTTACCTATTACGTAACGGATGGGTTTTTAACAGATGTTGGAACCATTACCGTTGATACCGGTTCGGACGTGATAACGCCACAGGGGCTATTTGCTCAGTTAGACCCAATAAATGCCAATTCGAACGACACGGTTTCCGCTGACTTGCGGGAACTCGGCAGTGCAAGTTGGAGCGGGTCAGACCTCACGTTTGCGGACACTGTCGTAACCGGCAAGGCGTACTGGGAAATCGACGTGGAGGTCCTGGGGAATTTTTTCTCGTTCGGCGTCGCAGAAAAGACGTCGTCGACTTCTCTCAATGTGGTGGGTGATAGCAAAGGTTGGGGTTGGTACAACGGCGAGAAGTACCACGACAATACCCGGTCCGCTCATGGAGCTGGACAGGGGTCCCCTGGTACTGACGCCTATTTCATGGTTGCGGTCGATACTGTTGCCGAAAAAATATGGTTCGGACGCGATGGGGTTTGGTTCGACAACGGCGACCCCGCAACCGGCGCAAACCCCGCGTATACCGGCGTTATCGGAGAATTGTGGCCGGCATTTACAGCTGGCAATAGCTCAACGGCGCCGATGAGAGTGAATTTCGGTCAGGACGCGTTTCGCGCTATTCCAACAGGCTTTGAAGCATTGAGAGCCGGTCTCGTAGAGATCGACCCTGACAATGCCAACTCCAACGATGTCGTCTCCGGCGATGGTTTGTCCATTGGAAGTGCGAGTTGGAGTGGCTCTGCGCTAACATTTGCCGATCGGGTACTAACCGGAAAATCCTACTGGGAAGTCGATGTGAAGGTCGCCGGAAATTATTTCTCGTTCGGCCTTGCGGAGAATGGATCCAGTGCTTCGCTGAACGTCGTGGGCGATGCGACAGGGTGGGGCTGGTACAACGGGGAAATCTACCACAACGGAAGCAGATCGTCTTACGGGACATGGGGCGGTTCGGCAGCGGTAGGAAAGACCTTTATGGTCGCCTATGACGCGGATGCCGGCTCAGTTTGGTTTGGATACGATAATGCTTGGTTTGGAGGCGGCGATCCTGAACTTGGCACTGCCCCTGCATTTACCGGCCTTAGTGGTCATCTCATTCCCGCCTTCACCGTTGGGAATAGTTCCACCGCGCCGATGGAGGCTAATTTTGGTCAGAGTGATTTTAAACACGGGCCTCCTTCCGGCTTCACGGCACCTTCCACTTACGATGCCCTGATCGGAACGGAAGGTAATGATTACCTAGCAGGCACAGACGACGGGGAAGATCTAGAAGGCCTCGCAGGAGCCGACACTCTTTCCGGCGGCGCCGGTGACGACGTCCTGGATGGTGGCACTGGCAATGACACCACGTCCGGCGGGGCGGGCAACGATACCTGGAAGTTTGCCTCGGGCGACGGTCAGGACACGGTTACCAATGACGGTATGGATGCCTCGACAACGGATACGTTCCAGTTCCTGGCGTCCCTGACCCGAGACGACCTCTGGCTTGCCCAGGAGGGGGACGACCTTCGCATCGACGTGCTCGGTACAAATGATCGCGTCACAATGAAGGATTGGTATGCAAGCGGCTCGTCGCCTGATACCCGCATGGACCGGATCGAAGCGGGCGGCGAAGTCCTAGTTGAAGCAAACCTGCAGTCTCTTGTGAATGCGATGGCGACTTGGTCGTCGAACAACGGTGGGCAGGACGGCGACGATCTAACGGAGATGCCGACCGATTCAACGCTCGATACTGCGATTGCGACCGCATGGCAGACGATTACCTAACGACGGGGTGTTTTTCCGGAAGGGGCAGTGCCATTTGGCGCTGCCTTTTTCGTTGTGGACCGAGTGTCTTTCCCCCTTGAGGCCTTTCCATTGCGCGCGAACCGGCCATGATGGCGGTCATGAGTATGGAGCGTATCTCGACCGCATTGTTTTTGGCGGTTGCATTTCTAACCGTGGCGGGTGCGCTGACGGAGGTGTTTTGGCTGACGGAAGCGGCTGGCCTTGCCGTCATCGCCTTCCTGTTCTTGGAGTACCGCCGTATTCCAACGCTGCAGCGCGTGGTTGGCGGCGGTTTGCTGGCCTTAGGACTCGCCGCGTGTGCCTTTACGGACGATCCGTTGGCGACCGCGGAGCATGGTGTGCTCAGGGTTCTGCCTTTTCTGCTGCTTTTCGCCTCCATTGTCTGGCTTCAGGCATCGTCGACACGAAGCCCGTCGCTATTGGCGCTGCGCAATACGGTAGTGAGCCAACCGCCGGGTCGACGTTTTGCCTGGGTGACGGGGGCCGGGCATTTTCTGGGTGTTGCCTTCAATTTGGCGGGCCTGTCGCTGCTGACCCCGATGATCGCGAAGGGTGTCGACCCACGCCTGCAATTGCGGCTTGGCCGGGCCATGGTGCAGGGCTTCGGGGCAGGGACGGCCTGGTCGCCGCTCTATGTCGGAACGGCGGTCATCATCGCCTCTGTCCCCGGCGTAACCTGGATCGATGTCGGGCCGGTGGGATTTGTGATCGGCATGGGGCTCCTTGTCTGGGGCTGGGCCTATGACCGGGCCATTTCCCGTGCACGCAATCCCGGCACGACGTCCGCACCGCCGTCGCCCGTAGCGCTAGATTCTTCTGTCCGCTTGCGGGTTGCAGGCATCCTGGCTGCTCTGTTTGCCTGTATCCTGATATTCGTCGAAGGCTTCGGATGGTCGATCCCGGTGGCACTGGCCGTAACGGCGCCCCCCTTCGCACTGATTTGGGCGACGTTGATCCAGCGTCAGGACCCTGAGTTCGGTCCAGCAGAAGTCACGCGCAGCGCCTTGTCGATCCTGCCAAATCTGCGAGGGGAGGCATTGCTGTTCACCGGCGCGACAGTCTTTGGCGTCGGTATCGCGGCCTTGATACCCGACCTACAAACCGGTGGATCACTGCCGGATTGGCCGGCATGGCTTTGGATAGCCGTGCTAATGGCGGGTTATCTGATCCTAAGTGCGCTGGGTATCCATCCGGTGGTGACGGTCGTCCTGATCACGTCTGTTCTGTCGCCACAGGCGATGGGATTGTCGCCGGAATTGCTGGCCCTGGCTCTCATGGTCATGTGGGGGCAGGGAACCAACATCTCGCCCTTTTCAGCGACGGTGCTTTTCATGGCGCGCATCACGGGGACGAGCGGATGGACGGTCGCTTGGCGCTGGAACGGTGTTTTCGGTGCGGCCACAACCGTACTATTGATCGGTGCGATCCTGGTGGTGTACGCGTCCGGCCTGTACGGATAGGAAAACCTGCTTAGGAAATGACCGGCATTTCCCGTGGCGCGCGGCGGGTCAGCCATTCCGCGCCATCTTCCCGGATGACGATGTTTTCCTCATGCACCATGACTTTGCCGGGCGCGAAGGTCATGCCTGGCTCCAGGGTCAGAACCATATTCGGTTCTATCACCGTCTTATCCCCGATCCTATTCGACGGCCATTCGGTCAACTGCATACCAAGCCCGTGGCCCAACCGTCCGACATCGTTCCCCATCGCGCCGGCTTCCTCCATGACGGCAGCCATGGCCGCGCAGAGCTCTTCGCAGGTGGTGCCAGGCCGTGCGACCTCGAAACCCGTTTCTGTTGCCCGCCAGACGGCATCGTGGGCCGCGTGGGCGGCATCATCCGCCTCACCAAAAGCATAGTTTCTGTCGAAATCGCAGAAGTAACCGTCGAACGTGCAACCCGTGTCCAAAATCAGGACATCGCCGGTTTCGGCGACCCGTCCGGCGGGCGGGGAGATGATGTCTCCATAGCCGCCTTGGCCCAATGCACCGACCACATAGGCGGCATCGTCGGCCCCAGCCTCCAGACACGCCATTTTAAAGCGCCGGAAAATGTCGGCATCCGTCATGCCGGTGTGGATCAGCTTCGGCAGAGATTCGAAGACGCCGGACACTGTATCGCAGACATAGGAGATCTTTTCGATTTCCCGCACCGACTTCACCATGCGCATACCCCGAACAATGTCGGTGCAGTCTTGGATCACCACGCCATCCAGCGTGGCCATCAGCGCGTCGAAATGCGCCTGAGGCATCCGCAGATGCGTTTCAGGTCCCCGCATCATGCCAAGGGAGCCGGTTTCACCCATAACGTCCCGAATTGCCTCGGAGAGTAGTGATATCCCTTCGTCTTCCGGGGTCGGCGAGGGCCAAGTGCGGATATCATCGATCCAGGTGCGGCCCATGCACTCGCCGCCGATCTGAGGGATGACCGCAATGGGTTTTCCCTGGGCCGGAACAATCACGAACCAGGGGCGCGTCGGGCTCTGCCAGAACTGCGTCAGGAACCCCGTAAAGTAGCGTACTTCCGGTTCGGTCGTCAGCAGCAGTGCGCCGAGACCGCGACCCGCCATCAGCGCCTGTGCCTTCGCGGTCCGCGTCTCGAACTCATCATCCGGAAAACCACGCTGCGGTGGGTGTATTACGCTGGTCTGCTCCATATCAGAGACCCAAGACCTCTCGGTCTTTGGAACCGTCTTCGGCTAGAATTGAATCGTAGATGGTTCTGTCGGTCGCCCCCTCGCAACCAATCACAAGAATGCAGCTGTCAGGGCCGATTCCCATAGCTTCGCGCAGAGACGAGTTGCCCGCTGAACCGATCGTGGCCACGACCCCCGGTACCGCCGACTCGCCTGCTTCAATCGCGTCTTCACCAAACTCTTGCGCAGCCATTAGGCGCATCGCCGGTCCAATTCCTTCCTCTCCGATCGTCAGGTAGTCGGATGCGCCGGGTTCTAGAACGTCCCAGGCGAGGAGGGATACTTCACCACAGGACAGACCAGCCATCACGGTTTCCTCTTCAACCGTCACTTTCGACGGCTTTCCGAGGCGCGCACTTTCGAAAAGACAGGCAGCGCGGGTTGGTTCGACGATGGCCAGTCGCGGTCTGTCTCCATCCAGTGCTTGCCAAAGTCGCGCGCAGACAGCGGCGGCGACACCGCCAACTCCGGCCTGAACGAACACATGTGTCGGCGCCGTGTCACCGAGTTGATTTAGTATTTCACTGGCCATCACGGTGTAACCGGCCATGACAAAACGCGGCAGGTCCATATAGCCTTCGTAAGAGGTATCCGAGATGACTTGCCAGTCGTTTTCTTCCGCGTCGCGGGCGCAGACTTCGAGCGAGTAGTCGTAGTCGCCATCCACGCGAATGACTGTCGCGCCGAAGGCCTCCATCGCTGCCTTGCGGCCCTCGCTGACCTCTTGGTGGATATAGATTTGGCACCGGCAACCCGCCATTTGGGCGCCCCAGGCGACGGACCGCCCATGATTTCCGTCTGTCGCCGTGATGACGGTGCGTTCAGCCAAAATGCCCGCGTATTTTCCGGCGCGAATGTCTTCGAGATCGGGAAGAGTACCGGTTTCCGCCTCAACGATCCGCGAAGCCCAGACAAGTACTGTGTATGAACCGCCCAGGGCTTTGAAACTGCCTAAGCCGAATCGGGGGCCTTCGTCTTTGTAGTAGACCGCGGCAACGCCCAGTTCCTTCGCTAGAGCCGATAGGGAGCGAAGAGGAGTTTCCGCATATCCAGGCCATTTGGAAATGGCACTATAAGCCTGATCCGCCATTTCAGCGGATAAGATGTGATCCAGCCCTTTGGGATAGGCTCCATCCGCACGGTCGCGCTGGATATGGTCCTGAATGATGTCGCTTTGGGTCATAAGTGCCACGCTAGCAGAAGAGAACGGCCCTGAAAAACTGGCTGTTCGAGGTGACAGGAGAGGCAGGAAATCTGGAGGCGCGAGCCGGAATCGAACCGGCGTACACGGCTTTGCAGGCCGCTGCGTAACCACTCCGCCATCGCGCCTTACCGTAGTTACGGTCGCGGTCTATACAGGCCTGCTCTTTCCCGGTCAAGGAGACCTGACGGGTGTTTGATCAAGCATCCGCCAGATGTCGTAAATCGGTGTCCAGTCCGATTGCCAACAGTGATTGCTCTACCTATAAGAAATGCTATCGTTCCCTCACGCGACACAGATAAGGCATCAAGATCATGGACTTTGCCGTTGCCCGCCGAAACATGGTGGAATCGCAGCTTCGAACCAACAAAGTCACGGACCCGGATTTGCTGTCCGCCCTGCGTACGATTCCTCGGGAAGCCTTCTTGCCGGCGCGTCTCAAGCAGCAGGCGTATCTGGATGAGCATGTGCAGCTTTCGCCGTCCCGTTGGATGGCGCCGCCGATGCCGGTTGCCCGCATGATTCAAGAAGCAATGCCCGCTCAGACCGACAATGCGCTCGTAATCGGCGATTCCACTGGCTATGCCGCAGCGCTGCTGGGTACGCTTTGCCAATCCGTCTTTGCGCTGGAAGAAGACGCGGATTTCGTATCCTCGATGGGAAGTGCGCTCTCTGAACAGGCGTGTGACAACGTAGTGCCTATCCAAGCGCCGCTAGAAGATGGTCTGGCGGGTGAGGGACCCTACGACATTATTATCCTGGCGGGACGGGTTGAGGTAATCCCCGATGCGCTAAAGGATCAGCTCAGCGAAGGCGGTCGACTCTTGGCCGTCGTTGGCGGGGACGGTGATGTTTCTGCGGCAACGCTGTTTGGAAAAAGGAACGGCGTGGTTTCGTCGCGGATTCTTTTCGATGCGGCGATGAAGCCTTTGCCAGGGTTTGCGGGTACGAAGAGCTTTTCTTTGTAGCATCGGGACTTTCGGTTTGATCGGTCGGCGGATCGGTGTATCTGGAAAGGCTGATGACTCTGGGCGGACAGCATTCGCAATTTTGGGTTTAGATGAGGGGCGGTGAGCCGATATGGGGTTTAAGCAATTTCTCGGCGGTCTTGCGGTTGTAACGGCAGCCATCGGTTTTCAGGCAGCCCCGCAGCAAGCTTTCGCGCAAAGCCTAGAAGAGGCGCTGATCGAAGCCTACCTGCACAATCCGACACTGCAGGCGCAGCGCGCCGCATTGAGGGTCACGGATGAGGGTGTACCCCAGGCTTCGGCTGGATGGCGCCCGAACGTCGAATTGGTCGTCGATATTACCGGAACAAGAAGCCGGCTTCGGACCCGGACCGCGCGTACGGACTCCACGCGGTTGAGTCAGGGGATTGATCTACAGGTTACGCAGAACCTTTACGACGGTGGCGGCACCGAAGCGGCGGTCGAAGGCGCTGAGGCAGATGTTCTCGCGGCGCGGGCGAGCCTGATTTCCTCCGAACAAACAATTTTGCTGCAAGTCGTAACGTCTTACATGGATGTGCTGCGCGATGAGGCAGTGGTTGAGCTCAACCGCCAGAATGTCGAGCGTCTGCGTCGCCAGCTCGAAGCGACGCAGGACCGCTATGACGCTGGTGTTGCGACCCTGACGGACGTTGCTCAGGCTGAGTCGCGTATCGCACGATCGCGCTCGGACCTGCTGACCTCCGAAGGGGACCTTGAAGTTTCGAAGGCGCTTTTCGAAGAAGTCGTCGGCATGCCGCCAAGCAATCTGACCACGCCTGGATTGACACCGGAGCTTCCCCCGGGCCGCGAAGAAGCGCGCGAAATC
>JGI12316J15309_10008510_pt1 | contig 15863 bp, 13 predicted proteins | sample MarCyaLeptolynsp_FD_15309 | JGI IMG/M metagenome (IMG submission 15309) | reverse complement strand
CACCATCCTCGCCGCACTCGCCAACGCGGTGCTGCTGCTGATCACGGTGGGAGGCGTCACCTTCGAAGCGATCGAACGGCTCACCGCACCGCCACAGGTGCATGCGACGACCGTGATCGTGGTGGCCGCCATCGGCGTGGTGATCAACGGGGTCGCGGCAGCGTTGTTCTTGCACGGCCGCAGCGACGTCAACGTGCGTGCGGCCTTCATCCACCTCGTGGCCGATGCCGCAGTCTCGGCCGGGGTGGTCCTCGTCGGAGTGGCGCTGATGTTCACCGGCTGGAACTGGCTCGACCCGCTGGTGAGCCTGCTGATCTCGGCGGTGATCCTCAAGACGGCCTGGTCGCTGCTTCGTGATGCCTTTCACCTCTCGGTGGACGCCGTTCCCGATCACATCGATGCGACTCGGGTCCGTCAGTTCCTCGCCGAGCAGCCGGGTGTGATGGACGTGCACGACATGCACGTGTGGGCAATGAGCAGCAACGAGGTCGCCCTCACGGCGCACATCGTCGCCGACCCCTCGACCGACACAGCCGCACTACTCCAGGCGATTCACGCCTCGATGCGCGAAGAGTTCGGGATCTGCCACTCCACCGTCCAGGTGGAGCCCCCGGATGCCACGGACTGCATGACCGTACACCCGGCGGACGCGGCCCACGTGCACGAAGACGCGCCCTGATCGTACGATGGTCGACAGCATGCGGCTGTGGGCCATGGCTTGGCGCAACGTGTGGCGCAACCGTCGACGCACGTTGGTGACCATGGGCGCGATGACCTTCGGGTTGCTCGCCATGATTCTCTACGCGGGTCTCGTCGAAGGCTACCTGATCGGGCTCGAGCGCAATGTCCTCGACCTCGAGATGGGCGACGTGCAGATTCACGAGCCGACATTTCGCCGCAAGCCTTCGCTGTACAAGATCATCGAAGACGACCAGCGGATCATCGGAGAGCTCGACGACGCTGGATATCCCGCCTCGGCGCGGCTGCTCGGTCCGGCGCTCGCCGCCGCGGGAGACGTGTCGGCCGGCGTTTCGCTGCGCGGGCTGGACCCCCTGCGTGACGCCAGCGTCAGCGAGATCGGCGATCACGTCGCCGAGGGCCAGTGGCTCGACTCGGGCGACGACCACGGGGTGGTCATCGGGCGCAAGCTCGCCCGCATCCTCGACGTGCAGGTGGGCGACGAGCTGATTCTGCTCTCGCAGGGCGCGGACGGCTCCACCGCCAACGATGCGTACCGCGTGCGTGGAATCCTGCGGGGCGTCGCGGATGGCGTCGATCGGGCCGGGATCTTCATGATCGACGCCGCGTTTCGGGAGCTGATGGTTCTCGACCGTGGCGCGCATCAGATCATCGTGCGACGACCCAAGCACGTCCCGCTGGCCGACGCGGAGGCCTTCGTGCAGCAGGTCGCCGGCGACGACGAGGCGCTGTCCTGGAAGGGACTCGCCCCGACGATGGCGCGCATGCTGGAGAGCACCCGCGGCGCGATGTTGGCGATGTATGGGATCATCTACATCGGCATCGGCATGTTGATCCTCAACACGATGCTGATGGCGGTGCTCGAGCGTGTCCGCGAGTTCGGCGTACTCAAAGCGATCGGAGTTGGCCCGCTGCGCCTTTTTCAGCTCGTGATGGCCGAGAGCGCGGTGATGTCCGGAGTCGCGACCGCGGCCGGAATCGGCCTGAGCGTTTTTCCGCTGATGTACTTGCGAACCAGCGGAGTCGATTTGTCGTCGCTGATCGGCGAGGCCACCATCGCCGGTATCGCCGTCGATCCGATCTGGCGCGCAGAGATCAACGCAAATACCTTCGTCACCCCGGTATTCACGATGCTCTTCATCGTGCTCTTTGCCGTGCTCTACCCGGCGATCCGAGCGGCCTTGATCCGCCCCGTGGTCGCGATGAGGCAGGACTGACGTGCTGGGCCGCGGCGGGCTGGCGAACATGGCGTGGCGCAACCTTCGGCGCCACCGTCGCCGCATGCTGATCACGCTCTCGAGCATCTCGTTCGGGATCCTGCTCGCGGTGTTGTTCACCGGCATGGGCGACCACAGCTACTCCAAGATGATCGATCTGGCGGCGCGAATGGGTACGGGTCACGTCGCCTTTCAGCATCCCGACTACCAGGACGCGCCTTCGCTCAAGAAGACGATCGGTGGCACGGACGAGTTGCGCACCCTCGCGCTTGCGGACCCCGAAGTGCAGCGGGTCGTCACGCGGATCAGCGGACCCGTGATGCTGGCCACCGCCGCCAACAGCAGCGGGGCGTACTTCCTGGGGATCGACCCCCAGGACGAAGACGCCGACACGCTGGCCGGCTACGACTCGATCACGCAAGGCGAGCTCTTTGCGGAGTCGACCGGCAAGGGGATCGTGCTGGGCAAGGTGCTCGCGGACAACCTCGACGTCACGCTGGGCAAGAAGGTCGTCTACACCCTGACCAACATCGACGGAAAAATCGTGTCGGGGTTGGCTCGGGTCAAGGGGATCGTGGACACCGGGTCGCCGGGCCTGGACGGGACGCTGTGTCTGTTCCCCCTGGAGACCGCGCGCAAGGCTCTGGCCTACCCGCCCCATACCGCCACCCACGTCGCGCTCTACACCGACGACCAGCGGGTCAGCTCGGAGGTTGCCGAGCGCCTTGCGCCCCAGCTCCCCGAAGGAGTCGTGGCGGCGACCTGGCGCGAAGCCCAGCCCGAGCTCGCCGGCTTCATCTCGCTCGACCGAGCGGGCGCGGTCGTCTTCGAGATCATCATCTTGATCGTGGTCGCGGCCGGCATCTTCAACAGCCTCTACGTCAGCGTGGTCCAGCGCAGCCGCGAGCTCGGGATCATGATGGCGGTCGGCTTCACCCCCGCGCAGCTGTTCGCGCTCGTGATGTGGGAGAGCCTGTGGCTCGCGCTGCTCGGCCTCGTCGCCGGCGCGCTCGTCACCGCTGGACCGTATCTCTATCTCAACCGCAACGGGTTGGACTTCTCGGAGGTGATGGGCGGCGAAGGCTCCGAGGTTTCCGGCATCGCGTTCGACCCGGTCATCTACCCCGAGGTCTTTCCCGATCACCTGGTGGCGATCGGGATCGTCGTGGTGATCACCACGCTGCTCGCGGGGATACTGCCCGCCCTGCGTGCAGGCCGGGTTGTCCCCGTCGAAGCGGTCCGACTGGGCTAGTGCGCTCCTCTACGCGCGCAGCTCGCGGAGATTGACCGGGGCAGTCTGTTCGTCGAGGGCGACGAGGCTCGAGGTGAGCGCCTCGATCTCGGCGTCGAGCCTCGCGACGGCCTTGTTACGTCGCTGCGTCTGGGCATCGTCGTCGCTCGCGGACGCGGCGAGAAGGTACTGCTCACGCTGCTTCTGCAACTGTCCCAGCTCTTTCTCGATCTTGTCGCGGGTGACCGACATCGCAGCCTTGGACCGACCCGCCCCGCGCGATTCCAAGCGAAGCGCTGCTCATTGTGTGAGCTGGATTAAGTCGGGTCGTCAGTTCCCGCCGGACCATGTCGCGAGCACGCCGACCTCCGCCTGTTCCCCCTCTTCGCCGCCGTGGAGGTAGCACTGCGCCGGGTGCATGACGTCGCCCAGCGTCTTGTTGAACGCGCGCTCAAACTTCCGTACCTCGTCGGCCTGCGTGGCCCCCCGAAGCTCGAGCGCGAGGATCTCCTCGGCCTGGTAGTCGATCTTGCGCAGCCGAACTTCCCACCAGCCGTCGTGGGCGAGTTTGGCTGCCTCGAGCTTGGTCTGCAGCGCCTCGGCATCTTCGGTCTTGGACTTCAGCCGGAACGTCACGCCCACGCAGTAGCCCTCGACGGGCAACGGATCGCCCCACTCGAAGAAGCGCAGGCCCACCTCGTCGAGGTCGCCGAGCTTCACGCTCCGCTCGACCTTGCCGGTGCGAGCCACGGCGCGCCGCGTCCCTACCCATAGTGCGCCGCCCGTGAACACGACCTGCGTCGGCTTGCCCCACGCCTCGGGAAACTCGCTCTGCGTCCACGCACCGTCCGAGCCGCGGTGCCAGAGGCTGCCCCCGTCCATCTGCCACTCGGTGTTGGGCACGTTGTCACACAGCACCCAGAGCTCGCCCGACGCGTCCTCTGCCACCGCGCCGATGGTGCGGCACTCCGGGGTGGCGACGCGCGTCATCGTTCCACCCGCCGCGTGCACGAGGTACGGCACGGCGTCCGCGTCCGGGGGCGACTCGCTGCCGAAGACATAGGCATCGTCCGTGCTCTTGGCCTGGATGCCGGAGACACTGACCCGCCCCTGCTCGACCACGGGGAGCTTGGTCTTCGAGGTCACCCCATCGACCCCCGCCACGACGAGCGAAGGCTGCCGCTCCGCGCTGGCCGCCAAGATGGCGCCGCTGTCCCACGACTGGAACGCCACGATGTCGCCGATGTCGGGCGACTTGGGCAGCCCCCGGATCACGATCAGCGTCTTGGCGCGCTTCATCGCCTTCGCGGCGGCCTGCTGCTGCGCGGCCGAGGGCTCGTCTTCCGGGTCCGCGGGGTCGATCCCCTCGTAGACCGGCATCAGGGCGCGGCGCGCGAGCAGCGAGCCGTCGATCCATGGGTGCACTTCGACCGGCCACCACTTGTAGCGCTTGTTGCCCGTCGCCATCGGCTGCCAGCGGTTGCCGTCGAAGCGCATCGCCAACGGAAGCTCGACGTCCGAGCGAAAGCCGCTCTCGATCGTCGCGCGCATGATGACTTCGTCGGGCCAGCGTCCTCCCGCGGCGAGGACGTACCAAGCGCTGAGCGTGTCCGAGAGTCTCTCGCCCGGGTCGCGCGGGGTCGGCAGCCCGGCGAACAGCTTGGCGTCGGGTGTGATGGTGCCGTCCTTCTCGACCCGGATGATGTGAGGACCGACGGAGATCGCGACCTCGCCGTCGAACAAGGGGTGCAGGCCCATGCGCGTACCAGCCCTGGCAACGAGGCTGAATGGACCCGAGGTCTCGAGAGGGATCGGAACGGCGGCCCCGGGGATGCCCTTCGTGGCACCAGCGACGGGAGGCGGATCGGCGGGCGGGTCTTCCTTCTTGGGTGGTGGGTCCGGGTCGTCCGTGTCGGGCTTTGCCTTGGCGTCCGGCTCGGGCAGGTCCGGCTCGGGCAGGTCCGACTTGGGATCCGGCTTGGCGTCCGACTTGGCGTCCGGCGGGGTGTCGGCCTTGGCATCGGCTGCCTTGGGCTTGGTCGGTGCTTCGTCCGCCTTCGGCGGGGCGCCGTCGCAGGACGTCAGCAGCGCGATCAGAGTCATCGAAGCAAGTCGCATGGGGTTCTCCTCAGCGGTTCGTGGGTGGCAGTACCCCGGAAGCGACGTCGACGACGCCGTCGAGGGCAGCCTCGGTGGGCTCGAAGCTCGTGTGATGGGCGACGCGCTGGTACTGGACCCACCAGTGAATCGGCGCGCCGTTGCCATCGCGGACCCGCAGCTCCACGATGCGCTCGCCGTCCTCGGGCACGCGATCGTCGGCCAGCAGGGATCGCATCCACGCACCGTTGCGCTGCACTCGACCGCCGAAGTGACGCGCGAGGTAACGCCGCGCCGGCTCGCCGCCGTCGACCCTGGCGGCGACTTCGACCCGTCGCAGCAGATCCCCAGTCGGAAAGGCGTGACCGACCCGGCCCGGCCGCAGTGTGACCCGGATTGTTTCGCCGTCGACGCGCTCGGCATCGACGTGCACCGCCGACCGTACGAGCTCGGGATCGCGGGAGGCGACGAACGAATGCACCCGATGACCATCCGCCGCCTCGGCCATGTGGCACTCGACGCACGACGTCGTGGCGAACCGCGACCCCGCGTGCTCGAGTCCCGTCGTCTGCATCATCAGCGGCTCGTCCCGAAAGACGTTGTCGGGAAAGGGAAACTCGTGGCAGCTCACGCAGTCGACCTTTTGGACCAGCTGCCCATCTTGCACATGACAGCTCGAGCACGCCACACCGAGCTCGGCCACCACCCCCGTCGGCACCGTTTTGGGATCGGCGAGCGGGGCGTGACACCGGCGACAGAACGGCTTGGGCTCGAGCGCGTGCGCCACCTGAAACGTGGACTCCACAAACGAGGTCTGATGACTCGACCCGAGCCATTCACTCGCCTGCACCGCGTGACACTGAAGGCAGCCCTCGTGGTCGAGGTCGCGATGGGGATCCGCCGTCGGCGTGGGCAGAGGATCGGCAGCGACCGGCCGCATCTGAGCGATTCCCACGGCTGCAAACAGCGTCGCCGCAGCCACCGGCGCACGCCAGCCCATCGCCCTCCCCCGACGTCCCACGCGCACGCAGTATTTCACAGGGGTTTCGGGCCCAGGTAACTCCCCGGCTCCCTGCGCGTTTGAGGGCTGACATGCGTGCGCGATGGGTTTGTGCCGCGGCTCTCAGCCTGCTCGGAGGGTGTCAGGACGGCGTTGCGTTGGGGAGTGGGTCGGCGGGCCCGGACTCGGCGGGGAGCGGCGATCCGACCGGGGGCTCGGCCGACGCCGCCGACGACGACGACGACGACGATGAGGGTGGTGGCGGTGGAGGTGCGAGCTGCCCCGCCCCGCCGGACCAGGGCTTTGTCGACGGACTCGCCCACCTCGGGCGGGCGCAAGGCGACACCTTCATCGAGATCCTCGACGTCATCGCCGACGGCTCGCTCGTGTACTCGTGTACGGCGACCCAGGGTCTGACGATCTGGGATGCGACCGACGCGAGTCAGTCCGCCTTGCTCGTCGAAAACGTGGGACCGCCGGGCCTCGCCCACAACGCGTTTCCACGCTGCCAAAATCTCGGCTACGACGCGTCGACGTTGCGCATGGTGATCACCAACCGCGGCGACGAGGTCCAGCCCGACCCGTGGTTGTCGCTGTACGACGTGACCGATCCCACCGCGCCGCTCGAGCTGCGCAGTCTGCAGACCACCGCGTCGGTCGAAGGCGTCGTGCTCGAGGGGGACCGCATCTGGGCCGCAGCGCACAAAGACGGCATCGTCGTCATCGACGACACGGGTACCGAGCTGACGATCGCGGGAGGATGGTCGGACGAAGACTCGGACGCCTGGAAGCCCTTCAAGGTCGGCGACACCCTGTTCGTCGCAGAAGGCACGACCGGACTGCGTTCCTACGACGTCAGCGGCGATGCCCCCGTCTTGCTCGACACGGTCGCGCTGCCGGGCTCGAGCAAAGACGTCGTCGTGCGTGATGGTGTCGCCTATGTGGCATCGTCGGCGTTCATCGCCGCGGTGGACGTCAGCGACCCGACCGCGATGTCGGTGATCACCGAGCGCGAGGTCCGAGGCACCGCGCTGGCCCTCGACATCGGGACCGACGACGTGCTGATGGTCGCCGAGTGGGACGAGATTCGCGGCTACGACCTCCGCGACAACACCCTCGCCGAGGTCATGTCCGAGACGGTGCCCCGCGACGGCGCCAGCTTTTCCCGCGTGCTCACGCTCGACGCCGAGCCCGACGAGGCCCGAGTCTACGCCGGTGAGTGGCGAGGCATGCATGCATACGACCAGATTGCGGGGTCGTTTGGCCCCGAGGTCGTGGCGACGCCGCAGTCGCTGCAGTTCGGCACGGTGACGCCTGGCGACTTCGACGACGCGGTGCTCGTGGTGCGTAACGTGGGCGACGAGCCGCTCGAGATCTTCGGGGTGACCTCGGACATCGACGGCGTGAGCGCCCTGCCGGCGTGCGCGACCGTGATGCCCGACTCGGCGGCGGCGATCGAGATCCGCTTCGAGCCAGGCTCGGATGCAACCCAGCGCGGCCGCGTGACGCTGCTGACCAACGACCCGGACGAGCCGGCTTTCGAGGTCACGCTGTCGGCCAACGTCGCCGGGCTGGACATCGGAGATCCGGCTCCGAGCTTCAACCTCGCCGACCTCGAGGGCAATACGTGGTCCCTCGACGGCCTGCAGGGCAGCGTCGTCGTCCTCGCCTACTTCGCCACCTTCTGACCCGTCTGCAGTCTGGAGTTTCCAGACATCGAGACCCAGATTTGGCAGCCCTACCGAGACCAGGGCGTGCAGGTGCTCGGCCTGTCCGGCACCGGCCTGTTCGGCTCGGAGTCTTCGGTCACCGTCGAAGGCTTCCGCGACCAGACCAACGTCACCTTCCCGCTGCTGCTCGGCGACAGTACCGTCGGCGCCTACGCCAACCCCGACGGCGCCATCTCGCCCTACCCCGTCGACGTCATCATCGACAAGCAGGGGACCATTCGCTACCTACGCCACGAGTTCGACGCGCAGGCCATGCGCGCGATGATCGAGCAGCTGGCGACGGAGTAGCTGGGCTCAGCTGCCCTTTTTCAGGTAGCGGTCGAACCAGCGCAGCTGCTCCCACAGCGTGTGCTCGATGTTTTCGCGCGCGCGATAGCTATGGTCTTCCTCGGGCAGCAGCACCAGGCGCGCCGTGCCACCGGCGCCACGCACCGCTTCGAAGAAAACCTCCGACTGTGGAGTCAGCGTGCCGGGGTTGGCATCGGCCGCGCCGTGAATGATCAGAATCGGCTCGTTGACCTTGTCCGCGAAGAAGGTCGGCGACACCTGAATGTAGACGTCGCGCGCGTCGAACAACGAGCGGCGCTCGGCCTGAAAACCAAACGGCTGATTGGTCTTGTTGTACGAGCCGCTGCGCGCGATCCCAGCCGCAAAGAGGTCGGTGTGGGCCAGAAGATTGGCGACCATCAGTCCACCGTGGCTGTGCCCGATGACGCCGATCCGTTCGGGATCCGCCACGCCGATCTCGACCGCCTTGGCCACGGCCGCCTCCGCATCGGCGACGAGCTGCTCCACGAACGTGTCGTAGGTGCGCTCCGGGTCGCCGATCATCGGCATCGCCGTGTCTTCGAGCACCGCGTATCCCTGCAGCAGGAAGAACAGGTGCGAGGGGCCGCGAAAGCGGGCAAATCGCTGCGACGATCCGCGAACCTGCCCCGCCATCGCAGCGCTCGAGTACTCGAGCGGATACGCGTGCAGGACCGTCGGCACGCGATCGCCCTCTTTGTAGCCGGGTGGAAGGCGCAGCTTGAAGCTCAGCGGCACCCCGTCCTTTCGCTTGTAGCGAACGATGCGGGTCTCGATCTCCCGCAGCTGGGGCGTGGGATCCTCGAAGCGGGTGATGGGCGCCATCGAATGCTCGCGGACCGCTTCGCCCTTGGGGGCCTTCACCGTCTCGCCCAACGTGGCCAAGTAGTAGTTGGGCACCTCGGCGGCCGACTCCGATCGCATCACAAAGTGCTCGTCGTCCCCGGCGAACGCAACGAATGACTCGTAGTGATCGGCCCGACCGCGATACAGGCGCTCTGCCTTGCCGCTGTTGATGTCCCGAAGATCGAGGAACGGGCGCGCCCCCTCCGGCGTGGCTCCCCGACCGCGGAAGAAGACGGCATCCCCCTGCTGCGCGACGACCCAACGTCCGTTGGGCAGCTGACGAGGGACCGGCCATCCCGGCGCGTTGTAGCTGTCGGACTCGTTGCGGTCGTACCAGGGACGCGCTTTGCCGGTGCCGACGTTCAGCAGAGACGTGTACTGCCACCGCCGGATCCGCTCGCGCTCGACGAGGATCAGCGTGTCCCCTTCGGCCATCCACGAAGTCCAGCTCTGCACGCGATGCTTGGCCCGGTAGACCTCTTGCGGCTCGCCGGAAAACGGCGCGGGTAGACGCATGAGGCGATCGCGATGCTTGGCCTTCCGCATCGGGTCGCCGCCGTCGAGCGCCTCGAGCCAGAAGAGCGTGTGCGGAGCGGTGGCGCGCCACGAGACTTCCCTCGGTCCCGTGCGCACGCCTGCCGTCGGAACCTCTTCGGCGACGGGACGCTGCACCACCGCCGCAACCACCTTGCCGGAGGTCTCCCAAACCTCGAGCTCCTCGGCGAAGCGCCAGTACGGCACCGCATGGGACCACGGCCCAACGAGGCGCTCGACGAGCAGATACTCGCCATCGGGCGACACCGAGGCATTCGAGTAGACCGCGGGGGCCCCGATCGTCTTGGACGTTCCCGCGTCGGGGTCGACGATCGCGAGCTCGCACGTGGCGTAGTAGTCGAACAGCGCGTCGTCGTGCGCCGTCTCGAGCAGGTTGCGCGCCTCGTAAGTCGAGCGAGCCTTGCTCGCGCCGTCGCCCTCGAGAATCTGAGGTCCGGCCGGAATCGAGGGGCGCGGAGGCGGCCCCCCGCGTCTCGGCACCTGGCGAACCAGCAGGCGTGCCTGGTCGGGCATCCACTGCATCGTCGCGCCCATCAGCGGGTTGAGGACCACGCCCTCGAGCTCGACGATCTTGCCCTCGGTGTCCCCGACCCACAGGCCGATGTGGTCGTCGTGCTCCACGGCGAGGGCAAAGCGCTTGCCGTCCGCCGCCCAGTCGATCTCGAGCACCTCGAGGTCGGCCGGCAGCTCGATCGGGGTGGTTTCACCGCCGCGCGAGGACACCACCCGCAACGAGCTCATCCCGCGCTGGTTGTGAAACCCGTTGGTGGTCGGGTCGACGACCATGCCGGCGAGTCGATGTTTGTCCGCCGCCAACTCGGCCAACGGCGGATACGACTCGTGGTCGGCGAGGAGGAGATGCTCGCCGGTCGGGGACGCGAACACCCACGGGAGCTCGGCCGCGTGCAGCACGTCGAGGACCTCCTTGGGAGGCTGCTGCCACCGCGAGTCGGCGGGAGCGGACGCCGAACTGGTCTCGGTGATCGCGGCCCCCTGCGGCGGCGCGGCGTCGGGGTCGGGACAGCGCGTTTGTGTCGGCCGACATCCGGCGCCGATGAGCCATGCACCACAACAAAGAGCGAGCCAGCTGCGCATCGCCGCGCATCCTACACGGGGCCCGTCGCGACGTCGGCGCCAGGGTTTCGGGTGCGCGCGCCTGCCGCGACCGCCAGTCCCAGGTCGTGCAATCCGTTTGCCCACCGCGTGACTCGAGGGAGATGTACCGTGGCTGATCGTTTCCGAATCGAGTTGTCCGTTGCGGCTTTGGCCGCGTCCCTGCTGACGACCGGCTGCTCCGGCGAGTCCGGTGCCCGCGACGTCCTGCAGCAGCAGGGCTACACGCAGATTGAGATCGAGCGCGATGGAGGCAGCAACTTCCAGTTCACCGCGACCAAGGATGGCGGGGACTGCTCGGGGTCGGTCGAGGTCTCGGGCGCTTTCGGCTTTTCCCGCTCACGGGTATCTGCGACGTGTGTATCGAAGTCCAGTGCGCCCGAGCCTGCGCCGACGGAGGCCGTCGAGCATCGACCGACGGTCCCCGAAGGTGCTCCGCAAACCCGTCCTTCGACCGCGCCGGTACAGGCACCGCTGGTTGCGGCGTTCGGCGAGTCCCTGCAGTACGACCGTCCGTCCCTCGAAATCGAAGCACCGCGCGGAAGCGGCGCGGCCGTGGCAGCGGCGTTCCTCCAGGCGATCGCGGCCGGCGACCGACCGTGGGTAGCCGACCATGGCGGCGAGCACCTGCGCAAAGGAGTCCTCGAAGACAGCATCACGCCCATGCAGGTGGGCCTCACTCGCCTGCGCGGTGTGTCGTTGTTCCCCAGCGGCGGTGGGGTCAACGATGCGGGGCTTCAGGTCTCGAAGTTCATGCTCTCCGCCGAAGGGCGCGAGTCGATGGAGTTCGCCATCGTGTTCGACGAGCACGGAGTTCAGGGGCTGCACATCAACGGTCCCGGCTGGCCCGACATGGCGACGCTCTTCGGCGAGCCGGGCCTGCAGGTTCACGGGGTGTACTATCTCGGCCCCGATGGCGCTCCCTTCGACGAGCCCGAGATCGCCGAGGGGTCCGACCTCGACGTGCACCTCTCGATGAGCGGCGCCGCCCGACGCGACGGCAAGGTCGCCTTCGACTACCAGATCATTCACACCTACGCGGGCAAGAGCGACACCTTCAACGCCGACCCCGCATCGTTCGAAACCCCGGGTCCGTTCCACCTCACCGTCAACATCCCGACCCCTGAACCTGGCGATCACCACATCGAGGTCCGGATCCATGATCGGATTGCGGACACCGTGCTGCCCTACAAGTTCACGGCTTCGGTGACTCGGCCGTAGCACCTTCGGCGGTTTGCGGTGTTGCAGCGCGTGACATGCCGCGACTGATTGCGCCTCATCCTTGCTTGTTCGTCACCGCCCTGCTCGTCGCGACCGCCTGCGGCTCCGACGACTCCCCGCAGGACCCCAACGACGGCTCGTCCGAAACCGGGGACGCCGCGACCTCGGGCGGGGAATCGTCGACGACCGGGGGAGGCTCATCCGGAGGCCCCGACGGGTCCTCGGGCGGTTCCGACGCTTCTGCCGACGCAGCCTCTGACACGTCCGACGATTCGTCGGGTGGCGCCGATCCGTCGCCCTACCAGGCGATCGTGGACGGCATCGATACGCCGGGCGCCCAGCTGGCGATCATCGAGCCCGACGGCGACATGTGGTTTGGCGTGGGGGGCGAGGCCATGCGCGGGGAACCGATGACCCCCGAGCATCGCCTGCTCGTCGGCAGCAACACGAAGGTCTGGACCGCAGCGGCCACGCTGATGCTGGTCGACGAAGGCGCACTGTCGCTCGACGACTCGGCCAGCACGTGGGTCCCCAGCCTCGACCCGGCAATCACCGTGCGAAACCTGCTCCAGCACACCAGCGGACTCGGTGAGTTCTTCTTGCACCCCGACATGGAGGGCAACGGCGGTGAGGCATGGGCGCCCGGTGACCTCGTCGCCCTCGGCCAGGAAGTGCGCGACGACGGACCGGGCGCGTCCGTCTACGCCAACACGAACTTCATTGCGCTGGGGTTGATCCTCGAGAGCGTGGAGGGACAGCCGTATCCGGAGATCGTGCAGGCCCGTTTGCTCGATCCGCTCGGCCTCGAGTCATCCGGCATCGTGACCGACCCCGAGATGTTTCCGGATGCGATTGCGTTCGGCGACGGAGGCTTTCACGGGGTGGTCACGCCGGAACATCCCTCGGTGGGTTGGGCCGCGGGAGGCGGGTACTCCACCGCCGAAGACCTCGCCGAGTTCTACCGGGCCATGCTCGGCGGTGAGCTGTACGGCGACGACCTCCTCCAAGCGCAGCTCACGAGCGTTCCGTCCGACCTCGGCTTCGGTCAGCCGGGCGTCACCGAAGCCTACGGACTCGGTGTGATGGACCTCGACGTCGGCGGGCAAGCCCTCACTGGACACCTCGGTGCCGTCACCGGCTTTCACGGCTGGGGACTACGCGACGACGCGAGCGGTGCGCTGGCGGTCGTGCTGACCAACAACAGCGAAGTGACCTCCGTCGGGCCGATCTTGGAAGCACTCGCAATCGCATCGAGCCAGTAGCCGGGCCGGGCACTGCCGCAGGCGTCAGCCGATGCTGCCGGTGAGGCGCTTACGGACCTGGGTTTGAGGCAGGCACAGGTCCAGCGGGCTGTGGCCGGTTTCGCGGGGGTCGTGGGTGAAGACCGGCGTCTCGTTGATGTACAGCTCGTAGGCGGGGAAGGCGTCGTGGTTGACGCGCACGTCGAAATGGCGCGCGCGGCCGGCGTTGTCCCACCAGATGTAGAGATCGCCGATGCCGTCGAGCGAGCACGGGAACTCACCCACCGGCGTCTGGCCGGTCGCGCGAAGCTTGAAGGTCGTCTTGGTCAGCGTCCATTCGGCGTTGCTGTCCTGGGTCGCGTGCCAGGTCTCGATCTCGGGGTCGTCGTCGGTGTGCTCGAAGTACGGAGCACCGCCGGTGTCGACCGAAAAGCAGCGGGCAAACTGCGACCACGCGCTGCCGTCGGCTGTCAGCACGTCGTCACGATAGGCGCGCGAGGCCCCGATGTGCTCGTGGGCGGCTTCGATGCGTGTCTTGGACACCAACGCGCTCGCCGACGCACGACTTTGGTCCCGCGCCGCCTCGAACGAAAACTCTCGGTTGTCGCCCTCGAGGTAGAAATCGGTGAAGTCGCCGATCCCTTCCCCGAGCGGCCCCGGGCCGAGCACGTCGCACGGGATGAAACCGGCGAACCGGATGTGAACCTGCTTGCCCCCGCCGTACGCGGCAAGCCACGCCCCGCCGTCGGCTTTGCCGCCTTGCCCTTGGGGGTGGGCGTCGACCTGAGCGGGATCGTCGTCGTCCAGACCGTCGAGCTCGTCCTGCGTCGGATCGAGTCCGCGGCCGTCCTGCCCTTCGTCGCAGGCACTGGATGCGAGGGCAAGACACACCGCGAATGCGGCCACAGGAGCTTGGATCGAGGAAAAGCGCGCCATCTCGACCCAGACGTTGCGCCGGCCCGACGTTGGGTTGGTGGCCCGTGCTCGTCCATCGGTTTCTCCGTGAACAACGGGTAGCCCCGATTACGCCGGCCGTGGTGACGCAAGGTCACCATGTAATGCAACGCGCGGTCGAGCAACACTGGCGCGTGCGTCTCGCGATCCTCTGCCTTGCCCTTACCCTCAGCGCCTGCGGGTCGGACCCGAGCGACCTCGACGGGGGAGACACCGACGCAACCGACGGAGCCGATACCGGCGACACGGACGACGCGTCTGGCGACGACGGCAGCGACGGTGATGGTGACGGCGACGGCAGCGGTGCCGGCGACGACAGCGAGGGCGACGACGACGACGACACCCAGACCGGCATGGAGGTCTACCTGTCGCTGTGCGCTCCGTGTCACGGCGCCGAGGCCGAGGGGACCGAGCTCGGCTACGAGTTGCGCCACCCCGACCGCGGCCACGCAACCTGGGTGATCCGCAACGGACGACCCGGGCTCGAGTTCGAAAACTCGGCGATGGCTGCGTTCGGACCCGAGACGGTCAGCGACGCCCAGCTCGAGGAGATCCTCGATTGGCTCGACGCGTTCCCGCAGCCCACCGGCGGCGAGGGGCTCTACCGAGACTACTGCCGCAACTGCCACGGCGAGGATCCATGGCAGGGCGGCGTCACGGCGGAGGACATCGGCGAAAAGGACTTCGAAGACCTGCTCGAGCGCGCCCGCGAGGGAGCCGGCGGGACGAACTACGGCAGCCGCGGCGAGTACATGACGGGCTTCGACGCCGACGTCTTGCCCGACGAAGCCCTCATGGAGATCGCCGACTGGTTCGGCACGCTGTAGTCGGCGGCCGCGGCATCGAAGCATCGGCGGTGTGGTAGACGTGCGGCGTGTTGCGACGAACCGTGGTGTCCCTCGCCCTCGTGCTCGGTGCGTGCGGCGGCGATGAAGCCAAGTCCGGCGACGCGAGCGAGGCCAAGGCCAAGCTACCGCCCGTCGACGCGAAGGCAGTCAAGGACGCGGTCACGGCGTTGTCAGAGCTCGATGCCGACCAGCACGCCGTGTTCGCGGCCGCGGCCCTCGCCGAGCTGGAGAAGTCCCGCCTGCCGGCATCCTTGGTCGAGGGCCTCGATGCACTGAAGTCGGTGTCGCCCGACCAGCGAGCGCTGGTGCTGGCGCGGATCATCGAAAAGAACATCCAGCTGCTCAACGAGGCGTGCGACGCCGATGCCATCGAGCTGATGAAGAAGCTGGCCACCGTCAACGTCGACACGCGCCACGATCTGGTCTGGAAGACCTGCAAGTTCGAGCGCCACGGACTCGTGACCGCGGCCAACACCACCGGCTCCGAACCGATCGCAACGATGGTGGCGCACATGGCCTACGTCCACCTCGCCGCCGGCGGCCCGGTCTCGGGTGACGAGAAAGCCCTGCTGACCACGCTCGCGAAGACGGCCTCGGCGCTATGAAATCAAAAGACCGGCAGCGAGCATGAGCCCACTGCCGGTCTTGTGTTAGGCGGAACAGGAATTGAACCTGCGACCAGCGCGGTGTAAGCACGCTGCTCTACCACTGAGCTATCCGCCTGGAGGGTCGGGAGCTTAGCAAACGGTGGGGCTGCGGCCAGGTCGAGAGCGCCGGGGGGCTCAATCGCCGAAACGGTCGGTTT
>JGI12316J15309_10001211_pt1 | contig 16054 bp, 18 predicted proteins | sample MarCyaLeptolynsp_FD_15309 | JGI IMG/M metagenome (IMG submission 15309) | reverse complement strand
GGGATGAGTGCGTCCCCGACGCGTCGGGGCGTCGCAGGATCATCGCGCCGATCACTCAATAAAGCAAGATTAATCTTGTTTAAAATAATCGCTCGACCGACCGCGCCCACCCGCCCGCCCCGGCCGCCGGCTGCCGAGGAAACAGAGCGCGGCCATGCCGCCGATCACCGCGAAGGCCGGCCAGGTGAGCAGGGTCGAGATCACCGGATGCCAGAGAAACTGATGGAGGTAGCGGGAGATCGCCGCCTCGGCGAGCTGCAGGGAGGTGGGATCGAGCTCGAACCAGACCCGTCCGAGTGCCAGGGGCCGGAACTTTCCAAGGTCCATGAGAACCCAGAGATCGACCATCAGCAACACGGCAGCGACGGTGGCGAAGATCCAGCCGAGACAGCGCAAGACGATTCGCATCGACACTTCCGTGGTTTTGCGGTCCGTGGTTTTCGCGGGCCGTGATTTGGCGGCCTTTCGGCGGTTCGATCCGGGGCCGGCCCACCTGCTCCTGAGGGGCGATCCTAACCCGTTCCGCCACCACACGAAAGCACACCTGCTCCAGGGCATTGCAAAGCGGCGCCGGCTCGACTAGGTTCCGCGCGCTTCAGGAGGGATGGCCGAGCGGTTTAAGGCGCACGCCTGGAAAGCGTGTTGGGGTGGAAGCCCCTCGGGGGTTCGAATCCCCCTCCCTCCGCCAGTCTTTTGTTTTATCTATCTGAAAAATTTACAACAGTTTGAGGGTCCGTCCTCGCGTCCCTCTTTTTGTCCCTCATTGGTGGCGCGCTGCACCAGCGCTCGATCTCGCCGGCTGCCACATAAAAAAAATTGCGCCCGCGAGGTCGTTATCAGGGTGATCTTTTGAACTATCATTGATTTCTAACGATTTTCCGCCCCGGATCGAGATAGCAGATCGGTCGGTTTGGGCCGCGTATCGTCCACAAATGATTGCTGGCAGATGCCGGCGCATATTGTGGAGATCGAGAAAATGGAACAGGCACAGCAAGATCAGGTCACAGTGAGCGTTGCCGACGCGGTGCGGATGCTCGGGATCTGTCGGAGCCGCGTCTATCAGGAGATCCGGGCAGGGCGCATCCAGGCCGTCAAGTCAGGCCGGCGAACGCTGATCCCCGTTCAGTCACTCCATGACTGGACGTCCAATCTTCCCCCGATTGTGCTCGCGAAGTCCGCAGCCTGAGCCGCTGAGGTGACAATCGGTGACGCGCCTCAAAGCAAGAGACCCCGCTGTCCGTGTGGCGGATCGCGGGGCCTCAGATGAAGTTTCGCTAGGCGGCGGAAACTCGTCCGAATATAGCCCTTCAAGCCCGGAACCTCAAGCTGCGCTGAGCCTTGACGACTGGCAATCGCGGGTCATCCGCGACGCTGAGGCGTTCATGAAGCGCAAAGGAAAGGCACAGTCCTTCAGGCACCGCGGACGCTCGCAAGGCCGTGGGGGTGGGCGATGAGCGCGGACCTGGCAAAGCACATGCCGATGGTTGCGCGCGCGCTACTCGGTGATCCGAATAAGCGTCTGACCATGGGTGACGATTGGCGGTATGGCCGCAAAGGGAGTCTGTCGGTCAACGTGACGCGCGGGCTGTTTCAGTCGTTCGAGACTGGTGATCGGGGCGGCGTCCTGGAATTGATCCGGGTGTGCTCAAATCTAGAAGGTCGGGACGCCTTCGACTGGATGCGCTCGATTGGATGCGACCTGCCCGGGCCGGACAACGACGACCGCGAGGTCGGAGACAGTAAGTCGCCAGAGCCGGCGGCGCCCGCCAACCCTTTCCGAACAGGACGCACGGATACCGGCGACAAGGATCGCGCCGACCGGCGCCGATTGGCGCTGAAGATCTGGGACACTTCTAAGCCGGCAGAAGATTCCCCGGTGTCGTTGTACCTGCGAGGCGGTCGGGCGATTGACGTTGACCTTATCCCTGATTGTCTGCGGTTTCACCCACGCCTGAAATACGAAGCGGGCCGATACTACTCGGCCATGGTCGCAGCGGTACAGGATGCTGCGGGCGAGGTCGTCGCCGTACACCGCACGTTCCTTGAAGAGGATCGGTCGGGAGTCTTCCTGAAAGCTGATGTCGAAACTCCCAAGAAAGCGCTTGGCTCGGTCGCGGGCGGAGCCGTGCGTCTGGCTGAGGCTTGGGGCGAAACGCTTTGTCTGACGGAAGGCATAGAGGACGCCTTGGCGCTCTTCGAGCTGACCGGCTGTCCCACTTGGGCAGTGATCGGAACCGCCGGGTTCTGCAATGTCGTGCTGCCGGATGTCGTCAAGAGAGTTGTCCTTTGCCCGGACCCTGACGAGGCTGGCGAAAAGGTCATCGTCCCGGCTGCCAAATGGTTCGCCAGCCAAGGGCGGGACGTCATGCACCTTAGGCCCCCGGCTGGTATGGACTGGTGCGACGCGCTGGAGGAGCGGAACGAGCGCGCGGCCTTTTGGCAGTATGAGGGGGGGATCCCCCGATCGGCTGCGGAGAAGGCGGCGGATCTCGAGGTGCTCGGATGGAGGGCTGGCAATGGCCCATAGTGTCGAAGCACTCGCCGTTCCTGTCGTGGTTCCGCCCGAAGACGATGGGCCGGTGTCGGCAATTCGTGCAACGCCCTACGTCTGGCGTGACCCGTCCGATATCCCGCCGCGCGAGTGGGTCTTTGGTCGCCACCTTATCCGCCGGTATGTGTCCCTGGTGGCGTCGGCCGGTGGTGTCGGCAAGACCGCTCTTATGGTTGCTGAGGCTCTGTCCATGGCGACGGGCCGCGAGCTGCTGGGGATGACCGTCTACGGCGGCCCGCTCAAGGTCTGGATCTGGAACCTTGAAGACCCCGCGGACGAAATCGAGCGGCGTATTGCGGCTGCTTGCGCTCACCATCGCATCGACCCGAATGATATCGGTGATCGTCTCTTTGTGGACAGCGGCCGGGACCAACGCCTGTGTGTGGCAACGCAGGACCGGGAGGGCGCCAGAGTTCTAGAGTCGGTGGTTGATGCCCTGGTGGATGAGTTGATCCGTCGCGAAATTGATGTGCTGATCGTTGATCCGTTTGTCTCCTCGCACGGCGTGTCCGAGAACGACAACGGCGCCATAGACCTGGTTGCCAAGGCATGGGGCCGCGTGGCGGAGCGGGCAAACTGCGCAATCCAGCTTGTCCATCATGTCCGCAAGCTCAACGGCGGCGATGTCGATGTCGACCACATCCGAGGCGCGTCGGCCTTGGTGGCTGCTGCTCGCGCGGCATGGACGCTGGCGCCCATGACGAAGGATGAGGCTAAAAGGGCCGGGCTTGAAACACATCGTGGGTATTTCGCGGTGGATGATGGCAAGGCAAACCTCGCCCCGGTCGCTGATGGGAAGCGTTGGTTCCATCTGTCGAACGTCGATCTGGCGAACGGTGATCAGGTGGCGGCGGTAACGCAATGGTTCTGGCCTGACGCCCTTGATGGCCTGTCTGTCCAAGACCTGATTTCAGTGCAGAAAGAGATCGCAGATGGGCAATGGCGAGCGGACGTGCAGGCGAAGGCCTGGGCGGGTCATGCGGTTGCCTCCGTCCTTGGTCTCGACGCCGACGACAAGACCGACAAGGCGCGGATTAAGAGCCTGCTGCGGACCTGGATGGAGAGCGGCGCACTGAGGGTGATCGATGGTCAGGACGAGCACCGGAAAGAGCGGCGGTTCGTGGTTGTCGGTGAGTGGGCTGCGACACGATGAATACTCCTCCAAAGCGCGGCACCACCCTGCGCACCCCTATAAGGGGGTGGCGCAGGTGGCGCAGTGGCGCAATGCGGCACCGCGACACCTTGCGCCGCGACACCTTGCCAAGGTGGCGCAAACAAGGTGAGGCAGCATCAAAAAGCGCCCCGCCACACCTGCACACCCTGCGAGTGTGGTTGCGGGACAAGCCGGAATTTACTGCGCAATACGCGCGCGCGAGAGAAGAGCAAGCGGACTTTCACGCCGACGAAATCATTGAGATCGCGAACACAACCGACGATCCGCAGAAGGAGGTTGTGCGATCAGTACGCGCCCGCGCGCGCGAGGGATTTCCGGACAATTCGGACACCCAAAAAAAGGGCAGGGGGCGATTTATGCAACACGGTGCGCGCGTGCGCGCGCGAGATGCAGGGGCCGGACCTGATGAGACCTGACACCTTCGGGCGGAGTTTCCGGAGTTTTTGCAGTCCATAAAAAGGGGGCTGGAGTGCGCCCGCCAGCAACACGAGCCCCCGGACGCCTGTCGCTGGTCGCCAGTGCTTGGCGCGCATGCCGGCGTTGGATTTTTTCAAGATTTATCAAGATGACGCGGGGCGGTGCGTCGGACAGATGAGCGCTCCGCAGGCTGACGAGCTTCAGCCACCCGGCCTGGACCCACCACGAGGCATGTTTGATTTCCTATGATTTCTTTCAAAGCTGGATCCGTCCACATCGAGAAATCGCAGCGCCCTGGCTGACCCCGGCTTGCGGCCGGAGTATCCCGAGTTTTCCGAGGCGATAGCGGGGGGGGGGGGGGGAGGTTCGCCCAAAAAAGGGTGCCGGCGTCGTCCGCTGATCTCTCCGTGGAGCTCACCTTAAGTCACTGGTGGACAAACATTTTTCACGACTCTTTGTGCTGTCTTGTCCTACGTGCGGGGCACGATTTCTGGTAGCCTGATGGAGCTAGAAACGGCATGCGCGAGGGCACCATGGAGGCTCAACCGATCGACCGGAAGAACGACATGCTGCGCCTTCGCGTCCCGAGGCCACTGGCTGATGATGTGCGGCGCTATGCGGCAGAGGCAGGGGTCACGATTAGCGAGGTCGTGCGTGGCGCAGTGCTCCGACAGTTTCGGCCGACGCCATCCGATCAGGAGGTGAATGAGTGATGCCAATAGGTATTGCCAAAGCGGCGGTCATGGGCGCGGCCGGCGCAAGAAACAACAATCTTCCCGAGACTGGTCTGGTGTTCCGGCTGGATATGGGCAGCATAGACACCTATGCGGGGTCCGGGTCGACTTTCAGCAACCTCGTCACGTCGCCTGCCGACAGCGAGGCGCAGTCTGCGTACGACTTCACGGCCTATGAGAGTAACGGCGACCCGGGCACGGAGGACACCACGCCTCCATTCAGCGGCTCGCCTGGCACCGGAGGAACGGCCAACTACTTTGGCCCTGCGTCGGGTGATAGACACCGACTGGCGATCACCACCAACACGACGTTTCTCGCCGGCCTGAATCAGGGCGGTGCAGAGTTTTCGATCATGCTCGCGTTCAGGAGCGATGCGAGCGGGGGAACTCTCTTCACGACGGGATACAATGGCGGGACATCTAACCCCTGCGTGCGCATCGACTACGGCGGAGTCTTTTCCCAGATCAACGGCTCATCGTCGCAGACGGTCTACGACGGCGGGCTGACCGAAAACGACAGCACGAACAAGATCCTGGTGCTGTCCTACGACGAAAGCACGGGCGCGATCATCTGGGTAGACAGCGAGAGCGGATCACTGTCCACCGCCACGCAGGGTTACGTCAGTCCGAGCGGTTCGGCTCCGTCTCCGGACAACACTGTCATTCGCGGAGAAAGTACCGGCGGCGGCGCTCACCAGTCGCGGATCTACTCGGCGTACCTCTGGAACCGCGCGCTGACCGCTGATGAGGTCAACGCCGCGTACCTCTATGAAAAGTCACAGCGGGGGATCTGACGTGCCGCTGCTCGCCTCTTCGGTCGGATCGCCTGCCTGGGGCCGATGTTGGCTGATCGGGAGGTGAGGACGGATGAAAGCTCATTCCATCGACGACGTGATGATTGACTTCCTGTTGCCCTGGTATCGCGAGGAAGCGCGCACATGCGATCGGGACCGGCTGCATGTTCTCGCTGCCCTGTATGCCGACAGTGCCCCGGGCGATGATGACGGGCGCGACCATGCGACGGCGATCTATGCGGCCCTCGCCGAGACCGGGGATGTGCCGGCATTGGTCAAGCTGGCCCGCCTGCACGAAGAAACCGGCAACCTGAACCGGGCGCGCGATCTCCTCGCCCGTGCCGCCGCTGCCGGTGATGTCGAGGCATGGCGCCGGTTGTCTGCTGACACCACGTTTCACACGCGATCACCGCTGAACTAGGAAAGGGGTCCATCATCATGCCTCTCCCGCCACTGCTCGGATACTCTGATACCGGCGTCGCCTCACGGCTCGCGCGCATGGCTGCCGCATCCAAGCTGGCACCGCTCGAAGCAATGCAACGGAACCGTGGCGGTCCGATCGCTCCACCTGCTCCGCGCGGATCTGGTGGTGGTGTCGGCGAAGTGCTCCAGGGCATGGGCAACGCCGTCACTGAGGTCAGCGGTGCGATCAAGGAACGTCGCGCTGCGGATGCGGAGCTGGCCAAGGTCGATGCGGCCCGCAAGTTCGTCATCGACTACCTAGGCGGTGGTGAGGATGTGCCGCCGGCCGGCGAAGCGGGTCCGGTCCCGGCGTCCGATGGCGTGGGGCTGCCGCCGCTAGACCGGGTCATGGGGCAACGCCCTGGCCAGACACCGGCTCAGAAATGGGAAAGCCCCGGGTCTGCTGCGCCGGAGAAGACGTTCCCGCTCGGCATGTCGGGTGATCAGGTCCGAATGATCCGGGGACTGGCGGAGTCGAATCCGATGGCGGCGCTGAAGCTGCTCTCGGGGCGCGCGGAGTCGCATATGTCCACCGGCAGGCTCAAGGCCAGCGATCTTGTTCCGGTGATCGGAGACGATGGCGCCCCGGTGCTGGTGAAGGCAAGCGATGCGCTGGGCCGCACGCCAGTGGACAACAACCCGCCGGGCAGTTCGTCGGGTGACTACATGACGGTCTTCAACCCGGCGAACAGACGCCAGAAAACCGTTCTGGTGGGGTCCGACCTTGCCAAGAGCCTGATCAACAACGGCTGGGTGAAAGGCACGCCGCCGAAGGCTGATCAGCCCGGCTACAAACAGCGGACGCGGGCTATCAACGACTCGCAAATGGTCTTCGAGGTGTCGCAGGACGATGGCGCAACGTGGTCGCCAGTCGGTGACCCGTACGCGCGCGGCTCCGATCCCACGGCGGCGTTGCTCAACGCCCTGTTCAACCCGAACGCCGCGCTCGATGGCGGCGGCTCGCCGACAGTTCCCGTCGCTGGCGGTGACGGCGGTTCCTCGCCGGCAGCCCCACCCGCACCTGTTCCGGTCTCCACGCCTCCGGCCTCCGAGCCTGTGCCGTCCATGCCGGGCGTCGGCGCACCCGGGATGCCGGGCGGTGCTCCCGCTTCGATCACTCCCCCCGGCGCTCCGGTGCCTGATGGCACGCCCCCTGTGTCGGCAAGCCCGCCGCCGGCCGGATCCGGTGAGATGTCGGCCGATGAAGCGCGGGCCGCGAACATCGATAGGGCTCGAGCTGCGGTGGCAGCGGGGAGAAAGAGCAAGGCGGCGATTGCTGAAGCACTGCGGGGCGCTGGCATTGATCCGGCCGTCATCCCCGAGCTGGAGGGGTACTGATGCGATCCGCTGTGCTGGCCGCTGTCCTGCTGCTGATCACACCGGCGGCCCACGCGGCTGATGGTCTGATCGACTTCGACGCGCTGCCTGACGCGCCGGGACGGTCCCTCTACGGGGAGAACTTGGCCGGCTTGTGTCGAGGTTCCGACGAATACGGGAACTGCACGGCGACTATCGGTGCGGTGCTCGATGTCCTGGACGCTGTTGAGGCGGCACACCCGACAGCCCGGGTCTACTGCCCCGAAGTCCGGCCGGTCCCGGTCGAGGATGCCCGCCGGGTGGTCAACGCCTGGATGGATCGCAACCGCGACCACCTGCGGGCGCCGGGTGCTTGGGTCGTGATGGAGGCGCTGCGCGAGGCGTATCCATGCCGTGAGGACCCGGCCTGATGTCGGATGCGCTGATCGACTTCGATGCTCTGCCCGATGAGCCGGGCACCGCTGCCCCTGCCGGCGGTCTGATCGATTTCGACAGCCTGCCCGACGACGCGCCGGCTGCTCCTGGCGCGGCCACGCTGATCGACTTCGACGCACTCCCTGACACCGCCGCCAACACTGGCGGCCTTATCGACTTCGACGACCTCCCGGATGACCCGCCGGGGGATGGCTTCGCCGATACCGCCTATGCGGTGGCGGCCGACGTGGGCGAGGGCTTGCTAGAGGCGCCGAAACAGGTTCTCGGCGGCGTCCGTGACGCATGGCAAGAGGCGGCGGAAGCGCTCGAATCCCTGGCCACCTGGGCGGGCGATCAAACTGGCGTGCGTCCCCTGGCCGGTTTTGCGAGCGCGGATGAGCGGCCGTTGCCGGAGGTGGGCGACGCGGAGACGACAACCGGAGGCCTGGTTCGCGGTGTTTCGCAGTTCGTCACCGGCTTCATTCCGGCGGCGAAGGCCATGCGCGTCGGCAGTGCCGCGACAAAGGCGGGGGCGTTCGGTCGAGCCTCGGCAGCCGGTGCGGTCGCGGATGCCACGGTGTTCGATCCGCACGAAGACCGCTTGTCGGATCTGGTCGAAGGTCATCCGGAGTTGTCTAACCCGGTGACGGCATACCTGGCTGCGGATCCATCCGACAGTGAGGCGGAAGGGCGGTTCAAGAACGCCGTTGAAGGATTGGGGCTCGGGACTGCTGCGGAGGGGTTCTTTCAGGCGGTGCGAGCGCTGCGCGCGTCTCGGCGAGCCAAGACACCCCCCGCCAGCCCGGCTCCGGCGTCCGCTGACGGGCAAGTCTCGCCTGGGGTGGGTGATGCTGCCTCCGGCCCGTCTGCCCGTCCTGCGGCTTCTGTGGGCGATTTCTCGGCCGGTGATCGCGTTCGCCTTGTCGATCCGGGTGGCCCGAATGACGGTGCCATGGCTGAGGTGCTGGGGACGGGCGAACGTGGCGTAATGATCCGCTTGGACGGCGGACAGGAATTCGGCGCCGGTCCTGGTCTTCTGGAGAAGGTCAAGGCACCGGCCACCGGCCTCACGGATGGCGGACGCGAGTTGGTGACTCCGGGTCCTGGCCAGATTGACGGCCGGACAGGGGAGGGCGTCACGCCCGCGGCCGTCCCCGTCAGTGCTCCCGTCACGGCTCCCTTGCCCAAGCCAAACCTGGCCGGCATGTCGGCTGACCGCCTGAACCGCCTTGCACAGACCGGGGATGATGCGACACGCGCGGCGGTGCGGGAGGAGCTGCGGGGCCGTGGTGTCGATGTGCCAGACTTCTCGGACCTGTCGGACCCGACAGCGTCGGCGAGGGCGATGGCGGACGCTCCCCCCACGGTGGCGGAGAACGTGGCCCGTGGTCGGGCGGCCTTCGACGCTGCGGCCGGCGGCGACATGGTGCGCGCCGCGATGTGGCGGCAGGATCTCGGCCCGGTAACGTTTGACTTCGGCCGGCTCTCCGATCTGGTCGAGGATCTGAGTCCGTACCGTGATCCGCTGGTTGACGCCGTCGCCAATGGCAAGATCAGGGGCAGGCCGGAAGCCGGGAAAGTCTCGATTGAACACGGCGGCGTGTCGGTCACGTTGAATCGTCGCGGCGTCGGCGGCCGTAGCGGCTGGGCCGTTGACGAGGTTCGCCCGTCCCAAGGCGATGCACTCTCCCTGCGTCGACCGGAGGGCGCGAAGACTGCGGCGGAACAGCTACCGACCCGGCGTGTTCGTACCTCCAGGGGGCGCGATATGGCGTGGCGCGGCCCGGTGGATCTGCTGGCCTGGGTCCGATCGCGTGGCGGGCTGTGGGACGACGCGGGCGAGCTGCGGACGATAGGTCTCGAGAACAAGCCCCGCACGTGGAACCCCCGCGAAGGCTTCCTAGGTCCGCTGGTTCGCGGCGACGTGTTCGAACGGTTCGCCCCCGGTCAAGCATCCATGACGCCTGGGGCGGCACAGAGCGCGCCGGGCATGACCTTGGACGATGCCGCCTTGGCAGCCTGGGAACAGGGGTATTTCGGAGCGCGCGAGGATCGGCCCACGGTTCAAGAATTCCTCGAACTGCTGGACAGGGCGAGCCGGGCGGACAGTCTGGATAACGCCGTCCTGGCGGAAGCTGACCGGCTGGAACTGGATGCCATGCCGGCCCGTATGAACGTCGATGAGGTGGCTTATCGCGAGGGTATCGACACAACGGGCCTGAGCGATCAAGCGGCGTCAGATAAGGTCTTCTCGGAACTCGGACGCGGCCCGGATGGCGCGGCGCTGCCGGCTGACTTCGACCGTGCGGGCGGCCCGGCCGGCTCGCCGATCTCCGATGAAGGACGCCGGGTGCTCGATGCCGTCAACGCTGGCGGTGGTGCGCCAATCGAGCGGGCTGGAAACATCCGGCTCGACGGGCTCGACACTGTCGAGGACATCCAGGCGGCACTAAAGGCGACGGCTGACGAAAACGCTGCGTTCGGTGGTGCTCGCCGTGGCGTGGTCTCCGATCAAGCGCTGTCCGAATTGGCGGACGATCTCGGCATGACCTATGACCAGTTGGTGCATAGGAACATCGGCACGGCGATGAATGCGGAGGAATTGCTTGCCGCCCGCCGGCTGCTCGCGGACAGCACAGAGGATCTTATCGGCAAGGCCCGGGCTGCCCGGGGCGGTGGCGATGACGCTTTGGTGGCGTTCCAGCAGGCATACACCCGCCACGTCGCTATTCAGGAAGTCGTGAGCGGTGCGACAGCGGAAGCCGGCCGGGCGCTGCGTCAACTGCGGGTCCAGGCGGCATCGGAGCGACAGCGCGCCCGCGTGGTCAAAGAGCTGATCGAAATGGCCGGGGGCCGTGATCGCGTCGAGGACCTGGCCGGCCGGTTGGCTTCGCTCGATGATCCGGCGGCGGTCAATCATCTGGCTCGGCAGGCATACCGGGGCGGTGTTCTCCGGCGCGGCGCCGACATGATCCACGAATATTGGATCAACTCGCTGCTCTCGGGTCCGACAACGCACGTCGTCAACATCACGTCGAACGCCCTAACGCACCTGACCACGCTACCGGAGGAAGCCCTTGGCGCGGCCTTCGGAGCGGCGCGACGTGCTGCCGGCGGTGGTGCTGACCGCATCTATGCGCGCGAGGCAGCGGAGCGGGCGTTCGGTCTGATTGAAGGCGTGCGCGATGCGTTCCGAGCCTCGGCCAAGGCTGTACGCACTGGTGAGGGTTTCGACAGCGCCTATAACAAGCTCGGCGACGGAGAGCGGGACGGCGCGATACCCGGTCTGATCGGACAAGGGGTGCGGATTCCGACGCGGTTGCTGGAAGTCGAGGACACGTTCTTCAAGGCTTTGGCGATGCGTCCGGAGCTAAACGCCCTGGCGATCCGACAGGCGACGAAAGAGGGCCTGAAGGGCGACGCCTGGGCGCGGCGTGTCGGTGAGCTGAAGGCCAAGCCCACGCCTGACATGGTCGAGGACGCCTTGCACAAGGCGCGCGTTCTGACGTTCACAAATCCACTCGGTGAGATCGGGCGGGCGTTCCAGCATTTGCGCCGCGTCCCTGGCATGAAGTGGGTGATTCCGTTCCTGAAGACCCCGACCAATATCCTGACATATGCGGCCCGCCGATCGCCGTTCGCTCCGCTGGTGCGGTCGTTCCGCGATGACATCGCCAAGGGCGGGGCCGCGCGCGATCGGGCGCTTGCTCAAGTCACGCTCGGGACGGCGACGGCCGTGGCGGCTTTCAGCTACGCGCGTGAAGGGCTGATCACAGGCGGCGGCCCCTCGGACCCGAAAGAGAAATCGGCCCTCTATGCGACAGGCTGGCAGCCCTATTCGGTGAAGGTCGACGGCAAGTGGCACGCCTATGATCGCCTGGACCCGCTCGGCCTGCTGGTTGGTGTCGCGGCGGATACGTCGGAAGTCGTGGACAAGGCGGATGAAAAGGACGCCTCGGAGCTGGCGGCCGGCCTGGTGCTCGCGTTCGCGAAGACGATGAAGGACAAGAGCTACCTGCGCGGCATCTCGGACACCATGTCGGCGATCGATGATCCGGACAGGCATGCGGGGCGCTGGCTGCGGGGCTTCGCCGGGTCGTTCGTCCCCAACGTGGTCGGTCAGTACACCCGCGCCTCGGACCCGGTGTTGCGCGAGGTCCGCACGTTCGCCGATGAATTCAATGCGCGGCTTCCGGGGTACTCCTCGACGCTGTTCCCTCGCCGCGATGTGTGGGGCGAACCGGTCGTCCGTGCTGGCGGCGTTGCTGGAGAGGGCACGGCTGCGCGGATCATCACACCTTCTCGGGTGTCTCGCGATCCTGCGGACCCGGTGACGCAGGAACTCCTGCGCCTCGATATCGTTCCGTCGAAGGCAAGCAAGAGCATGGCCGGTGTCGAGCTGACCCCCGCGCAATATGACGAGCTGCAGCAGTTGACAGGGCGGTTCATGCGACGTGCGGCTGAGGCGGTACAGGATGCCCCCGCCTATCCGTCCATGCCAGATCCGGCCCGGCGGTTCATGCTCGATCGGGTCATGGGTCTGGCCCGCTCGTCGGCGCGACAGGCATTCTACGCCCGCTGGCCGGAGATCCGGGAGATGAGCGCGGAGGAGAAAAGCCGGGCTCTGATCGAAGGGCGGAAGCGGGAGCGGGTGACACAGTGACGGCGCTACCCGGCGAGGCTGATCAGTGCTAACGCGATCGACAATAGCCGGGGAGGGGCAGGGCCGCGGCCTCGGGTGGTTCCAGGGCCGCATACCGTCCAAGGCTGTACCGCTGGCAGTCTCTCGCCATGGCGGCCGCCACCATGATCGCCGCGATATCGGTGGTTCCCGTCCAGCAGGTCCCTACGTGGCGCTCGTACGTCTTCGCGCCGGTGAGAGAGCATCGGACGTGCTGCCCGTCGACGGCCTGCCGCATGGTGGCCAGAGATCGGCGGCCCCCATGCTCGGACAACTCAGGCGCCGCGATGCCATTGATCCGGATCCGCACGCCCTGAACCTCGATCGTATCGCCGTCGATCGCCAGCGCGGTTCCGGCAATCACATGGCCCCGCTCGAAGGCGGACACAGGGGATGCGGTCGCGATCATGGTGATGATCATGGTTCCGATGATGGTCGGCCAAATTGTCGGCGCCGCACGTCCGGTCAGGGCGGGTTTCGCGACCGGTACGCGCACGCATGCGCACGCGCGCGAGGGCATCATGCGACGCGGAGGTTGACCGGTCGGCCGGTGGCCCGGGCGACACGCTGCAAGGTCGACAGGCTGGGGAGGTGGCGCCCGCTCTCCATGCGGGCAACGGCCGTGCGCGAGGTGTTCATGCGCTGGGCAAGCTGTTCCTGCGTCAGGTTCGCCTCGGTCCTGGCGGCGATGATCACGCGGGAAACTTCCGCCTCAAGCTCCAGGGCGTCATACTCCCGGCGGAACTCGGGGTCCTGTTCCCAATCCCGGCGGAGAACGTCGAAACTCTCGGTCTTAGCCATCGTTCATGCGCTCCTGTGCAATCTCGATCTCACGGCGCGGCGTCTTCTGCGTCTTCTTCACGAAGCCTCGGACGATCACCACGCGGCGACCGGTGGCGGTGAAGTACAGGGCGCGAGCTATGCCGTCCCGGCCCTTGGCCCGCATCTCCCATATCTTCCCGTCGATGTGGCGGACGTGCGGCATTCCTACCTTGTGCGGCCCGAATTCCTTGATCAGGTCGATGATCCGCGCAAGCCGGGCTCGCATGTCAGCCGGCCATTCCTGGATCTCAGGCTTGGCCCGCGTGTCGATGTCCACCGTCCATCCGCTCATGGTGAGTATGTATCATTATTGAGACGTTCCGCAAGAGGTCAGGGAGTAACCCAAAGTAACCACGCGAGGGCGCGCTGATGGCCACAGAGCTGGTCCCGGATCTGGTTCGCGAGCGGGCCGAGGGCCTGCCGGCTGGGCTGTCGCTGTCGATAGGTCGCGGCCTTCAGGGCGTCCCCCACGTTGAGCGGGGTGGCCAGCCGCTCTTTCCCGGTTATCGACCTGGCTCTCACGCGGACGCGGTGTGGACGGTGGCCAGCCTGCACGGTGAGCCGGTCGGTCGCGCGATCGGCCTGCCTCTGGTGCTGATCGGCTCCCTGACGGATGCCCTGGAAACCGGCGGGCTGTTCCCGTCTGACCGTGACACCTTCGTCCCCGTCGAGGACGCGCGCACGCTGGCGGACAGGATCACCGGTACGGCTGTGTTTGAGGGCGATCTACTGCTTGCCCCGTCTGCACGCCGGGAGCGGTGGGCGCCGTCCCTGCTCTGCCTGCTCCTCGATGTCGTGAGGGCCTACGCCGTCGAGCGCTGGCATGCCGGCCACGTCTTCCACCTGTTCAAGCGGGGGCACCCCTCGGCCAAGCGGTTCGGCGCGGAGACGGTGGCCCGCACCGTGGCGTGGGTGCATGACCGTCGGTTGCAGTCGGGGAAGGTCCGCGATCTCGGCTATCTGTCGGCCGCGCACATCCGGCGGCGTCTCGAGACCAGTGGCGAGCGCTGGGCGGCATGCGCTGGGCTGCCCATGCTCCGAATTTCGGGTCCGGCTGCTCGTCTATGGCAACGCCCGCCATGTCGAGGTCTGGCCAGATGTGATCGCGGATGCCGGCACCCTGCCACCTGATCACCCATTCCCCGGTGTCGGTCCGCTCGGCATAGGTCCCCCATGAGGGGCCGCGCTCGCGGATCGTGGCGAGGTCGGCGCCGGCAAGGTCGAGGCTGGCCCGCTGCTCCTCGCTCGCGCTGGCGTCGAACTGGCGGCGATTCAGCACGGTATATGCGGGCTCGGGCCTGTCGTCGTCCAACAGCGGATCGACGGCGAACACTTCAACCGCCTGATCAACCGCTAAGCCCCCGGCAAAGCTGGCAAGGCTGATTCCACCTCGGATGATGGTGCGGCGACTGATCAAGGTAGCCATGCGTCGATCTCCTCTTGCGGGATCGGCAATGACTTATGATTCGTTGTGATCCGCTCACCGGCAAGATGCGCAGCCGCGCGGTCCAAGCCTGGACGATACCAGAGCGTTCTGCGCCCGAAAGAACGGACGGGCCTCGGGTAGTCGCCATTGTCCACGGCCTTCCGGAACATCTCTCGCGACAGTCCGACATAGGCCGCAGCCTGCTCATCCGAGAGCATAAGCGGCCAGAAAGGCAGCCCAGCTAGATCTTCAAGCTTCGCAACCATAGTGCACCTTTGGCAGATCAAGGATTCTGACGCTGGTCTACCCAATGGGCCAAATGGTGCCGTCCAGCAGGATGAACGCCCTATCTTGCCCGTATTGCGCCAGCTCCATCGGCATGAGCGTGAAGCTTTCACCGAGCGTAGGGCTCGAGAAGGTGACATCCATTCCTGTCGGAGTAAGGATGTAGACGCCTGCCGGAGCATGCGTTCTCATCCCGCGGCGGTCGATGCGCGTGACCTTGCCAGCTCGAATGTAAACCTTGGACGCTTCCGTGTTCGGCTTAATGAAACGAACGCCAGCGCCGCCGCCGTTCTCTGGGATAAGACCGACGTGTTCCAGCGCGAAAGCAAGCGCAAGCTGCTCAAGCGTACCTCGACGAGGCGAACGCGCTTCGCTCTCAAAGTCGGCAATCGTCCGCTCAGTCACGCTCGAATGCTCGGCGAGATCCTCGCGAGACCACTTTAGAAGGGCGCGGGCGGCTCGACATTGTTCCGGCGTTATCACGCTCATATTGCATAATCCATGTTGACTTTCTTGTAATTTATATAGCAAGTATGCGTATATTCGGCAATATCTGATTGCACATTAGGTTGCCGAAAAGAGTTGGGCCGGAAGGCGTTGCACCGCCCCCGGCCCGATGGACACAATCAACCTACGGGAGTCGAGTATGTCCGGTCCTGAAAATGGGGGAGCGGCGCCCCTTTCGCAAGCGTCGCCTGGTCCGGCGGATAAGCTGCGACACGTCCGCGACGGGTTAGAGGCACTGTCCCTCGCGGTCGATGGCCTTCAAGACAAGCGAGAACGGGGCGCCCTGAACTTCATCGCTGAATGCACATCAGATTGTTTGGCGATTGCTGAGGCGTCCGCCTTTTCAGACAGCGATACGGCGCCGATCCGACGCTCGCTGGGCGGTGCGTCATGACCGGCGCACGGGCTGACCGGCTGTCCGTTTCGGTTGCCGATTTCGAGCAAGTGCAACAGGGCATCGTGACGGCGGG
>JGI12316J15309_10018454_pt1 | contig 16066 bp, 13 predicted proteins | sample MarCyaLeptolynsp_FD_15309 | JGI IMG/M metagenome (IMG submission 15309) | reverse complement strand
TGATTGCATGGCGAGCTCGGATGGGAACGAACGAAGCCAAGACGATCTATCGATCGCGCGCGGCGCTCAGCGAGACGATCAACGCCGACGCCAAATCGCATCGCGGGTTGCGACAATTTACGGTTCGCGGCAAGCCCAAGACGTTGTGCGTGGCGATGTTGTTTGCGTTGACGTACAACCTGATGCACTTCGGGCATCTGTTATGAGTTGAAACACCCCGGATCACGTCGATCAACGACCGCCGCAACCGGATCGAAAGTGAAGTCGACTACCCCATCGCAAAATTAACGTCGAGAATTTGGATAAGCGTCTGGTTTTGGGGATAAATTCCCAGGCTCACCGCGGACCATCACCGGGCACCACGAGACGTTCAATTCGTCGTCAACGATCGAAGCGGCAAACAACCCGCGCGTCGGGTCCCAAGAGGAATAGCGTGTCATTTGACCCACGACGCGGACTCTATGAGAGTTAACGTTTCCTATTGCAAAACATCGCTGGGAATACTCATTCGCAATTCGGCAATCCGGCGCAAAATCTTATGGCGATTGTCGGCGGCGGAGATCCACTTCGGGACTCGGCTTGCAAGCGATGAATTTTGATAGCGAGAGTTACGGTTTTCCGGAAGTTGTCGTTTCCGCTGCTTGGCTTGTACGTATCGTTCCAACCAATCGAGATGTCGTTCGTTATACGCCCACAGCCGGTTGCCGCAGCACCGCGAAACCAGCCATAGGCAAAAACCGACGTGTGCAATTTCCACGCCATTCGGTCCCCAACCGACGTAATGCTTGCCGCGATCTTTGATATAGCCACAGCGACGACATGCAAACTTGTCGCCAACCTTGAAGGCACCCTCTGGACGGTTTGTTGCGATGATTCGTGCACACGAGCGGCACTTCGGACAGCGAACCAGGAACGAGTCGATCATGTCCCAGATGGTTTCACCGCGATCGACGAAGACTAGCGGGTCGTCATCGCAATCACGAGAGGCATCCATGCTCGGCTTAGTAGGCTCTTTACCGGCTTCCCGACTCTTGACTGGAGCGTGTCCTCGATGATGTTGATGCGTATTGGTGGACATCATTTAAATCGCCTGTCTAGCACGCCATCTACGAGAACCCGCTAACGATTGATTTTGTTTCGACTCACGAATCGGAAATCGAAACTTGCGTCGGGTGAAAAATGGCCCGCGATGCGGACCCTACAACCGCTCGACGCTACAGCTTACTAAACGCGTCCAACGCACGATCCAAGTGCTCCGTCTCATGCGCTGCGGAGATTTGCACGCGCAAGCGGGCCGAGCCTTCTGGCACGACGGGGTAACCGAAGCCGATGACGAATACGCCCAACTCGAGCAGGCGCTTGCTGGCGGCGATGGCCTTGGAGGTTTCGCCAAGAATGATCGGCGTGATAGCGCTGGGGCCTTCCATCGTTTCGAAGCCGCGGCTCTTGAGGCCTTCGCGCATGTAGTGCACGTTCTCTCGCAGTTTCTCAACGCGTTTGTTGTCGCGCGTCAAAATTTCGATCGCTTTGGTCGCCGCGCCGGCCGTGGCCGACGGCACCGCGTTGGAAAAGAGTTGCGGTCGCGATTTTTGTTCCATCAGTTCGATCAACTTGCGGCTCGATGCGATGTAACCGCCAGCCGCGCCGCCGAGCGCTTTGCCGAGCGTGCCCGTCATGCAATCAATCTTGCCGTGTACGCCGCAATGTTCGGCCACGCCTTTGCCCGTCGGCCCGCAGACGCCCACACCGTGCGAATCGTCGACGATGAGGAGGGCGTCGTGTTCGTTGCACAGTTCGACGATCCGCGCGAGATCGGCAATGTCGCCTTCCATGCTGAACACGCCGTCGGTCACCACGAGTTTGTATTGAATATCCGACGACGCTTTCAAGAGCGCCTCGAGATTGTCCATGTCGCTATGCTTGTACACCTTCGACTTGGATTGCTTATTGATTTGCCGACCGAGGCGGATGCCGTCGATGATCGACGCGTGGTTGAGTTCGTCGCTGATCGCGATAACCGAATCACCCCCGGCGGCCATCAGCGTGCCCAGGACTGCTTCGTTGGCGTTCCAACACGACACGTACGTCGTTGCCGATTCGCACGCCGAGAGCTTGGCGACGGATTCTTCCAGTTCGCGGTGATAATCAAACGTGCCGCAGATGAACCGCACCGACGCGGTGCCCGGTCCCCATTTCTTTTGAGCGGCCAACGCGGCGTCAACGACTTCGGGGTCGTTGGCTAGCCCGAGATAATCGTTCGAACACAACACGACCACATCGCCGATGCCTTCGATCGCGGAGACCGGTCCCATTGGGCGCGTGAGGTTCTTTATGTTTTTGAACTGACCCGCGTTGGTCAGCTTGGCGAGGTCTTGGTCGATGGCGTTCCAGAAGGATTTCATCGTGGCACCTATGGGAGTTTGTTTAATGGTTCGAGCGCAAAACGTTTGAGCGATGGGACGTTGCGCCGTTAGCGCTCGCGTACAAACGTTCGCTTGGAAAAAACTTAGCCACCGACCAATGGCCGGTGGCTATGTGATTCTTAAGATAATCGTCGCTACTACGCGGCGGGAATCAAGACATTGCGCCGGCATTCAAGCGATTATTCCTTATCGTCACTGTCCTTTTGCTTTTGCGCCCAGCGCGCCCGCTGTTCGAGCGTGGCCACGTTGTCGATGCGCGTTTTCATCTGATTGAACAGCGCTAAGACGGGCTGCATGCGCGCCTTCGATTGGCCTTGACCGTCCTCCGTGCCGCTTTCAATCTTGTCCTTGTTTTCGGAGATGTATTCCAGCGCCTTGCGATGCGTGTATTCATAAATCTGAGCGGCCGTTTTCTTTTGCTCCTGGTTGAATTCGTAGTTATTGCACCAGGTTTGGTAGGTCGCTTCCCATTCGCCAACGGCGGGCGCATTGAAAAGGGGCTGATTGCGAAGATTGTCGGGCACGACGGGCGGGGCCGGATTCTTTACCGGCGGCTTCGCCATGGATTCCTTCTTCGCGGCTCGGTCATCGGCCGCCTTCGGGGCGGGCTTGCGGCTCGGCTTTTCGGTCGATTGCGGTGCATCGCCACCGAGTAGTTTGGCCTGCGCCGTCACCAGGTTGTCCGTCATGCTTACGTCTTCCATGGCGACGGGCTTCAACACCAAGCGATCCACGCGCGACAGTTCGAGTGCATCATCACCTAGCACAGGCTTAAAGAATTTCGCCACTTCACCACGACCGGTCTTAGCGCGACCGTCACCGACGATGGCTTCGGCTTGCTGCACGGTGTACGACAGGCTCATGGGGGCGTTTTCGTGAATGCGATAAATTTGATCTTGGTAATACGCGCGGAAGCGTTCCTTCTGTTCGGGCGTGTACTGCTTCGGATCCTGCTGCGGCAGGGCGACGGCGATTGTGGCCGTCAACCGACGTAGGTCGGTTTGGTGCTGGCTCATATATTCGCGATGCAGCAATACCTTCGCTTCCAGCGCCATGCGCAGCTTCTCGGCTTCGTCTTTGTTGAGCTGATAGAACTTTTTGCAAAACGCGATGCGCTCGGGGATCAGCGTTTCGCGCTCGGGCAACACCTGCTGCGTCTTATCGCCGGTCGGCTTGTCTTGAGCGTGGGCGGTTGCGGTCGCGATGGTTGCCGTCACCAGCAGGGCGACAACGAGACGGTACACGGAGTTCATCTTTATGGCTCCAAATGGGTGGTTTGCTTTGTGAATTCGCAGCCGTGCGCGGCTACCGCGACGGTTTTGCTTACTTCGATTGAATTCTCGTTCTGCGGGGCGGATTCGTCAATAAATTGGGCTGCCGCCGCAGCGGACGTGGCGGGGCGGTCGGTGCTAAAACGCAATCCCAAAAACTTCCCCTCCCTTGCAGGGAGGGGTTAGGGGAGGGTTGCATCTTCCAAAGAAATCCGGATTTCGGCGAGCACACTTAGATTCGGAAATGGGTTTTTGGGAATGCTTCTACTCAAACCGCGTACTGCTGAAGATCTTTTGATGCTCGCCCGAGCAGAAGCGGTCCGTCATGCCTGCGATGTAGTCGCAGACGACGCGATGCCGCCCGAAATCCGGAATGCGATCACGAAAGCGGGCGGGTAACAACTTCGTATCATCGAGATATGCCTCAAACAATTCGCGAATCAGCCGCTGTGCCTTGGCGTCCATCCGAACCACGCGCTGATGGCGATACACGCTTTCGAACAGCATCTTTTGCAACGCCGCCAGCCTCTGATCGAATGCAGGCGAGAATCCGACGAGGTCATCTTCGCGACTGCGCGCGTCGTCACGATTCGTCACCTTCGCGGCTTTGATGCGCTTGCTGCTTTCTGCATAGGCGTCTTCCGCGATCATGGCCGAGAGCGTGTCGAGAATGGGGCGCCGCACGGCGTGAATCGGCGCATCAGGATAGTGCTTGCGTACCGCGCCCGCAGCCGCGCGCCACAGCTCCGCTTCTTCCAACGTTTGCTCGTCGAGCAAGCCGTAGAACAAACCGTCTTCGATATCGTGCAGGCTATACGCCACGGCATCACCGACGTTGGCAACCTGCCCCTCGAGCGAACAATTGGGCCCGCTCCCGAGTAAGTCGCTCACTTCCATGCCCGGCAAGCCCGACTCGGTCGGGCGATCGTAACGCGTGCGATGCTTGATCAACGCTTCGCGCACTTCAAACGTGAGGTTCAAACCGCGAAAGCCGGGGTAGGGGTGTTCGAGATAATCGACGACGCGCAGCGATTGCAAATTATGCTCAAACCCGCCGTGGTCGGCCATCAATTCGTTGAGCGTTTTCTCACCCGCATGGCCGAACGGTGAATGGCCCAAATCGTGCGCCAATGCGATACTGCCTGCCAGTCGCGGGTTTAGTTCCAGCATGCGCGCTAACCGTTCAGTGTGCGCGGTTACTTCGAGCGTGTGCGTTAGCCGCGTGCGGTAATGATCGCCCTCAGCGCTGGTGACGACGACCTGCGTTTTTTGACCGAGCCGACGAAACGCCGTGCACGACATGATGCGATGACGGTCCAACTCAAACGGTGAATCTTCACCGCGCTCGCTGCGCGCATGACGGCGACCGCGCGAGGCGCCGTCGTGCTCGGCATAGGCAGCGAGTTCGGGGCGATGTTCTTTTGCGTTCGCACTCATGATGGAAGGGCACCTGCGCTAATAGCAGTCATATCTATTCGGCCTCGCGATGCAAATCCTGCCACGCGGCACACACGGCGTTATAGGCGCGTTCCATCGCCTGCGGTATCACACGCACGTCGCCTAAGACGGCCATAAAGTTCGTGTCGCCATTCCAGCGCGGCACCACGTGCGTATGCAAATGGCCCGGCAAGCCTGCCCCCGCGCAGCGACCGAGGTTAATGCCCACGTTAAACCCATGCGCCCCGACGGCCACGCCCAGCGCCAACCGCGCGTCGCGCACGAGTTGATTCATCTCCAACAGTTCGGCGTCGTTCAAGTCGGTGAGGTCGGCCTTGTGCGCCGTCGGCGCGATCAGCAGATGGCCGTTCGTATAAGGAAAGCGGTTCATCACCACCAACATGTCGGTCCCGCGAAACACGACGCCGTTCTTCGCGTCGTTCTCGGGCGAATTGAGATAGTCGCACAGAAAGCACTCGCCGCCCGCGTCGGGATCGGCCAGCGACTCGATATATTCCATGCGCCACGGAGCCCACAAGTTGGGGTGGAATTCGTTCATAGGTGGATATGGTAATGGATGTGGAGGCGATGGCGAGGGAGGGGGCGTGGGTCGTGAGACGTGGGTCTTGTGTCTTGTGTCGTGAGTCTTGAGACGTGGGGCGTGAGTCGTGGGTCTTGGGGCGGGACGTGAAAGGCTTGCGGCTTGCGGCTTGCGGCTTGGGGCGTGTGGCTTGTGGCACGGGGCTCGCCGACAGAGCCGCGGCCTGTGGCCGCATGATCTCGAACAGTAGGGGGGGTACTCAACCCACCGAAACACTGATGTGGTGCAAGCACCCCGTCCCGCGACTCAACGGAAAAACAAGTTACCCACCAATCAACTATTCTGAGTCGCCTAACGTTGGTGAGATGTACTTTGCTTTATACGCCGACAAAAACTCTTGCGTAAGTTCGGAACTTGATGCGGCCCAATAGGCGCGGCCAACCTCCAAACGGAGCCAAAGCTTGGCCGTGTGCGAACGTCGAAAGCAGTAATCCGTCGGATCCAATTTGGCGACGATATCAAACTCATCGATCGGCCCGCTTCCGTCCCCGCGAAACCCGTTTTGATGTCTCAGGCTCATATTTTGAATCGCGAGCTCTTTTGGGAATTTTTCGCTCTTGATTTCCCGCCATTGTTCCGGTGATTGAAGCGAATAAAAGCGATAGCGACATTTGCTGAAATCCGTTTCTCGATCAAAGACAATCAAAAATACGCCATCGGCGTTCTTCTGAAGCACGAGTGGCATGTAAAGGTCTCTCCATGAATATTCATCTCCATCGATAGCGAATTGAATTTCATGCGAGATCATCTCGCCGCCGAATCCGAAAACGTGACCACCGTAGTATGGCTTTCTCTTTAACGTGTGCGCAACCGAAATAGATCTGCCATCAATCAGCTTGACGTCCCGATCCCATTCTTTCGTATCAACAGCCAAGGAACAGCTTAGATAAATGACAAACGGAACGGCGAGTATGACGGCGCTGACCTTAACGACTCTTCGAATACCGGAGGTCGTCGTTGGCGGCGTATCGTGTTTGTCAATCATCGGTGCCGTCATTTTCGCAATCGTCGCCCTTGTTGGATAATTGGATTGGGTGGATTCTACCAAGTCCACTAGGATGTAATCCGGAAGCCATACCGGGTGCCGGGCGCCCTATGTTGGTACTCCAACGTGGAGGCTCAGTTTCACTTCCACGTGCGCGTGCAATATTGTCGATAAATCGAATCCCCCAAGTCGGCCTACCGACATGAACCACCCGGTCCATCACCCACCCTCTAACCGCCCAACACCTCTCTAGCCGTCAAATCCCGCGGCGCTTTCGCAGCTTCCGCTAGGAATCGATTGATCGGCGCCGGCACGCCGACGCGCTCCGCCAGATCGGCCAGCGCGCCTTCGAGCCACGGCGTTTCCAACGGCTTGCCCAGCTTGCGGCTCTGCCAGGTCGATCCACCTTCGCGCCGCTGCCCATCGACGCGACCGATCCTCAGGGCGGACCCGCGTTGTAAGAATTCGTCCGTCGGCACGCGGTCGATGTTCGCTGCCGCCAGAACGGCCTCACCTTCCGCCTGTGCGGCATCTATCACGCGCTGCGGGTCATCCACGACCATCGCGCCGGCAGCCGAACCGAGATTGGTAATCAACTTGGCGTACTTCCATCGGATGACGTCGTCGCGCGCGATCGCGTCGAACCCGGCAGCGCGCAGCCGAGCGCACAACGCCTCGGCCACGGATTTCGCCGCGTCGCCGCTGTACGGTCCACAGTCGAGTACGCCGATGCCGCCCGCGCCGTGCATGCGAACCTCGCCGGGCACCAGATGCGTCGCGGGCATCCATACCACCATCGACACGACGGTGGTAAATCGCTCGGCCGCCCACGGCTCGGCTTGCAATCCGTTCGTCGCACAGACGACCGGCACGTCGGCATGCGTCGCCGCTAAAAGGTCATCGATCGCACGCTCGGCGTCTTGCAGTTTGGTCGCCAACATCGCAACATCGCCCGGTCGCCAATCTACTTGGTCGATGCGATTGCAACACGCCGCGCGCACCACGACGGCGCGATCCGTCAATCGAATCGACAGTCCATCGTTGCGAATCGCCTCACCATGCGCGCCGCGCGCGACCAACACGACGGGCAAGCCCGACTCGTGCAGCAGCCCGCCAATGCCACCTCCAACAGCCCCCGCGCCAATGACAACGAGCCGAGAGAGTTCGGTTTGTTTTGCGGTGTTAATTGACAAGTGCGTATGCCTTTCGGAAGCAAGTTGATCGACTGTCGGTCCAGCGGTGTCATTACCCCGTGGATGACAGTGCCATCCTACTAACACATCTTAATGAATCGAGGTTGGACGGGGATTAGTGAGTTTGCACCGAGTTTCGAGGCTACACGCGTGCCATGCTCCCCCTTCAAGGGGAGTATGCCGAAGCGGGAATGGTCTGAAGGATTAACGAAGCTTGGCAAGCCGTCATTCGCGTATCGCATGCTTGCCTTGATGGGCAAGCATGTCACCCGCCCGAATTACGTCGCAAGGACATTCGCCAAATGGTCTAGCGATTTATTGAGCCCAGCTTGGTGGGTTGACGCACTTACGCCATCATCAGGTATTCCCAGATGATTGATGGTAACAAGCGTCTTGTCGCCAAGGGGGTTGAGACTGACCACCATCACCTCGTCGAGTGTGAGAGCCTCTGGGGAATTGTAGCCAACATCTGCATCCCAATGCACAGTAAAAGTCAGTTTTTGATCTTGGATTATCTCAATGAATATACCACACATACAAGACCACCCTTGCCCATGATGCCTGCCACCTGGAAGGTTTGTACAGACTCGGTACGAACCGCCGATCGTCAAATTACATTCGGCCCATGCTTCTGTGCCCAATCCTGCCCACATCCATTGAGCCATCAATTCGGGAACTGTCCAGCCAAGAAAAATTTTATGTGCGCTGTCATCAAATTCACGTTCGATTCGATAAGAAATTCGTTCGATGGTGCTCATGCCTTTTGCCTCTCGCTGTTCTCCGATTCCAAAATAGAGAATAGGAGGATGAAATTTGTCTGCGGAATTAAACATTTAACCATAGCGTTCGTCATTCAGATGTCCAGAATCATGACAACTGTGTAGGTGGCTGCAATCGGATATCAACATTGAACGTCGAATCGATTAAGTGTGGTTTTCGGAGCGGGTAGCGCGGGTTGTAATCAAACCACCAAATCACTTGCAACATTGGATGGTGGGGTGAGTACAACCCACCCTAAGACTGACGGAGCCAATACGGGCGAATTCCGCGCGGTGCGTGCCCGTCGCGTCCCGATAATGCGACGCCATGCCGTGCCAGTGTTAGCAGCGGGGTCGAAGGAACTGCGCATAGCGAAAAACGAAATGCAAATGCCGCAAAAGGAAGCACCGGCGCGACAAAAGGAAGTGCAAACACCGAGAAACGAAGTGCAAATGCCACAAAAGGAAGCACCCACGGGGCAAAAGAAAGCACCGACGCGGGAAAAGGAAGTGCGTAACGCGATAAATGAAGTGCAAACGCGGCGTTGGTCACTTCATTTACGACATTCTGCATTTCAAACGCGGCATTCGTCAGATCGATTACCGCATGCTTCATATCAATCATGACGATAGCGGCGTCAATGGCGCCGTCTGACGGCCCCAGCGCGCGGATTGCCATACCCAAAGCGACGGCACATGGCCCGGGCGTGGTGGTGGATACAGCCGCTGCGCGGGGTGCCACGGGTCAGCTTGCTGCCCGTGCAGGGAACGCAGAGTGAACTACTCTGATAAATGATGGGGGCGACCGTACCGAGGATCTTCCTCCGGCTATCATAAAGCAAGGCTCGGCTGGTCATTCATGTTCGTCCGAGCGAATCATGAGATACGACGATACGGCCCACCAATCCCCATGTGAGTGACATTGACGCCGCGCCCGCTGCACTGGCTGCAAGCAGGCCAGTGGCACCCAACATCGGTCATCTGACGGTGCCAATCGCCGTCTGTTCTGCTTGCGTCGACGGCCCGACCGACGGAAATGGGGTGCCATCTATGAACAAGTCTTTGTCAAGCGCGCGGGGATCGGTGGGGTAAGGGCGAAACTTGCTGACCGTGTGCCACGGTACTGTGAACCGTGCGGAGCGGGGTAAGACGCCGAACTTGTGCCACTGTTCAATGAACCGTGGGAGGCGGGGGAAACCGCCGAAACATCCGCGCTCGCGGTGGCCGTCACGGGGCTTGCCTCAACAGATTCGACATCGCCGCGTAAGCCGCTGGTCGCTGGTGGGCACTGTTCGCAGAACAGTGGCACGGTGGTGGCTCGGATTCATTTAACAAGGCCACGCGCCCTCCGTGAGGGCGACAGCCAAATTAGTTGCAATTAGTTAAGTGCTGTATAAAATTGTGATTAATTCAGATAAGAGTACTCAATCTAGCGAAGAATGGAATTGTTAAAATTGAATTTACGGTAGGAAGTGCCCCTTGGATTGGTTACGAGGATTACTGTTGTGATTATCGCGTGGATTGAGGCAACTAAAAATTGGCTGTCTTGGGGGGCTATTATTTTATTGGTCGGGTCGCTGTTGCTCTTATTTGTATTCTTAATTATTATTTTAATGAAGACTCGTATGCAAGGTGTGGCGATTCTTCCAGTGGCCGGCTATGCACGGGCCCTTTGGAGTAACTCGCGAGCATCTCTTAATGATTTAGGAAAGGCCCTCTGGTCTACAATCAAAAGGGATCCGAAGGCGTTTAATCACTGGATTGATGCATATTCAATAGCCCGCAACCCTGAATGGCCGGCAAAACAGGTCTATGAATCGCTCGTCCAGAAAGAGTTCTCCTCGAAACGGAATCCTCGGAAATACGGCGGGCACTCCAAGTCTGCTGCCGCCGAATTAGAGCAGGCGTTTCTTGACGTGACCGCTAGCATTGATCCGTCGCGCCTCTGGCATTTAGCTGATGATGACAAAAAACTTGCGTACATGCTTGAGTTGATGATTCGAGATACGCATCAGAGAATCGAATGGACGAAATTATGCAGTGATTCGACCCGGAGAATTTGCAAGGGTCTTCTCAACGATACGCGATGTTCCGAGGAGTTTCGTCTCGATAGAGAAAATTATAAATCACATTACCGCGGCGTGCCGCTACTCTACAAGCAGCGAACCTCGCATTTGGATTACGGCACAAACATCGGCACGATCAAAAAACTGATGCCCGAATATCAGTCAACGAAAGTCCCCAAATATCAATCCCCTAGTGAATCACAATATAAGACGACCATCGTCGGAAGCCACGCGAAAAAGATACTGAGTTGTCTTGTCAGCGAATTCCTAGACTTCAACTTATTATTCCAGCATCGGGATTTCTCTCGCTCAGACTTCGACAAGGGCGACTTCTGCTGGACGCTCATTTGGGGGCCGGCTGGGTTCGGAAAGACTAGGCTGGCCATAGAAGTTCTAAAGTCAGCAGATTTTGCTTGGCGGAAGTGCAATCCAGGAACGCCGTTGCCGAGTCATTTTGGGATCGTTGATATCCCTGACCAAGGCAAACGCCAGTTTGATGACAGTGCTATCGGTGAATCTGAGTCGCGTCAGTTCTTTTTTTCCAAGGAGTTTCAAGACTGGAATCCCACCGAGCCGGTTATTCTAGTCCTTGACTATGGAAGCCACTATGGCGATCTTCATGGCATATTGAGGCAGCTCTACAATAAGGCGAAGATGTCGGAATGGCCCATCAGGCTTATTATCCTCGATCGCGACAATAAGACCGACAATATTTGGCAAGCGTTAAAGGGGGTGGAGCAGGATGATCTTTTGCATCATTATTTTTATCCCCATTCACTAGATGATGCGAAAGGTGCCGCGCGCGGGATCGAGCTAAAGCCATTGAGTATGGAAGACGGAATTCAGATTGTCCGGGATCGCATATCAACTAAGGATTCTTCTGCGACTGATTGTTCGGACGAGTACATTAAAGAACTTCTGATTCGAGTTGCGGATTCGGTTGAGGATGGTGAGCCGAGTTTTATTCGTCCTTTGTTCGCGGCTATGGTCGGCGAAATGTTGGATTTTGGCGAGGCACGAGATGATGCTGGTCATCCTGATATCTTTGAATTGCTAGATACACTTATCGCGAGGACTAGAAACAGATATTGGTTCCCTACAAGTGGTAAGACAGGAAAGGCGTTCGATTCTGATCGCTACGAGAATCTACTGGCGCTTTCGACGTTCTGCCGCGGACTACGACAAACAGAGGCTGAAGAAGCGGCCCCAATATCCGCGTTACGACTGCCTGAGAAATTAAATTTGATCCAATACATAAGGTTGGCAATTACGCCCCCTGTTGATTCCGAGGGTTACCCTAGACTTGGCTTTCTCGAGCCGGATTATATTGGCGAGTGGTTTGTATTATATAGACTCGGAATATTCGAACAGTTTTCAACCATGCCGCGCGCGAAAGATAAGCCCGATCGTTTGCCGTTCTTAAACAAGGGGTGGGAGTACGGTGGAGAACGGGTGTTGCAATTTCTTCGACATTGCCATCAGAACTTTCCCGATCAACTCCGGGATGCCAAGTACCTTTTGCCTAACCCCGGCATAAGGACCGGACTGGTTTGCCAACTTATGGAGACAATCATTCGGGACTGGCGCTGGACGCTCAACAACACACCGTTAGCGGCAGGTGGCAGCACAACAGATAGCCACCGCGAATACGTGAAATCCGCTGAGGCCGCACTTGGTGCCCTTGTCGGGCACATCCAAGGGGAAGAATTAACGGGTGTTGATCAGGAGCGAGTAGCAAATGCGTATAGGCATCTTCATTTCATGAAAGCATGGCTCATAACGCCGTCCATGCAAAGAGAGCGGGATGATGAATTTGCGAATGTTGAAGTACGCGACGGCGTCGATTCAAACATATCAGATTCAATATTACATTCACAACCGAAGGTGATTAGGCCCGCACGAATCGCGTTTAGTGTGGCGGCGAGCAAAAACAGTTCAGTGGTGGATGAAACTGAAGTAGGTAGCAGTCATCTCGATTCTGAGGGAGAAGAGGGGCTCCAAGGCCGACCAATGATTAGTAAAGAGCAGGCTGAGTCTATGGGCTCTTGGCGCATAGATAGGAAGCTTTAATGAGCCAGAATCGCTTCAATTCCGATGAAGACTGGGACTCGATGTGTCAAATTATCAGTGACCTAGAGTCATCCCTCGGTATTGATTGGAATAGTCCATCTACTAGTATAGTGCGCCCTTACGTATCGATCGCATTGACCGCAAGACTGAATCAGATAAGAGCTGCTATTGATTGCAAGCGGTGGAGTGAGGCGGAGAAGTTTGTAAACGCGCTGTTTGCGTCGGACATCCCTTGGGATCGAGCTGATCCGGCGACAATTTCGGCGAGCATGCGATTGTTGAGTTTATTGCCAAATAATTATGTGGAGTGTCATGAGCACTCAAACGGTGCGCAGAAGTTGGCAGGTGACACACAGAGTTGCTGCACTCCAGCTATTGATATTTGGACGCGTGGTATAGGGCTGGCTGAGCAATTGCTAGAAATCTCATGCGGTCAGGATAACGGCAGCGACTACGAGAATACGTCGTATTATTTTGAGCAATTTATCCGATGGATGACATTTGCTGCTCATCGTGACAACAGTGATTTATTGAAGCGGGAACTCATGAATTATGCCCGCGGGAACCACCTTGAAGTCCGATCTCGCTCGGAAATGCCGCATACGCTTCCTTATGCCATTTATTCTCTTTTGGAGAATAACTCCAGCGATCAGGTCGGAATGGCTGCAGACGTCGAGTGGCACGCGACTAGGAGGATATTCTATGATCTTGTCGACTCTGGCGATGTGAATCCGAGAGTCGAGTATTGGACGGCGAATCTGATAACAGCGCTGGCGGTACTCGCACGCTCTCTTGCTGGCGAAACTGAATCGTATTGCGATATTTACAAATTGATCAAGTCGATTCACTCTAAATGGCCTGATTGGTTGCGCATAGAGAAGAACACTGCAGTTGCGATTTATAAGCTCCTGCAAATGTTTGTAGGGGCGAGCGAGCAGAGCAGGGGTTCTTCCTCACCCGGAAAACTCAGCGATGATCAGCAAGAATTTATGGTAGAGGTGTTTATCGAAAGCCAATGGATTGGTGTCCCGGCCGTAACTGGCGACACAGTAATTGCCGAGCAGTTTTTCGATTTATTGAGTGATGATAACAAGTCCAAGCTTGTCGTATCGTTTCTTGATCTTCACAGAAAAGAGCCAGCGAATGAGCGCGCGATGTATCTCTTGGAGTTTGCCGCACGCGTCTGTCTCGCTGCGAATGACCGCGTTAAACAGCTTGCTTGGGATGCGGTCCTCCATGCCGACCTAGTTCAGCAGCTTGCTTGGCTATCAGTCCAACCTCCTCTTATCCGCGCGGGTAGTTTTTCGCATCTTCATGACCGACAGGCGCGTTTTGCCATCGAATACGCCAAACGCCGCTATGGGAATTTCGACGAAACCGTTCAAGATGCTTGGGTATCACTTATCGTTCACATTGCAGCATCGGCAGCGTCACGCGGGGATCAGTTGTTGGTGGAGTATTTGCTTCGCGAGCTACCAGTTGAGGATGAGCGGTTTATTGAGTCATGGTTCTTAGTGCTTGGCTGTGCAGTGATCGGATCGTCCGCGGAGTATGTGCAAGAAAATGCTTATGATTGGATTCAAGAGGTCAATGAATGCTTGAGCCTAGCGCCGCCAAGTCTCTCGGTCGCGCGAGCTGTGGAAAGGGCGCTGCTTGCTCTTTCTGTGAAAATACGAGATTCGCACCCGGAAGCCGCGTCGGAATGCCTGCAGATGGCTGAGGCATGCGTCAGTAAACTTGTGAAGTTGAATCAGGAAGAGAAATTGAAGATGAACCCAAAGGAACTCGATGCGATAGACAAGTATCTCGCTGACTCGATCTTCGAACATTGGCGTGACGGCACGAGTCGCGACGACCTGACAAGCGGGCTGGCGGCGTTCGACCAGCTTCAAATAATTGCGAAACGTCAACGATCTGCAGCAGCCAATGCGGTTGTGGCGCTAGTGGAAGAGCTCAAGGAGGTTAATGAATTTACTATACATCCACGGCGAGAGGACATTGTCAGTTTTGCGACAGAGTTGGAAAGGAGGACGACTTACGTACCAACGATAAAGAAGCAGACATTGGACGGAATTCGTGTTGATTTAACGAGTGACGTTGAAAGTGAGTTTGGTGATGGGTATTGGGCGCGTTTGATTCAGCCTGCCGAAGTAATTCGGGCAGGTGTCGTGGCGGCACCTTGGAGTTCATTTGATCAGCCAGACCTGGTCACTTTAATAGAGTCCCTGTCTCCTATTGACAATCAGCTTAAACTTGAACAAGAAGATTCGTATGCAGCTTGGGTTTGCTTGCCGTTTTATGAGGATGTCTTCCTTGTTCGTATGACCAGTCGAGCCTGGAGTGACAACTTCATCGTTGCCTATTATCTCATTGACAATGACCGGACAATTTACCGTCTTGATGGGACGTCTCCAGTAATTCACGAGGTCAATTCAAATCGCTCTCTGCTGATTAATGAGCGAACTGTCGCGGATTATCTTAGATTTTTCTGTTTTTTCGTCCGTGGAGATGAAGGGCCGTTCTATATTCTTGAGTCAATCAATGACGAATTACTTCCTAAAAACGAGAATCGGACAGTTGAAGCAGTTCTCAAGGCTGCCGCGGCTCCAATAAAGCTTGTGGGTACGAGCGATGACGGGAGCCTTCTTTGCGATGCGGTTGTTTTCTACAGCAATGCCGTTTTTAGGGCAAACTTCAAGGTTTTTAGAACGGGAATGGTTGAAATGTTAGATGATGATCCGGTAGCAGCGGACTTGCCGGTGCGGGTAGAATATCCCATCTCTATTCGTCACTTGTGAATCCCAGCGCTCTCGATTTCATAGCAAAAGCGCGACAGGAGACTTTTGCAGAATCAAACCCAGTCAGGAGTGTACGGGGCGCCACGGCTCAGTAATCTCAAGCAGCTTTCGAGTCGATAGTTAACGTGGTCATCATGCCAGAATCTTAATTTGACTACTTTGAATCGAACGCAAAATTCGTCCTCGATCAATCAGACGTTTCTCTATTTTTGCAACTTTCGGCTCTGGTTTATCTAATTGACGTTTGCCGGTTCTCCTGTTTCCCCCTAAAACCCATCCGGCAAATCAAAGTCCGCTACAAACACTTGGCTCGTATGGTCCGGGCCGCGCTTGGAAGTCCACATCATCCACTTACCGTCCGGGCTGAAGACGGGCAGGCCGTCGAAGCCCATCTTGTAGGTGATGCGGCGGTGTTTGCCCGTTTCGATGTTGAGCATGTACACCTCATAGTTGTAATGACCGTG
>JGI12316J15309_10015308_pt1 | contig 16151 bp, 13 predicted proteins | sample MarCyaLeptolynsp_FD_15309 | JGI IMG/M metagenome (IMG submission 15309) | reverse complement strand
ATCTGATAGGTGTCGCCCTCCTTGAACAGCTTGTCGAACTGGCTGCCGTCGCGTTGAAACTCCGTGCCTTCGTTGAAGATCTTGCCGAACGTTTCCTGGATGACCACGATGTTTTCGCCAATCCCGATCCTGCCGCCAAGTTTCGACTGCACATAGGGGGCACCGGAAAGATGATCGGCATGGACATGGGTTTCAATCAGCCATTGCAGATCGAGACCGTTGTCCCGGATGTGCGCAATCACGCGGTCGGCGCTTTCGAACGTCAAACGTCCCGCCGCATAGTCGAGATCCATCACCGCATCGATGACCGCGCAGGCGTTTGAATTCGGATCCTTGACCACATAGGAAATCGTGTTCGAGCCGGTTTCCAGAAATCCGGTGACGTCCGGAACGACGGACAGTTCGATCGGCATCGACGACATTTTTTTCTCCATTTGCCTGAATCCATAGACTCAAATGCTCCGAACTGCCGCGAACGGCAACTCGAATTTCGTCATCAATATAAACTCAGCTCAATGGAATCCAAGAACAGTTGCAACACGACCGGTCACAAAACGGTTTGGGGACTATGGATTGCTGAGCGGGCAGATCTGTCGGTTACGGCTTGATCTTCGCTGCAAAGTCCAAGAGGAGTTCCGAAAGCCCGTCGTCGCCGGCCAGTTCCGCCGCTTTTTCGATTTTCAGCCAGCGTTTTTCCCGCTGGCGCATTTCAGGCCAGGTCTTCTTTTCCTTGATGACCAGCATCGGAAACACGGTCACTGTACAGTCGACTTCGGAACCGTTCTTGAGAATCTTGGGATAACGGAATGTGCCGATCGGTTCCGGTTCGATCTTGCCGACCAGGCCCGCTTCTTCCAGGGCCTCCAATTCAGCAAGTTCACTGGGTTCCATTCCCCGCTGCGGCCATCCTTTCGGCACGATCCAGCGTCCGGTCTCGCGACTGGTGATCATGCACACTTTTGTGGACTTGGCGTTCGGCCTGTAGGGGAGCGCGGCGAATTGTTGATTTTTTTTCACGCGCCTAACATAGGGATCTTTTCGCAGAACGCCAAAGATAATTTCTGCGATTGATATTTATTCCAATATGCATACTCGCTTTCCCTCAACGTACAGATCAAATTGATTCCGATCGCAGGCCAAAAATCAACAGGACCGGCAAGTGAATCGGGATGACAAAAAAGCACCGCTTGCTTCCCTGGCGGCGCATGCGGCGTTCATTACTTCGAACCTCCCAGCACATGGGCGATCAGATCTCACTTTTGAATGCTACCGACACCTCAACATTCGAAAACCGGCCGCCTCGGACATAAAACATGCACTCGCCGGCCTTATGCCTCGGCTGCCGTCATCAGGGACGCATTGCCGCCGGCTGCGGTGGTATCGACGCAGATGTGGCGTTCCTGGGCAAATCGGACGGACGGATCGTGCGCCACGATCGGTGCCATAATCGGTCCGGATCGCGCGGCAAGCGCCCGGCGGATTTCCGACAGGTCCGGCCCCGCATCCGCGACGGCCACACCGCCCAGATCATCAAGGGTTTCAAGATCCCCCGGTGCGATCCGTCCGATCAGAATGCCCACGGCAAGATCCGTGCGTTCAAAGGCCTTCCGCATTTCAACGGCCGCGCCATCGGCAACCACGGCCACCACATGGTTGCCGAGCGCCAGCGCCATCAGGGCCTGAGCCAGAACCGCCCTGGCATCATCGCCAAGGCACAGGATCCGTCCGCGCGGATGCAGGGTCAGACGATTGCTCTCCCCGGTCGGTCCCGGCAGGGACAAACCGGCCACGGCGTAGTGACGCAGGTCCCTCAGGTCGGACGGAAGCGTGACACCGAACCGCCCGGCCAGGTCGGAAAGCCCGGTCGGGACACCGCCGACATGCTTTGCGGATTGCCGCACGACGGCGTCGAACGCCGCAAGCACGTCGTCTGCCGAAACCGCATGCGCGGACGAAGGTGCGGGAGTGGGAGCACCGCCATTTCCGATCTTTTTGTCCGGTACAGTGAATCGTTCGACATAGAACGGCCCGCCGGCCTTCGGCCCGGTACCGGACAATCCCTCACCGCCAAACGGTTGCGATCCGACGATCGCGCCAATCTGGTTGCGGTTGACGTAGATGTTGCCGGCCTCGATCCGGTCGACGATCTGCTGCACCCGGTCGTCGATACGTGTGTGCACGCCGAAGGTCAGTCCGTATCCCTTGGCATTGATGGTATCGACCACGTTGTCGATCTCATCCGCGGCGAAGGTCGCGACATGCAGGATCGGTCCGAACATTTCGCGCTCCAGTTCTTCAATGCCGGATACCCGGAAGATTGCCGGCGGTACGAACTGGCCGCCCTCGGGTGCTTCAAGTTTGGCGACCAACCGGCCGTCGGCCTCCAGACGGTCGCAATAGTCCAGAAGGTCCGCCCGGGCGTCCAGGTCGATCACCGGACCGACATCCGTGGACAGGTCCCAGGGGTCGCCCATCCGCAAGGCCAGCAGGGCACCGGTCAGCATTTCCAGCACCCGCTCGGCCACGTCCTCCTGAATGTAGAGCATGCGCAAGGCCGAACAGCGCTGGCCGGCGCTCTGGAACGACGAGATCACCACATCGCGCACCACCTGTTCCGGCAGCGCGCTGGAATCGACGATCATGGCGTTCAATCCACCGGTTTCCGCGATCAAAGGCGCGTCCGGGGCCAGATTTGCCGCCATTTGCCTGTCGATGATCTTGGCGGTTTCCGTGGAACCGGTGAAACAGACCCCGGCAATGCGCCGATCACTCAGCAGCGGTCCGCCGACACTCGGTCCGTCTCCCGGCAGCAATTGGATAACGTCTTCGCCGATGCCCGCTTCGTGCATCATTGCAACGGCACGCGCGGCAATCAGCGGGGTCTGTTCCGCAGGCTTTGCGATCACCGCATTGCCCGCGGCCAATGCCGCTGAAATCTGGCCGGTAAATATGGCCAGCGGAAAGTTCCAGGGAGAGATGCAGACAACAATGCCCCGCGGCCCGGACCGGGACGGCAGGCGTTCCGCCTCGTTGGCATAATAGCGCAGGAAGTCCACGGCTTCGCGGACCTCGGCAACCCCGTCAAGCAGCGTCTTGCCGGCCTCCCGCGTCGCCAGCGCGAAGAACTCACACGCGTTTTCTTCATAGAGATCGGCAACCCGGCGCAAACACTCCGCCCGTTCCGCCACCGGGCGCACCGACCAGGTCGCGAAGCCGTTTTCCGCACGATCAAGCGCTACCGCAACATCATCGGGACGCGTTTGTTGCACCATGCCAACGATATCGCTGGGCCGGGCCGGATTGTGGATCAGTTCGAGATCATCGGTTCCGCCACCGGGATCCCCAGCCCGCCAGGTCGTGGCGCGAAACGCTTCGCGCCCCGCATCGACTGCCTCCATGGTCGCAGGATCGGTGATATCCCAGCCCCGGGCATTCCGCCGCGCGGGCCCATAAAGATCCCGCGGCAGGGCGATGTTCGGATTGCCGATCGCGTCGTCGAAGTCCGCGACCTGATCGAACGGATCGCGCGCGACATCTTCCGGCGGAATCGCTTCATCCACGATCTGGTTGACGAAGGACGAATTGGCGCCGTTTTCAAGCAGCCGGCGCACGAGATAGGCAAGCAGGTCCTCGTGGGCGCCGACAGGCGCGTAAATCCGGCAGCGCGTCCCATTGGCGTCCATCAGCGCCTGGTGCAGGTCTTCTCCCATGCCATGCAGACGCTGGAATTCGAACCGCCCAGGATCCGCGTCCGGATCCTCGCCGGCCATGTGCAGGATGGCGGAAACCGTGTGGGCGTTGTGGGTCGCAAACTGCGGATAGATCCGATCGGTCATGCCAAGCAGTTTCCTGGCGCAGGCAATATAGGAGACATCCGTATTGGGCTTGCGGGTGAAGACCGGAAATCCGTCGAGCCCGAGCACCTGAGCCCGTTTCACTTCCGTGTCCCAGTAAGCGCCTTTGACCAGGCGGACCATGATCCGCCGGTCGTGCTTTTCGGCGAGCGCATAGAGCCAGTCGATGGTCGCGGCCGCCCGCGGCCCGAAGGCCTGTACGACGATTCCGAAGCCATCCCACCCCTGCAGGGCCGGGTCCGCCAGGATCTTTTCGATCACGTCGAGCGAAAGATCGAGCCGGTCCGCTTCCTCGGCATCGATGTTGAAGCCCATGCCGGCACTCGCGGCGAGCAAAGCCAGAGCCGATGCGCGCGGCACCAGACGCGCCATCACGCGTTCTTTCTGGCCGTATTCGTAGCGCGGATGCAGAGCCGACAATTTCACCGAGATCCCGGGATTCATTTGGATCGAGCCCATCTTGCAGCGCGGGGCGATCGCCGAGATCGCATCGGAATAGGCAAGGTGATAGCGCTTGGCGTCGGCGTCGGTGCGCGCCGCTTCGCCGAGCATGTCGTAGGAATAGGAATAGCCCTTTTCCTCGAGGCTCGCCGCCCGTTTCAACGCTTCCTCGATGGTGCGGCCGAGGACGAATTGCCGGCCCAACTCCTTCATCGCCTCTGCAACGGCCGTCCGCACCACCGGTTCGCCGAGCCGGCGCACGATGGAATGCAGTGTCGAGACGATGGATCGGTCTTCTTCGTGCGACAGCACCTTGCCGGTCAACATCAGTGCCCAGGTCGACGCATTGACGAGCGAGGAGCTTGAATGATTGAGATGCCGCCCCCAGTCGGCGGATACGATCTTGTCCTCGATAAGGGCATCGATCGTCGCATTGTCCGGCACCCGCAAGAGCGCCTCCGCCAGGCACATCAGCGCCACGCCCTCTTCCGTCGACAGGGCATATTCCGACAGGAACCCTTCCATGAGATTGGGAGACGTCGAGGCCCTGAGGTCTCGGACAAGCGCCGTTGCCCGGCTCGATATGGCGCGCCGGTCTTCAACCGACAGTCCACATGCATCGACGAGACCGCGAAGGATTTCGGCTTCATCGGCGACGATATTGGCGCGGATGTCCCGGCGCAGGACGGTCAACGGATCCGGAGCATGCATGACTGATCTCCCAGCAATCGATCGAGGTTGCCGGAATCTACATCATTTTCACGGGTCAAGTTTTCTATTTTCATTGCAAAACATAGGCAATTTCTCTATTTTTTTCCAATTACGCATCAAAAGCTCCCCAAGAGAGGCACAATATTGGACGATTTAGACAGGTTCGATCGCAAGATCCTTGCTGCGCTTCAGGTTGATGGTCGAGTCACGGTTACCGATCTCGCCAATCGGGTCGGCTTATCCAAAACCCCGTGCCAGATCCGCATGAAGAAGCTGGAAGAACGCGGTTACATCCAGGGCTATACGGCCGTGGTCGACCCGGCAAAGCTTGACGCCGGTCACATCGCGTTCGTTCAGGTTTCGCTCGCCGACACGCGCTTGGCGGCGCTGGAAGCCTTCAACGCGGCCGTCACCGCGGTCCCCGAAATCGAGCAATGCCACATGATCGCCGGCCAGTTCGACTATCTCCTGAAGGTGCGCAGCAAGGACATTTCCGCTTATCGGCGATTTCTCGGCGAAAAGATTTCCGAGCTGCCGCATGTCTCGCACACATCGACATTCGTGGTGATGCAAAGCGTCAAGGAGCGGTCGATTGCGCACTGATAAAAGTTGCGGCGCCTATTCCGCCGCGGCTTCAGGCCGGCAGTCTGAAAGCCCGTATTTACGGATCGCCGGACCAAGTTCCGAGTGACGGCAAGAATCTGCGACTTCATGCGGCGCGAACGGCAGTGCAACAGTCTCAAACTGCGCCAGCGCCTTCTGCAGTGCCTGCCGTTCCGCTTCGGTCAGCACATGGTCAGCATCCGGTTTGACAATTGAGCGGATCGTGACCCTTGCCTGTTCCTTGGCCAGAAGGCTGGCGACGTCGACATCCTTGAGGCACAAGCCCCAGGTGCCGTCGACAATATAATCCCACGCATAATCGGCCCCCCGCGGCCAGGGCGGCTCCGCGCCGTCGAGGAGCCGCTCGAACTCGGCGTCGAAATCGGCACGAACGGTCCGGGCGATCTCCGTCAGATCCATCGTTTCAAGCAATTCCAATGCGCGTTTGGCCCACCGGACGATATCTGGATGATAATAACGGGTTTCGCGCACCGGCAGATGATAGGTGCCAAAGGTGCTGGTAAAACTCATCTCGCCGCCAACCACGTAGGACGTTGCCGGGATGCAGCGCGCGGCCTCGATCTCCCTGATCCGCGCCGGTGTTGTACCCGCCTGCGCGGCAAGCTCATCGAGCGTCAGGTAGTTCTGCGTACGCATATAGGCCTGCACGTCCTGTGCGGTGACTGTTTGCATGATCCGTCTCCCCTGCAATCGCCATCCTCTGCTCCTTAAACAGAGATAATCAGCTATTATCGAATAACAATTGTTATTCGATAAACACCGATATAATGCGCTTGTCAAGATCGTCTTGCGATCCTGCCGCCTGCCATGTCGGCATACGCTTGCGCTTGCGCAATTGTTTGTTAAAAGATCATCGAATTATGAATGCAAAACTGGACCTGACGACACTTGCAGGCATCCTGTCCGATGCCTCCCGGGTCGCGATGATCAGCGCGCTGCTGGATGGGCGTTCTCTGACAGCACGCGAACTCTCTCACGGTGCGGCGATCACACCGCAGACCGCGAGCTTTCATCTGGGAAAACTGTCTGCGGCCGGCCTTGTCGAGGTCGTGCCGCAGGGACGGCACAAATATTTCCGCCTGGCCTCCGACGACGTCACCGCATCTTTGAAGTCCATGCTCGCGGCTGCACCGGTGTCTGCGGCGAATCCCGCGGCAAAAAAACAAAATGCCGTCTGTTTCGGGCGCACCTGCTACGGCCACCTTGCCGGTCGACTGGGTGTGGCCGTCGCCGACGCGCTTTTGGAGCATGGGCATATTCGCAAAGACGGCGAGGAAGATTTCCTCATAACCGAAAAGGGACAGGACTTTTTCGCAGCCCTCGGCGTCTCCCATTCGGACCTGAAAAAGAGCCGGCGGCGCCTGGCGAGCCAGTGCCTGGACTGGAGCGAGCGTCATCCGCATGTCGGCGGCGCGCTCGGGCATGCCCTGACCCGGTTGTTCGTGGATCGCAAGTGGATCAGGACAAAGCCAGGCAAGCGCGATGTGCTGATGACCGATGCCGGGCGCGAGGGATTGCAAGCCCTCCTGGGGATCGATGTCCCGGCGCTCGAGCGCGCATTCTTTGCCGATCATCAATGATGCCGAACAGCCGATAATTTCGCGTTGCGGAAATCGCGCGCCGGCATGCCGTAGCGGCTCACGAACAATCGGGAAAAATGCTGCATGTTGCGAAACCCCCACTTGCCGGCGAGATCGCTGATCCGTTCGCGGGCATTTGCAGGGTCCTGCAGTTCGCCGGCAATCTGCGCCAGCCTGGCTTCGCGGATCCGGTCGGTGATCGAACTTTGCTTTACCGCCAGAAGTTCATTGATCCGGCGTACGGACATGCCCATGCCGGCGGCGACCTGCGCGCGCGAAAGGTCCGGATCCTTCAGGTTCGACGCGATATAGGACTCGATTCGCAAGACCGTCAGCCTGTCCTGGCGTTTCAGCCGGCAGCGCGTTCCCTCGGCAAGTGACGCCAGGCCGCTGGAGATAAGATCGATGATCGCCTCCGCTCCCCCCGTGTTGTCAGCCGCCCGGTCGGCAATGGTCCGGGCGGCGATAGCGGTCAGGGCGCCGCTGATCTGACGGCCCCGCTTCCGCCGGGAATCCACGCCAATAGCGGTGACCATGTCGGCAATCGGCAGGGTTTCGGACAGATCCGCCTTCGGAATCTGAACAACGATCTGCCGGAAGCTTTCCGGAAAGATCAGTTCATAAGGATCGCTGCTGGAATAGAGCGCAAAATCTCCTGGTCGCAACAGGGCTTCGCGCCGGTGCTGGACAACGCGACCGGTTCCGCTCAGTTGCAGGCTGAGCAGGAAGAAGTCGTCACACGCGCGGGAGATGTCTTTCGGGCGCCGGATGACGTGTTGCGGACTGCTCGAGACCCGCGACACAGAAACCGAGTCCACGTCCCGCAGAACGATTTCACCGGAAAAGTCACCCGGTTCCAGCATTTCGCAGCCGAGATGAACGTAGGCGTCACAAATCGCTTCACGCCAATAGGCGAACCGCTCATTACTCGCCGTGTCGTCGGTTCTGAATGTGGTTTCCATCGGATCTGATACGACAAAGACGATGGAAGATTAGACCGACGTCAGCGCAAAGCAACCAATTCGTGAAAATTCGACACCGATGCCGCCCAAATCGGCAATACGGACCGACAGGCGGGCTGCCGGGAGGACGCGAATCGGGTGTCGGCGCAGTCGCCAAAGCATCATACACCTCGGCGCTTTCCCGCGCAGATGAAATCTGCTCGAACCGATGAAATGCGGAGAGCAGGGACCTAAAGCTTTTCACGGTTTCCGTGAAACCCTGAAAATTCTAACTCAGAACCAGAGCCACGCCCATCCCGACAATCCCGAGAACCAGCCCCGCGATCAGCATGGGGACAAGGCTCTGCCGGGAACTGGCCTCTTCCACCTCGATGATGATTTCGTTTTGTTCGATGTTTTGGTCCTGCAAAGTCATTTGCTCTCCGAGTCTCTGTTCGCCAGGCCCCAGGGTTCGACCGAGAACGTGCGGCAAGGCTTGCACCATATTACGCATTTCAAATACCTATTTACAGAACAGAAAAGCAAAAGACAATGCCCCAGTTGAGGTGTCGCTAATTCAGGCGTATCCCTTATTCGCCAGCCTGCGCCCGGCTTCGACCGGTCTCTGCGAGTGGACTGAGACCTTTCCCATTGCCTTCATCCACCCAAAAAGGCACGAGATCCGGCCCTTCGGGAACCCTGTGGCCTGCCTGGCCCACCGTACGGATCCGGTCTGCAATCTCATCGCACCTCGTCCACTGGTCTGACGACAGTACAGGCAGGCGATCGACCGCCTGTCGCCATCCATCCCACTCAGACACTTCCCGGCCGCCAACCGACAAGCAATCCCGGGCAAGATTGACCCATAGAAACCATTCCCCGACGTTCGCACCATGTCCAAACAGATCCGGATCAATCCCGTCGTCACGGACCGAGCGCCACGCCTCCTCGGCTGTCAGGAATACTCCATCCGGCAGATCGCACGTATCAAAGCCGATCCCGAGATGGGCGCAATGCGGGTCATCGAGTTGTGCGTCAGCCCGCGCCCAGCGCTTGTCAAATCTGTGCCAGTACTCGCAGATCCAGTGGTCTTCGAACCGCCCAGACGAAAAATAGCGCGCAAACCCGCACCGGACCCGGGCCGGGATCCCCTTGTGACGCAACATCGCACAGACCATCAATGCATAATCGCGGCAGGTTCCGACCTCCCGGCAAGCGGGTCTCCGTGCGGCCGTCAACGGGTCGGCGGCGGTTGCGACAATCCGATCCAGCCTGTCTTCCACCGTCAGCGTTTTTCGCGACATGGCGGAGCAGGTACCGTCATCAAGCCCGTAGAGACCGAGAAAATCACAATGAACAAACAGGCCTCTCGTAACATCCACAAGTGCCCATACCTCATCTGGCAAGGCGTCGAATGACGCGGCATGTTTGCCTGGGTGTGTCATTGGTCCCTGCTCGCGGAACGCAATCATGCTCCCTCCAGCTTCCTTCGTGACAAACATCCATTAGATCGCCTAATAGATAAGGATCGGATTTTATCATTTGTCGATCTTGCGGGTATGAAAGAAATTCAGTGTGATTGACGGAACCATGTCGGGCGCGCGGACGTCCGGGTTACGACTTCCGCATGACAGCCCCAAGCTCAAGACAGTCCAGCGCGAGGAAACAATCCATGTCGGTCACGTCCCTGAAAGCAGCGGATCCGTCAAAGACGCCCAATATCGATCACTGGCAGGAGCGGGTCGATCTCGCCGCCGCCTTCCGCTGGACGGCACGGCTCAATATGCACGAATCCGTTGCCAACCATTTTTCCCTTTCCGTCAACGAAGACGGATCGCAATTCCTCGTCAATCCCGATCAAAGCCATTTCGCCCGGATCCGGGCAAGCGATCTGTTGCTGCTGGATGCCAACGACCCGGATACCCTCGACCAGCCAAACGCGCCGGACCCGACCGCCTGGGGGCTGCATGGATCCCTGCACCGGCGCTGCCCGCACATCCGTTGCGCCATGCATGTGCATTCGACCTTCGCCACGGTGCTGGCATCGCTCGCCGACAGTTCCCTGCCGCCGGTCGACCAGAACAGCGCCATGTTCTTCAACCGGGTTGTCATCGACGAGGATTTCGGCGGCCTGGCGCTTGAAGCCGAGGGCGAACGCTGCGCGACGCTCCTCGGCGATCCGAAAACCCAGGTGATGGTCATGGGTAACCACGGCATTCTGGTGATCGGCGACACGGTCGCGGAGACCTTCAACCGCATGTATTATTTCGAGCGCGCCGCCGAGACTTATATCCGGGCCCTGCAAACCGGCCGGCCCTTGCGCATCATGGCCGATGAGATCGCGGAACAGGTCGCGAGCGACCTCGACACGTTCTACGGCCAGTTCCGGCATCTGGACGAACTGAAGGCCATTCTCGATTCCGAAGGGTCCGACTATGCCACCTGAGGCGGTTTGAAAACCGCAGCAAGCCCTGAACAATCGCAACCAGACAGCAACCGGGAAACGCGTGTGAAACCCTACGACAAACTCATGCAACGGATCAGCGCCGGCGAGCGGATCCTCATCGACGGCGCGACAGGCACCGAGGTCGAACGCCGCGGCGTTCCCCAACTCGACAATGCCTGGAATGGCGGCGGCGCCCTGAGCCACCCCGAAATCGTCCGCCAGGTCCACGAAGATTACATGCGTCACGGCGCCGAAATCATCATCGCCAATACCTTCGCCACGACACGACACGCACTCAGCGATGCCGGCGTGGAACATCAGTTCGACGACCTTAACCGGATCGGCGTCGAGCTGGCGCTGGAGGCCAGGGACAGGATGCAGAAGCCGGACGTACTCGTCGCCGGCGGAATTTCCTATTGGTCCTGGACGGGAAACCATCCGCCGCTCGATGTGCTGCGCGGGGATGTGGAACGTCAGGCGGAGTTGATGGCCAGAACCGGCGCCGATCTGCTGATGCTGGAAATGATGGTCGATATCGACCGCATGCTGGTCACCTTCGAAGCGGCGGAAACCGCGGGACTTCCCGTCTGGATCGGCATGACCTGCGAAGCCGATGACGATGATGTCCGCCTGCGCAACGGCGAATCGCTGGACGATGCACTTGCCGCGCTCAAGGGCCGCAACGTTCCCCTGATCAGCCTGATGCACATGGATGTCACCAAGATCGACGTCTGTCTTGAGGCCCTGAAGCGGCACTGGTCGGGTCCCATTGGGGTTTATGCCCATTCCAGCCACCGCGCAGACGGAAAGTGGGTTTATGATGACGCGGTCACGCCGCAAGCCTATGCCACCGCCTCCGCACGCTGGTTACAGAACGGCGTTCAGGTGATTGGCGGCTGCTGCGGTGTGCGGGTCCCGCACATCGAAAAGCTGGCGGAAATTGTATGATCCACTAAAGCGCGTTGCATTGAATCAGATTCAACGAACGCGCTTTGGATCTTCATTGACGCATATTGTTATCGTTCAATCGGAGGCGGGTTGAACGCAACATGCGCGAACGGGCAGTGTTCAAAAGCGAATGGTGATGCCGCCCTTGAAGCTGTTGTCGACGGCATGTTTGCTCAGATTTGCCTGATAGTCGACGTAGCCGGAAAGCCGTTCCGAGGCGATCAGCGATGCACCCAGACCGAGCGACAGCGTGTCCCGCCCCCTGTTCGAGGACACGATCCGGTTCACGGCTCCGCCACCGGAAAAGCTGAAATCCGCATTGCCCTCGACCGCGCCGAAGGCGTGGCTGTAGAAGATCTTCGCCTGCGGAACCAGCCGTACGCCATCGACGCCCGAGCCCGAAAGATCGTGGCTGGAGGAAATCCGCAGGCCGGCGATCGCATCGAGCCGATTGTCGGTTTCCGAGCCCGCGATCAGATTCAGGGACCCGGCGCCGGTCTCGCGAAAACTCTCCCGGTTGAGATGGGTGTAGCGCGCCGCCAGAACCGGCTGGACATTGAACGCGCCGAACGTGCGCGTGTAGCCCGCCTCCGAGTACAGCATCGCCTGGTGGCTGTTGTAGTCCGCGTTCGCCGTCCGGCTCAGTCCGCCAAAGGAGATGGCGCGTGTCGTGTCGACAAACCCGAAACTGTAGGACGCCGAGCCGAACAGGTGAAACCCGCCATCCTGATAGGACAGGTAGCTGGCAAGCGTTCCCCAATCCACATCGGCCGAGCTTACCCGGGATCCGACATTGACGTCGAGGTGGCCGTAACCCGCCGCGATTCCCGCTCGCACGCCGCGCCACAGGTTCATGTCGACGCCGCCGATGAAACCGTAGGCCGCTTCATCGACACTGCCGGCACCGGTCGTCGCGTCGACATCGGCGATGCGCCCGATGCCCGTCGCCCAGGTCTCGAGGGCGGGCGAATACCGGGTGTCTGCCGCGTCCACTTCGCCCGCTTCGGCAGGCTCTGGCGCGAAACGCAGTCCGATGTCGGCGACCGACGCGGCGGTACCGATCAAAGCCGCGTAGCCGAATGGATCACCGGCCCGCTTCCGGTCGCGCAGGCCGGCACCGCGTTGCGACAGGGCATTGGACATGTCGATGGCCGCGGCAAGCAGCGCATTGCTGACGCCGGGATGGATTTCCCCGGACAGCCGGTCGAACGCGTCGCGTGCGCCCGGCGCGGACAGTCCGACGAGCGCATTCGCCACTTCCTGTTCATCGCCGTTTGCGACACCGCCGGCGAAAAACCCTGTATCCAGGCCCGAGCCGACGGAAAACTGGTTGCGTGTGTGCGCCACGCTGGCGAACGTAACCGGGGCTGAGGCGGTCGTCGCCAGCGCCGTCACCACGGGCGATATCGTGATCGCCACATCGTTGCCGTCGCCGCCGGTCGTCGTCACCGCGACGGTTGAGAACGGCAGCGTCTCGGTCACGGTCGTGAACGCGCCATTGACCGCCGTTCCCCCCTGATTGTCGATGATGACGAAGGTGACCGGCCCGACGCCGTTCAGGCTTGCTCCGGCCAGTTCGACCACCTGCAGGGTCGACCCGGCATTGATGGTCACGCCGCCGGCCGCGACAATCCTGTCGGCCTCCGTCGGAGTGACTTCGATCAGGAGCGTCGACCCCGAATTCAGGACGAGGGCACCGTTGACAATCGTCGTGCCGATCGAATTGCCTGGCGCGATCGTCGCTCCGGCGCCCGCGGTCAGTGCGCCGATCGTGCCGGACCCGCCAAAGGTGCCGCCATTGCCGATGGTAAAGGCCGCGTTGGCCAGTGTCCCGTTGACGATCAGCGAGCCCTGGTCGATGGCGAACGCCGTCAGCCCGGCATTGGTGCCGGTCAGGGTCCAGGTGCCGGTGCCGGTCTTGGAGAAGGTTTCGAAGCTTCGATATTGCTGGGTGTTGGCGCCGGTGTCGATCAGCGACACATCGAACGTCGCAGACCCGGTGCCGCCGAACCGCAACGTGTCGGTGCCGCCATTGCCGAGCACGGTGCCGTTCATGACGAAACCCGGTCGCAATTCGACCACATCGTCGCCGGTGCCCTGTTCGATAGCGGGTCCCGTGTTTCCGGTTATCGTTCCGCCGGAAATGATGGTGACGGGAGTCGCACCGACGTTGCGAACCCCGGTATTGCCGGTAATTGTTCCCCCCGCGTCATTGGTGATTGTGCCGCCGGCGTTGACGCCAACGCCCGAGAGCACACCTGTTATGGTCGCTCCGCTCCGGTTGCTCACAACCGCCGTACCACCGGAAATCGAGATGCCAATCGAATTTGTGGACGTGATGGTACCGCCGGTCTGGTTGATTACCGTGCCCGATCCACTCAAGCCGATAGCGGACAGAGTCGTGGACCGTATCATTCCCGCATTGCTAACCGTGGTGGGTGCAGCGGCGTTCGCGGTTATTCCGCGGGTACCGCCGGTTAGGGATCCTCCGGCGAAAACGGTGACTGTTCCCACACCATTGTTTATCTGGACGCCGTCCCCGAATCCGCCGGTACCTGCTGTGACCTGACCGGAAACATTGAGCGTGCCCCCGCCGTTCAGCCGAACGCCATTGCCGTTGGCATTGACAATGCCGGTCCCGTTTATGGTGACACTGCTGCCGGCGTCCCGCAGGAAAAATCCGGAAGTAAGTGTATTGCTGACAGTCCCGGACACCGTCACATCCCAGGTCGCGTTACCGGTATTTTCCTGGATGGTTCCCAAATTGGAATTGCTGGTCTGCGTGATGCCATTGGGAATTGTAAGCGTCTGATTGCCGGTCGGCGCTCCGGGACATCCGGTGTCAAGGTTGATTGCGACATTGTTGTTGTTGTTGTCGAGCACAAAATTCGGCGGCGGCGCGCCGTTGACGACGCAGTCGGCGCGGGCTGTTTCCGGTGTCAGCAGTCCAGCGACGAGAAGACCCGCCACCGGGATAGACACCGCCCTTCGGGAAATAACGGCTCCGAATTTTCCGCAACAAGTCCTGTTCATGCCCGACCGCCCACGCACTCAACTGGTAAAATCGTCCTTTTTTTTAGCGCCGGGCAGCGTCTGGTGAGAAGTTCAAAGTCTGAACAGGTCTTGTTTACAGGAGTGATGGAGGGCGCTGACGCCGGTCATCCTTGTTGGTCATCCGGGAGCGAACCCTGGCGGCGAGGTCCGGCGCTGCCCCCTTCCTGACTCGGCGTGTCCGCGACCTGTTCCGGCCATCCCACACGGCGACGGCCAATCACGCTCGTTGGAGCGGCGGCATGATGGATCACCTGGACAGGCCAGGTGATGACGTGGGTGGGGTGGACGCGATGCGAGAGTTGCAATTGAAGAGACCGCCACGACCGGATCTTGCGCGGCCCCCCAGGCCTGCCTTCCCGCACTTAATGCGGGATCCCCGTGACAGGTGCAGCGGGCTGGGATTTTCCTCAATGCCGGGGAGCCCTGCGATGTGGGCGCCGGATCGGGGTCCGGCGAGACACCTTGGAGGATGGACGGGGTCAATGGAAAGTGTTCCGGCTGCCAAGTAACAGTCGGTCCCCCCCTTCAATACGTCATGGCCGTGACTTGTTGTAAAGTCCGGAGACATGGCGGACAGGTGTTCGCAGACAGGGTGGACACTTTGGCCTGTATCACGAGAAGGAGCCGTGTCCTGCCTTGGAACGAGGTATTCGCACCCGATGGCAAACAGGCATAACGCCTTCCCATTCCGCGCCAACCCTTTCCACGCTCCCACGTCATGGCCGCGGCTTGTCTCGGCCACCCACCACGCCGCCTCAAAGCGGGATCGTGATTTGCTGCTGCCCGGTGGGTGGCCGGTACAAGACCGGCCATGACGTATTGGAAGGAGTTTTCTATCGTAAATGTCAGCCGATACGCTTTCCGCATTGCGCCGAAAAGTGTCCACAATGTCTCGGAGCCATACAACTTGTTCCGGCCATCCAACACGGCGACGGCCAATCACGCTCCAGAATAAAGCGGCATGAGGGATCCCCGCGACAGGTGCATGGCACGGCGATGACAGTCCGGGATTTACCGGCCATGAGCCTGCCGCTCCAACAGATTGATTGATCCAGCGCGCGGCGGCACGCACGGCCCCATCTCGCCCACCTCGGTTCACACGATAAACCGACCGAGTTCACCCCAATGATCCGAATAAAAGCCACTCAATTTTTCGCGTCGAAAAGTCAAAATTTTCCATTGCCTTACGGCTGGTTGCGGGGCAAGTTCCAAAATCATCGATAAATCGGCAAACAAGAGCTATTCACATCGTGAACTTGCGTCAGCTCGATCTCAACCTGCTTCTTGTCTTCGACACGGTCTATTCGACGCGCAGCAACACTCGTGCTGCGGAAAAACTCGGCCTGACCCAGTCCGCCGTCAGCAATGCGCTGAAACGGTTGCGCGAACATCTCGGCGACGCCCTGTTCGAGCGCCGGGGGCTCGACTTCGTTCCGACGGCGGAAGCCGAACGGCTCGCCCCCGTGGTGCGCAAGGCGCTGCGTTCGCTTGAACAGTCGATCGGAGCCCTGGACGCGTTCGACCCGGTCGCGTCGGATCGCACATTTTTCCT
>JGI12316J15309_10008757_pt1 | contig 16176 bp, 14 predicted proteins | sample MarCyaLeptolynsp_FD_15309 | JGI IMG/M metagenome (IMG submission 15309) | reverse complement strand
AATCGATTTGACACACCGGGCGAGATGATTGAGGCAATTTACAGCTAAGTCGCTTGTGTCAGATGACATCTCGTCTTTTACAGTTGAAGGGATGCTCGTACTCGCATAGAGCATCGGGCATTGTCGTGTGAACTCATCCATCACGGCTAAAATCCGTAACCGTTGACCGCTTTCTGTTCGGTCTTCGGTGAAGTCGTAGCTCCAAATGTGATTGATGTGTGTTGCTCGCTGCTTCACATCGCCGCCTTCACCATAGTGCCGCTTGCAGGCTGCCCGTTTGGGTTGTTGCAGACCTTCTCGCCGCCAGATGCGCTCAACGCGCTTATGATTGACCACCATACCATCGGCTAGCAGCAATCCCGTGATGAGTCGATACCCATACTGCGGATGATGATGGGCGTAGTCACGAATCATGGCTGTCAGTTCCACCTCCTCTTCGGCTTGCAGCGTTCGATAGCGCAGTGTGCTACGTGCAATTCCAATCAAGTCACAGCCATGCACTCAGACATCTCATGAGCCCCTTGCAGGTAGGACACGGCATGTCTCTTGTCAGCTATCCACACTACTTTTTCGACAGCAAATCTTTCAATTCATCGAGGGCCAGCATTTGCTGGGCAACAATTCGCTTCAAGCGACGATTTTTGTCTTCAAGTTCACGCAGCTGTGCCAGCGCGTCCCGATCCATCTCACTATACTTGCTTTCCAATGGCTTAACTACTTCTTGACCCAACTCAGGCTGTACTTGAGATGTTCGTTAAGCTGCTGCAAGGTCCAGTCTGGATGATCCCGACGCAGCATATACAAGCGCATACTATCTATTTGCCAGATCGCTTCCATTATTCACCTCCCAAAACAGTCATTTTGGGGCGTGATTATAACAGGTCACGATGTCTGTGATTCGTTTGAGGTGTTGAAGCCAAAAAACATACATCTTGTCTGAGTTTATGGGGCTTCGATCACAGGCTATTCAGCTATACAGATGGCATTACTATAAAATGTCTTGTCGTCTAGCTGATATGATAGACGATAGCAACCACCATTATCCTGTGAATTATCATCTATATAGGTTGTTGTTGATGGTGAAACAACTGAAAGCACTTCATATTTCTCCTCGCCATTCAATGACCGCTCCAAGATGTATATTGATGGATTTTGTGTGATGACAGTATTCAAATTATGTGGATCTACAAATATTGTGCCTTTTGTAAAATCCCGTTGCCAGCCATTACCCACCTGATAACGTTCGCCAAGTGGAGCACCTAAATTAAATTGATAATTCATGTAGAGATTGGGTTCATTGTAGCTATCACTATTAGCATACCGAAATGATGCATCGCCATCAGCAACCAATAAATAAGAAGTAAATGCAAATTCCTGGCGTTGAATATTATTGAGATCACCTTGTGACACAAGGATCAGGTGTTTACCCTGCGCTTGAAGTTCCTCAGCAAATTGTAAATCTTCTTCCCATCTATCAACACTACGCCAAGAATTGTTCCAAGGCGTTACCCATGCTTCGCTCATTAGACCATCTAAGTACATCGTATATTCACTAATTGACTCATAATCCTTGACCTCTGTAACATTGGCATATACAGGACGACCTGTTGGTTCAAAATACTCTTGCACAATAAATGCTAAGAATTCTTGAAAAGCTGAGCGAAAAGCCTCATCGCTATCATAGTTGGCTAGTATTACATTGTGACGAGTATGCCGCCTAGTGGATGCATCAAGGTTATCAAGAAAAACGCCATCCCAGCCATCTTCCTGCATTTCTGTCGCTCGCTCCAACCAGAATTCTCGCCAGCCAACAGCACCGGGATCCATGTATATAAATGGAGTATGATAGTCCGCTTCATAGATGATCTCGCCATCAGAATTCCGCAAAAACCAATCAGGATGTTCATCACGAATCATACAAATATCATTCGGTAAATAGCCAACATTATTGAGCCAAGGGTCTTTATCACATGAGCAAGTTGACCCGGGTGGATTTAATGCTTGCTGACATGGATCATGTATCGCTTCGAAGCGGATATATTGTAGAAATGGGCCTTTACCCATCATACGTAATTCATCGCGTGTTACTTCATCACCTTTTGTCAGAATAAACGTATCGAAATTATTGGCAATCTTAAGCGTATCACCATCATTGGGTGGTTTATAAAACCAGACTAACTGCATTGGATTATCTAATTCAACAGCATCTTGCCATAGCAAGTGTATCTGATTATCTGCTGTAATCTCAGCAGAAATCACTAAATTTGATATATGGGAGCCTTGTGCTGAAAAGATATTTTTCTCATCAGAGCCTATCAAATACCAAGCAAACATATTAATGAGGATGAATATGATAGCAAAAAGCACAAATCTTAGATGTTTTGTCACAATAGTCACCTAAAAGGTATGGACAATAATGATTTTATATACAGCAGAAGACTACTTTCACCGATCAATATTCCTATTTGTTGAATTGACAAGAATTCAAAACAAAAACAGTGTTTTGAATCTAGGTTTTCATCACAATCAATCTAAGGAAATTTTGTGGTTGATTTATTATTAACGATAAAACTAAAATTGGTATTAGTTTATAGACTGATCAGGTGGTTAATTCAAAAATTTTTCATAATCATGATATTTTGTTCATTATCTTATACACACACATGTTTTAATTGCTGTATAAAATCGACATATCTGTAAAGATCGTAAAATTCACCTAAACACAGTAAAAATGTCATCATAAACTATCTTATAATTAATATAATCGCTATGAAATTGTTTAAAATCTTTTAGTGTAGTGGATATAGATATTAACTTATATAGAGTCTAGTTTGTTTTTCTAAAGAGTGATTGATTTTTGTACAAACTAGTTAAATCTACCAAATTAGGCAGTTTGGTTATCGATGACAATAATCAGGGTAAAAATGGGCAAGCGTCACAAGGACATCAGCTATGGTTATACATAAATTATCACAAAGTGTAATGTATAGTTTAAAAATTTATCAAGCTGACGACTTACATAGTTATGCTATTTATAGGGAGAAAAAGTGTCAGCAAAAATAGCTTACCTAATGTCGCGGTTCCCAAAGGTTACAGAGACTTTCGTTTTATATGAGATTCTAGAAATAGAATCTCATGATATTCCTATAGAAATTTTTCCATTGCTACAAGAGAAAGAATCGATAATACATCCTGAAGCAGAATCATTAATCAAACGTGCACACTATCATAAATTTCTCTCTAAGCGTATTCTAGCTGCACAATTTTATTGGCTCACCAAAAAACCGCTTGCATATCTAATGACATGGTTCAAAGTACTCATCGGCAATATCTCCTCTCCCAAGTTTTTATCGCGGGCTATTTTTATTATGCCCTTGGCTTCACTATTTGCTAAGAAGATGGAGCAACTTGGTATCGTCCATGCTCATGCACATTTTGCAACACACCCTCTATTAGCTGCATATATTATTCACCAGCTAGTGGGTATTCCTTATAGTGTTACGGCACATGCTCATGATATTTATGTTAACAGAACAATGTTAGAACAAAAGTTAAAAGATGCTGCATTTATTGTAGCTATTTCGGATTATAATCGTCGTTTATTATCTGATTTATATGGTTCTGAAATCGCAAATAAGATTGAGGTGATTCATTGTGGGATTGATCCAAACTTCTTCAAACCACGTGAAACGCTTGAATCACAGAAGAACTTCAGGATAGTTTGTGTGGGTAGTCTGAGCGAATATAAAGGACAAACTTATCTTATAGAAGCTTGCAAGCAATTGAAAGCCAAAGGTATACTGTTCGAGTGTTGGTTGATTGGTGAAGGTGATCAACATGCAGAAATCGAACAACTTATAATTAATTTAGGACTTGAGTCTGAAGTAAAGTTGTTTGGTAGACAACCAAGGCAATTTGTTAGTGACGCACTAGCAGAAGCTAGTGTTATGGTGTTACCAAGTGTAGTCACAAAAACGGGTAAAAAAGAGGGTATACCGGTTGCATTGATGGAAGCACTTGCAACGGAAATCCCGGTTGTTAGCACACAAATCTCAGGTATACCAGAATTAGTTGTTGATGGTGTTACAGGTTGGTTGGTGCCAGAACGGGATGCTGATTCTTTAACACAAGCGTTAGTTGAAGTATATGAAGACCCAATTTTAGCAAAACAGCTTGCCCAGCAAGGCAGAGAAAAAGTTTTAGATGAATTTAATTTGAACACAAATTCACGCTTTTTATCAAATTTATTTGTCAACAACTTAATGCCAGATACTGCATCGAGTATAAAAAGTTAACTGAGGATGAATATGAATAATATAGTACTAATCACGTTTTGGGTCTCGGTTGCTTTGATCTTTTATACGTATATAGGATTTCCTATTTTACTGTTTATACGAGCCAAACTATTTGCAAAACCGATAAACAAAGCTCCTATAACACCTCGGGTAAGTTTGATTATTGCAGCCTATAATGAAGCAGAAGTTATTGAGAAGAAGATGCAGAATGTTTTATCAATTGATTATCCGGCTGATAAACTTGAGATCATCGTTGCTTCAGATGGCTCTAGTGATGATACTGTTAAAATCCTAAAACCATTTGATGAGCAAGGCAAAATCAAATTGTTGGATTTACCACGACAAGGCAAAAATCAGACCTTAAATACTGCTATCAAATATGCAACTGGTGAAATCTTAGCGTTTAGTGATGCTGATGCTACGTTGGAGCTAAATGCCTTACGCAATTTAGTTGCACCTTTCAATGATCCTGATGTTGGTGGTGTTGGTGGTGATTTCCGTTACACATCTGGCGATATAAGCAGTGGTGGTGAGCGTTCATATTGGAATATTGATCGTCAATTTAAAATTTGGCAGAGTCTTGCTGGCAGTATGAATGGCGTTACAGGACAGCTTTTTGCAATTCGCAAAACTTTATTTCATGAGATGCCATTAGATACAGCAGATGATTTCTATATTTCAAATCAAGTTCCTTCATCACATTTACGTTTAGTATTTGAGCCTAGTGCTATTGCATCAGGTTCTATAGCGGAAAGCTCTAAAGAATTTAAACGCAAGGTTCGTATAGCTGTGCGTGGTTTTACAGGTCTTACGCATATGAATCACCTGCTCAACCCTTCAAAATATGGATTTTACTCACTCCAGATATTTTCTCATAAAGTTTTACGTCGTATAGCTGTGTTGCCTTTGTTAGCTGCTGCAATCACAACGCCTTTATTATACAACTCGGGGATGTTTTACAGAGTTATTTTCGTCTTACAAATCATCTTCCATGGTCTTGCTTTGGCAGGCTTTATGTTGAGAGATCAGCCTTTGGGTAAAAACAGGTTATTGAATTTGCCATACTATTTTCATATGGTTTATACAGCTATGTTATTAGCTATAGTCTACTTTATACGTGGTAAGAAGTTCGCTGTATGGATACCACCACGCCCGGATTTGCCTAATGCAGCACAAAGCAAGCAAGAATAACTCTACTTTCGCATGGTATAATTATCGAATTAGCTGTTTTATGATATGCCTAGTTGAGTACAAGAAGTAATGAGCATAGATCAATGGTAATAAAAGACTCTAAATTGTCTAAAGTAAGTGAGTTTTTAACTTTCACTTAGAATACAATACATGGCACTCTGCATTGAACAAAGAATATACTGTAAATATGGAGTCTTTTTTGCGCAACACTAGTGAGCAAGTAAATTTTATTTAGTGGCACAATGAGGGAAATATATATTATTCCAAATTCACGAGAGATTAAGGGTTTAGATAAAACACATGCAAGAAATATACCAGTATCTGAAAATGTTTCGAAATGGTTGGTGGGTTATAGCCCTTTCAACACTGGCAGCCTTCAACATTACGTTAACACTTACGTATTTTGAAACACCTATGTATCGAACCAGTGCTCGCTTTTTGGTAACACCCACTGAAAATTTACTAGAATATCGCGACTTTATGAGTGCAATGAATCCACTTAGGGAAGAGTCACTTACGGCAACCTATGCAGAAATACTGCAAAGTAATTCTATTTTTTCACAAGCGATAGAGACTTTGAATATTGAGCCAACAGTTGTAGAAGAATACGAACACAGAGCAGTTGTTCTGCCGCAATCAAACGTACTAGAGTTATTTGTATCAGGCTCAAATCCGGAGTTAGTAGCTAATTTAGCAAATACGGTCGGTTACCAATCTATTACTTACATCGAAGATGTATATCCGATTTTTGATCTACGTGTTTTGGATGAAGCGATTGTTCCTGACACGCCATACGCTCCTAATCCAAAACGTGATGCAATGATTGCTGGCGTATTAGGCTTTATACTTGGGATTGGTATCTTGTTAGTTGTTGCCAAAATTCAATCGATACTACAGTTGGTTAAAATTCAGAATGATAGTGAGGATTCTTCTCAAAATCCATTGGTTTCGGTTGAATCGTGAACATTTTACCAGACCCTCATAATATATAACACTATTTTAATTTTCATTTAACTGATATGTTCTCAAATAATTAACTTTATAGTATTTTAAATATAATGTATTCACTCAATAATTAACGATAGTGATACTGTTTCGTATTTATAGACTAAATATGTGATCGGAAGGCAATTACATATGATTTATGTTATTCTCGGTATGCATAAGTCGGGGACTACATTGACCTCTCAAATTTTGCACTACTCTGGGATCAACATGGGTGACTTCGATAATAACATCTCTTACGACCAAGGCAATAAGTATGAGCGAGAATCTACCTTAAACCTAAATCAAGATATTCTTGAAGCCTTTGGTAAAGAAAGTATAGACATATTCCCAAAAACTGACCCCACTACCACATCCGATCAAATTAGACAGATGCAATCTATTGTCCAGTCTTGTAATGAGCGATTTGAAGACTGGGGTTTTAAAGATCCAAGAACTTGCTTAGTCTATTCACTTTGGGAAGAAATGCTACCAGAACATAAGCTAATCGTTATTTATCGCTCTTATAAAGAATCATGGGGGCGTTATCGTCTTAAAAACCTGCACAACTCTCCAATACAATTATTAAGAGCATGGAAGTATCTAAAAGCATGGTTATTGCATAACAGCAAGATATTGCATTATCTTGCAAACACAACTAATGAGTATGTTCTTCTTGAATATCGTCGCCTGATGACAACCCAAGAAGAATATCAGCGTCTTGAAGAATTTGTCGGTAGGACATTAACAGATAAGCGCAACCCCAAACTGTATCGTAACAAAGGGAGTGACTCAATCACAGTTAATGTTGCAGAAGAAATCATTTATCGTCAAACAGGTGAAAAGCCTTCTTTGATCATGCAGCAACTAGAACAGCTACGAGAAATAAATATTCAGGAGTTACAAAAACCCCCTGTTAGAATTTAAACTTAATATATGGAATCTAATTCAATGCTTCATTGCAGGATGTGAGAAATTTATAAATTTTCTACTCGCCTCTATTTGTTTAAGCTACACCTGCAGTAAAATATTCTTTAGTTCTCTAACTTGGTAAATATTCCTTATATATTGCACGTATAATATGGTAGATTGTAAATATCATGCAGACTATATCGAGTTAGCGAATGATCATCAACAGTTTAATCAACAGAACCAACAATCTATTTAACTCCCAACGCGGTTTCTTAATGCTAGCTGGTATTGTTTCATTAATATCGGTCATTGTAGTGGCAATCGTTTTTCAAATCAGTGTGATCCTTGCAATTGCTCTGGTATTAGGCTTAGTCATAATTGGATTGACTTTACAGTATCCAAGTGGTGGGCTGGTTATTTTAGTGTTTATCACATGGATCAGATTTTCTGATGTCATTGTACATGTTCATAATGCCCCATCAGTTGCCCAGTTGTTTGTCCCTTTCTTAATGGGTGTTATCGTTTTACGTTGGTGGATGTATAAAGAGGCACCAACGGGTTGGCAAAGGGTGGCAGCAGTCGTTAGTATTTATCTCTTTGTTGCGTCGTTGTCCTTGTTATATACGATAGAATTTAGAGTCACACAGTATGTGATTGTTGATGTCAGTAAAGACTTGTTGATTGCACTAGTTGCAGTATTTTTGTTGAAAGACAAAGCAACGCTGCGATATGTGATGTGGGCATTGATAATGGCAGGTATTTTCTTAGGCACGATTGCTGTTATGCAATATATCACAAATGATTATGCAAACAACTTCTGGGGATTTGCTCAGGCACCTGTCAAAGAAATTACGGCTGATGCTGAAGACAGCTATCGAATAGGTGGCCCTATTGGTGACCCAAACAATTTTGCTCAAATTATGCTATTGATTGTGCCAATTGCTTTTGATCGGCTTAATAATGAAAAGTCTTCATTGATGAAGTTACTAGCGGGCTGGGGCTTTATAGCAATAGTACTAACCATTATCTTGACATTTTCACGTGGAGCATTTATGGCATTATTTGGGATGTTCTTCATCATTTTTGTATTGAAGCCCCCCAAATTATCAACCATTCTAGCCACAATACTCATTTGCGTACTACTGTTGCCATTTGTGCCTTCTCAATTTATGGAACGCATGTCCACACTCACCAACTTCCTCCCAGGTTCAGATACTCATGCATTTGAAGATGGTTCATTTCGCCAGCGAACAAGTCATTTTCTTGTAGGATTGAACATGTTTACTGATTACCCTGTATTTGGAGTTGGGTTAGGACAGTTTAAACATTACTATCAGACATATTCGCGCCCCCTAGGGATTAATACAGGGAATCGTGGAGGAAACGCAGCACATAATCGCTGGATAGAGATAGCAGCAGAACAAGGCACATTAGGGTTGGTAGTACAATTTATAGTGATAGGCGGGATGTATATAAATATTAAGTCTGCTGAACGAGATTTCCGAGAGATGAAGGATAATGAATTTGCAGATTTAGTAATTGCATTTGGTATTGGTTTTATCGGCTATTTAGCAGCTGGCACATTCCTATCAGATAGTTATCCACGATATTTCTGGTTGGCAGTAGGGATTGCTTATGCCATCCCCAATATAGCAAAATATGAGTTGGCAAAGTTCAAAGAAGTAACATCATCTGATGCCACTCCACCACCTCAAGTTATATTTACATCAGCCAAGAAATAAATTCTAAAAGAAAAGAGCCTTCATTATGGTCATAAAAAAATCTGTTGTTCTTTTTATCACATTGATAGTTGGTTTATTCTTGCATGATGCTAATAGTTTATCCCAAACAGTTGACGAGCCTGATATTATCATAACACCAGTATTGCTTAACGCTGATGGTGAGCCTTACCCTGTTTATGAAAGTCCAGCAACAATACCGTTAGAATTACTAGGTGCTGAAGATAATATTATTGAAGGTCCATCTGGCAGAGCCTTGTACACATTTGGTTTACCGGCAGAATGGGAACTTCAGCCGGGTGCGATGCTACAACTTAACATCACAGCTTTTTCTGATATATCCGAGGCAGCTCTCGATTCGAACGGTGATTTTGCGGGCATCTTGAGAGTCGAATTTAATAGACAATTTCTGGACATTGCCCCCATCAATTGGTTGGGAGAAAGAACTATCACAATCCCAATTACAGATGCTGCTTTAATTACTGATCGTGGAGATGGTCGACATCAGTTGAGTTTAGAATTTGAAAGTCGATTTCCATGTGATAGTGGTCGGCAATCTGGCATCATTATTTCATCAAACTCTACTTTGAATTTACCGTTTGAGATTATATTGCCGGAACTAGATATTAGAAATCTGCCCTATCCGTTTTTACAGCAATCTTTCTTGCCAGATACAGCTTTACTCATCATACCTGATGCTCCAACTCAAGAGGAACTAGAAGCTGCTATGTTAACAATGGCTGGTATGAGCAAATTAACTTCTGGACGTTTGACGTTATCATTGGTACCAATTAACCAGCTTACAAGCGATTATCAAGAGGCTTCACATCTTATCTTTGTTGGTAGAGCCTCTGAATTTCCAATGTTTGAAGAAATCACATTGCCACTCAGTTGGTCTAATCAGGGTTTCTCAATTACAGAAAGGGGATCGGAAGATGATGGTATATTACAACTCGCAGAATCCCCTTGGAATTCAACAAAAGCGATTCTAATTGTCAGTGGGCAATCGGGTAGTGGTGTTATCAAGGCAAGTAAAGCACTAAGTACTGGTCAAATTCGTGCTAATGAGACTCATAATTTAGCATTTATTAATAATGTTGATGAAGAGACTATCACTTCTCCACAATCCTCATTATTAACGTTCACATCTTTAGGGTACGAAACTATCACAGTTGATGACATGAATGAGATGAGCGGTGACAATTTTTATTTCTCAATCACTGATCTAGATAGTATCGGACCGAATGCAACATTTAATTTGGTTTATAGTCATTCAAATGCAATCGACTACGAGCAATCTGGCATTGTCGTTCGCTTAAATACACGCCCAATTGGTAGTATACAGTTTAGTGAAGAAACCGTTAACACCATCAACTTAAGCCAAATCCAGATACCTAACGCTGCCCTAGCATATGGGAATAATGAGTTGAAAATTGATACTTTTCTTTTTTCGGCGGATCCTTGTGCTGATCCAAATACCAACACCATACCTATTTGGGTCACTATTCATGCTGATTCATATTTGAATTTGCCTGTAGTTGAATCTAGCATTTTAGAGGATTCGGCAGAACTATCTTCTGTTATCTATGACTTAGATAACTATCCCAATATGTTCATTCGCACATCAGACCTAAGCGACTTGGCATTTGTATTACCACAAGATGATATGGTTGCTTGGACATTAGCTGCAAAGGTTGCTGCTGAGATAGGTCGTCGTGCCTTGAATAGTCCAATCCAAATAAAGACCTTCATTGATGGCTATGAATTTTCTGAAGATGAACTACAGACATATCGATTCATTATCCTCGGTAATGCTACTCAAATGTCATTTATGAACCAGTTATCGGATATACTACCTGTACCCTTTAGAGAGGGTAGCAACATCGTTGATGAAAGTACATTACCAGTTTTCTATAATTATACTGAGGAACAGCATGTTGGTTATATTCAACTGGCAAATTCTCCTTGGAATAACCAGCTTCCGCTTCTGGTTGCGGCTGGTACCAGTGAACAAGGCTTAATATGGGCAGGAAACGCGCTCTCAACTAGTTTACGTAACCAACTTGAAGGAAATTTTGCTACAGTTGAAGATGAACAAATTGTCCATTATAATTTGCGCAGAGAATTTCTAGTATCACAAACACCTCACTTAACATCTGATAGTGATTCAACAGCCGATATTGAGTTGCAACCGGAGCAATTGCCAATTGAGGTACAAAGACCCAGTTGGTTATTGCCGTTAATTATTGGTTCGGGTATTTTAACAGGCATAATTACGCTAGGTGTGATTATTGGCATTGCTATAAGATTTATACATAGAAGACGTACGGGTTAATGACATAACTTCGTTTATAAAGTTCTCCTGTTGAGATATATTCAAATTCTAATAAACTAAGAGTGGTTAAAACTCAACAAAAGTACCTGATGTTTCATAGTGCTTATGAATTGAGATCAAGAATAATATCAAGAGCTGTTGGTACATACTATTGGGGCTAGACAGGACCCTGAAGTATGAGAGTTTGTGGCGCACGCGTCCCAAAGATTGGCGTGAAGCAGCAGACATTCTGGAGAATTACAGTTTTTTCTACAATCATGCGCGTGCCAATCAGTCGTTGGTGTGTGGAGATCGTCTCCACCTATGAAGCGTTTCCAGACTTAACCAGCTTCGATCAGCTCCCAACCGGATTGATCCTGATGCCTGGCTGTCACATTTTGGGTACTTGAGAGCTTTTTAAGCGAAAGGTCGAAATGGCAGACAGCATTAGCATTGGCGGACATCGCTACTATCTGGTCAAGTGATATTAAATCAGCGAAAAGCATCGGTAGCGTGCTTCAGGAAACGCACCTTCTGTGAAGCAAATAAGTTAAAATAGTGGTAAAATGAGTTGTTTAGGGTATCATTATCTCTGCTAAAATGCTTCAGGAAAGGGATTAGTGATGTCGCAACCGCAATCAGACAGCCTACAAGATTGGATTGACTACTATCTTGAGATGGCAGTGGAGGGCGTTCGTTCGGAAGAAGTCGGGCGAAAAATCGAGTTACATCTCAATCGTTTTCAAGCCTTCTTTGAAGCGCGGTATAGTCAAGAATACATCAGTTCGTGTGTGAAACGTGATGTTGTTGCATGGCAGGAACATCTTCAAGCAAAAGACCTGGCAACTTCTACAATCAATAATCACATGGCATCACTATCGGGATTTGCAACATGGGTTGATGCACAAGATGATACAGTATTTGTAATGGGTGACCCAACCAAAGGCATTGGCGAGCTACCACTCCCTGCTCTTGAACCGCGTGCGCTCAATGAAGACCAAATCCAATCATTGAAGAATTTGTGTGATCGTCTTTTACCTTTCTATCGTTCAAAGGGTCGCAAATGGCTGTTGTCTGATGAGGAAGCACCGCTCCGTGCAAAAGCACGTCCATGGCGTGATCGTGCCATTGTGTTTGTCTTACTTTCAACAGGGTTACGCCGTGAAGAATTAGTCAATCTCAATCTCAATCAGTTGAGTCCCAATAGGATTCAAGAACTACACCAAGCAAGACGTGCTCAAATCAATGGGGTGGTTGGTAAAGGCAAAACACAACGGGATGTATTTTTATCACTGGATGCCCGTCGTGCCCTGGCGGATTATCTTGAGAAAGAACATGGTGATGATATAACAACGGAAAAAGCAGAAGAAACCCCATTATTTTTAGTGGCTGTCGAGGCAAAGCCACGTCGTACCGATGGACGCATGTCATCCCGCTCTGTGAATCATATTCTAGAGAAAATTGGCAAATGGCATGATGCTGACATTAAAGATGAAGCGCGACATATTTCGCCTCTGCGGCCGCATGACTTACGCCATACCTTTGCCTTCCAATTATCAAAAGCGACAGGTGCTGATGGCTATGAATTAGAACGACGCTTAGGACATCAATCCCAACGCTATATCCAGCGTTATACGAATCCACCGGAAGATGTTGCCGCTTCCTATATTGAAGAGTTTTAGGAGCGAAAAGCATGTCGCGTCGATTTCTCAAAGCAGATCACCGTGAAGTGCTCGCTAATTTCCCTAGCACAATTGGTGAGGCGGATCTGATTGCTCATTTTTTGTTGACACCTGATGATTCCACTTTAGTGATGTCAAATCGAACAGCGACACAGCGTCTAGGCTTTGCTATTTCATTATGTGCCTTACGGTATTTGGGCTTCTTCCCTCAAAACCTGATGACTGCCCCTGATAACGTTCTTCAATATGTTGCAGAGCAAATCAGTTGTGATGTTGAAGCGATCAGGGACTACGGTGAACGATCAGATACCCGTCAAGAACATCAACGTGTAATCATGACTTATTTTGGATTTCGTTGGTTTAAATCCTCGGAAGAACAGATTTTATTCGATTGGCTCAGTCAACGTGCACTTGAGAACGACCGCCCTTCAACTTTACTTCAACAAGCCAGCGAGTGGCTCTACAAACACCGGATTGTTCGTCCGGGCATCACCACGCTGGAAGAACTCATTTTGACCAGTCGTGATAAAGCCCATGAATTAACTTATGAGCAAGTGTCACAAGTGCTTGATAAAAAACTAAGGATAGAATTGGATAGGTTGCTCGTGCCCAATCTTGAATTAGGCTCAACACCGCTGAGTTGGTTACGTCGTCCTGCTCGTGGCTATGGCGCAGATGATATCCTTAAAGTGTTAGATAAGCTGGATGTTGTGTATGAATGGTCAATTGATGATTGGCAAATGACCCAATTGCCACCAGGTCGCATTCATCATATGGTTCAAATAGCGCGTCGTTCGAGTAACCAAGCTCTTCAACTCAAAGTTGCAGAGCAAAGATACCCTTTGTTGATGGCATTCATGGCTGATGCACGTGAACGCCTCACCGATGAAGTGCTTGATTTGTATGACCAGCGGTTAGTATAAACTGAACGGAGTGCTCGGCAAGATTTACAAGCCCATCGCCTCAAAATCAGTGAAGCCCTTCAAAAAGTTGCGTGGTATTTCGGCAAAACTATTTCCATCATTCTCAATGAAGATGACGTGGCGGATAGTGATGTGCGCCCCACCATTTTTAAGACGGTTTCTCGTGAAGAACTTGAAAACTCCCTCCAACTTCTGACAGACCATCAGCATGAATTGGATGAAATCGACTTCATAGGTCGACGTTATTCTTATCTGCGTCAGTTTTTCCCACGTCTCCTTGCGACTGTGAAGTTTCGTGCTTACCAAGAACCGGATTCTTTGATTGAAGCGCTTCGTGTTTTGAAGGAGATGAATGAAAGCTCACCAGATCGTTTACCCAAACGTCTTGAAAATGTCCCGGCTGATTTCATTGATAAGTACTGGCTCAGACGAACTGTCAATCGCGACGGCACTGTGAATCGACGTTGGTATGATTTGTGCGCGATGTGGGAGTTGCGAAATGCACTTCGGTCAGGGCGTATTTGGGTTGAGCATAGCAAACGCTACACACATCTTGATGCCTATTTGATGCCCAAAGAAACGTGGCAAACCCAAAAACCTGTTTTCTTTGAACTGGTTGCCATTGAACAAAAATGGGAAGACCGTCGAAAAGTACTGCAAGCACGACTTGAATCGGCTCTTCAAAATCTCAATGATCAACTCCCCGATGATGAAGCCCTTCGGATTGAAGATGGGCGCATCATTTTGACACCTTATAAAGGAGAGTCTGAGCCATCTGCACTCGCTATCCAAATACAAAATCTATTACCGCATTTGCAACTACCAGAACTCCTTCACGAAGTGGATACCTGGACAAACTTCTCACGCCATTTGTATCATGCAGGCAATGCCAACTCGCGCATTGATAACCTTCAACGGCATTTGTACGCCGTCATGCTGGCTCAAGCACGCAACATTGATTTTAAGCAAATGGTCGATGTAGTTGATTTATCCTACCGACAAATGATTTGGTGCAACAACTGGTATGTGCGCGAAGAAACTCTGCAACCTTCAACAGACGAAATCGTCAATTATCAATACCGCCAACCTTTGAGCCATTATTGGGGCGATGGTCGCTTTTCTTCTTCCGATGGACAACGTTTTCCTGTTGCTGTCCGAACGCAAAATGCAACGCCACTGCCACGTTATTTTGGTTATGGACGTGGCTTGACTTTCCTGACATGGACTTCCAATCAGTATTCACAATATGGTACGCTCGTCACACCACCAACCCACCGCGAAGCTGCTTACACACTCGATAAAATCTTGGATAATGACTCCGAAATCGACATTCAAGAACATACGACCGATACTGATGGATACACCGACTTGATCTTCGCATTATTCGATTTGTTGAGGATGCAGTTTGCACCGCGCCTTAAAAACATCAGTGCCACACGCTTGTTTCGCATGAATCTTGACTTGAATTATATTAACCTCAAAGCCTTGAAGTTCCACAAGTCTGATTTGGATCTCATTGCTCAAAATTGGGATAAAATGTTACGTCTTGTCGCGTCACTCAAATTTCGATGGATAACCCCTTCACTCATTGTTCGAAAACTACAGTCTTTCCCCCGCCAACATATCCTCACACAAGCACTGCAAGAATATGGATGTATCGTCAAAACGATATTCATTTTGCGCTATTACAACAGTGAAGCTTATCGGCGACGCATTGATACTCAACTCAATAAGAGTGAGAAGTTCCATCAGCTACGCGGACATATTCATTCCGCTAATCGGGGCAAGATTCGCAAAAAATATCCTCAAGAACATCTCAACCAAGCCAATTGCCTCAATCTGATTGTCAATGCTGTTGCTGTTTGGAATACCGTTTATATGCAGGCAGCTATTCAATATTTACAAAGCACAGGGGAAGAAATCTCTGAAGCAGAATTAGAGCGACTATCACCCGTTCGATACGAACACATCAATGTCTTCGGCAAGTATTCTTTTGATCGTCCATCTGTGCTGACCGATGATGGTTTACGATCACTTATTGTCAAAAACACGCCTGATTGATTAAAGTGCTTCACAGTAGATTCAGATATTGAATCACACTGCCGATGCTTTTCGCTGATTTAATATCACTTGACC
>JGI12316J15309_10001686_pt1 | contig 16300 bp, 14 predicted proteins | sample MarCyaLeptolynsp_FD_15309 | JGI IMG/M metagenome (IMG submission 15309) | reverse complement strand
CCGTGTCGTCGCCGGAGCCGACCGTGTCGTCACCGCCTGCCGCCGTGTCGTCACCGGAGCCGACCGGATCGGAGGTTGGCCGACCCGTGATCACCGTACCGGGGACGACATCGTCGTTGACGGTCACCGGCTCATCGATCACCGGGTCCTCGATGACCGGATCGGGGACGGGCGGCTCATCCCCGCCCGTCGCGTCCGCCTCGGGATCCGGCGTCTCGTCGCCGGCGGTCTGATCCTCGACAACGGACTCGTCGACGACCGGCTCCTCAACAGTCGGTTCCTCGACGGCCGGCTCCTCGACGGCCGGCTCCTCGACAACGGCTTCCTCGATGACCGGTTCTTCGACGACCGGCTCCTCGGCGGCCGTCGCCCCGGTGTTCAGCGGGCTGGTGGTGGTCTCATCCACCACATCGTTGGTGACGGTACCCCGGGTCTCGACAGTCGGCGTCGTCTCGGTTTCCGTGCGCGTCGTGCCCGTGCCGGTATTGCCACCCGACGACGGAAGTCCGGTGTCGGTCTCGTCCTCATCCCCGGCGCCGACGCCGGTTCGTGCGCCGGCGGCGGTGCCGGTCTCGCCCTCGTCCTCGCCGGTCACGCCTCCGGTGCGACCGATGCGGCCGTCGGACTGGTCCTGATCACCGGTTCCTGAGCCGCTTTCCCCATCGCCGCCGTTGCGATCCTCGCCGTTCACGCTGTCGTCGCCGCCATCGGCCCGCTCGCCGCGCGCGGACGCGCCTTCCGAGCTGCGCCCGGTCCCGGCCGACGGGCTCAGGTCATCGTCGCCCAGACCGCCGACGAGATCTCCGGCACCGAGATCGCCGCCCGCCAGGTCGCTACCGCCGGCCGTGTCGCCGCCGCCCAGATCACCGCCGTCGCCGTCGTCCGACGCGCCGCCGTCGCCGGTGACCGGGTCCGACCCACCGCCGGCGCCATCAGACGCACCATCATCGCCGCCGCCGGACGCGCCCTCGCCGCTGCCGCCCTCCGGCGCGACCTGCTGCTGGGCCGGCGTCTCGCCACCGCCTTCCGACGACCCGCCGCCCGGGGCGGTCTGATCGCCGCCGCCGGCCTGCCGGCCCGCCGCCGTCGCCGCCAGATCGCCGGAATTCGTCGTGCCGGCCGACACGCCACCCGTGCCGGTCTCTCCGTCGGCGCCGCCGGCGATCTGCTGACCGCCACCGGACCGGTCGTCGCCGGCGTCACTGCCGCCGCGTTCGTTGCCGCCGATCCGGCCCTCGCCACGCTCGCCGTCGCCGCGATTCTGAGTGTCACGGCCGCCCCGCGACTGCTGACCGCCGCGACCCGACTGACCGTCATTACCCTCGCCGCCCGACTCAGCCTCACCGCCGCGGCCATCGCCGCGTTCCTCGGCCGTCCGGACGTCGATGTCCTCGCTCTGGAACTCGCGCTGTTCGGTCTGCTCGACCGTGGAATGATCGGGATTTCGCTGGGAGCCAAGATGGATATTGCCATCCGACGACCGGGCGTCCTGGCCCTGGCCGTTCTCACCATTGCCGCGCTCTTCGGCAGCGGGACGCTCGTCACGTTCCCGGCCGTTCTGGCTGCCCTGGTCCTCGATACCGAACTGGGCGTCGGCGTCGTCGTTCTGTCGGTCGTCGGCCATGGTTCACTCCCTCACCTGGCCGGAGGATACAAAATTTTAGATCAAATGCAAGATAATTGATCGGCTAAGCGTTGGAAAACTCACTGCAATGGCTGGATTCCTCGCACCATATCATGAAATCGGTTGGCAAATTGACGTCCGCCGCCGGCGGGACGCCGACCGTCGCCGCGCGCTATAGATGATTAACGAAAATCCGTGTTACCGCGATGGTCACCAGCTCCAGATACAGGATCATGGCGGCCAGCATGCCGTAACGCTGAACATCGCTCATGATCCGCGACTTGCGGGCCCGGGCGGCCGTCGCGAACCGTGACCATTTCGACGTGACGTAGTCGATCTTGTGATGCTCCACCGACTGCCACCATTGCAGGCTGAGGATGATCAGGACGCTGATCACGCTGCACAGCCACACGATAATCAGCAGGTAGTACGTCAACGTCGGATCGCTCCAGCGGCTGACCACGCCGTAGCCGGTGACGGCGATCGACCCGAGACTGAAGTACAGCACGACGCGCCACATCTGCTCCTTGGCGAAGCGGATGTTCGCCGAGGCATCGCGGTAGATCGTAATGAACTCCGCGTGGGTCAGGTCGTCGAGTCCGCTCGGCTCGTCGTCAAGCGGATCGAGCGGGTCGGCGACCGGGTCCGGCTCCGACGGGGCGCTTTGGGGCGCCGGCCGGGCTCCGGGCTTGGGGCGCAGGTCTCGGGCCATCGAGAGATCTCCCGCTAACACCGCCATGTGCTGGCCCGGTGGAGTCTGCGCTCCGCTGCGGCAACAAGCAAATCCCTTACCCGCCGTGGCCGGGACTGCCCTCAGTAGTCGAAGCCCTGGGCGGCCTTGATGCCGGCGTCGAACGGGTGCTTCACCTTGGTCATCTCGGTAACGAGGTCCGCCGAATCGATGAGCGCATCGGGCGCGTCGCGGCCCGTCACGATCACCGTCGTCCGGGGGTGGCGGCCGGCCAGCGCCTCGACCACCTCGTCGACGCCCAGATACTCGTAGCGCAGGGCGATATTGAGCTCGTCGAGCACGATCAGGTCGAACTCGCCGCCGGTGAACATGTCCTGGGCGGTGTCCCAGGCGGCACGGGCGGCCGCGATGTCGCGGTCGCGGTCCTGGGTGTCCCAGGTGAAGCCGTCGCCCATCCGCCGGAACGTCACCAGGTCGGAGAAACGCTCGAAGAACTCCTTCTCGCCGGTCTTCCAGGTCCCCTTGATGAACTGGACGACACCGACGCTCTTGTTCCAGCCAAGCGCGCGGATGATGGTGCCGAAGGCGGCGGTCGACTTGCCCTTGCCCTTGCCGGTATGGACCGCCAGCAGACCGTGATCGGCCTTGCGCTTGGTCTTCATCTTGGCCCGGTGCTCGGCCTGGATTCGCTTCATCTCTTCGCGGTGCGCCTGGGCCCGCTCGGCATCGGTCATTGAAAGCCTCCTAGAAGGGGAAACAGGGCGAGGAGCGCGACCACCAGGATCATGCCGATCCAGACGCGCCGGGCGAGGGTGATCCCGCGCCGGAGGTCGGCGGCATCGGCCGTGTCGGGGCCGTCGCCGAACCAGGCACCGTCAACCTCCCGCTCGCCGTAGCGCCGGGGGCCGCCCAGGCGCAGGCCCAGCGCCCCGGCCATCGCCGCCTCGGGCCAGCCGGCATTGGGCGACAGGTGGTTCGGCGCGTCGCGCTTGGCGGTCCACCAGCTGTCCTGCATGCGGTCCTCCTGTCCGGCGGCGAGCGCGATCAGGCCGGCGGTGACGCGCGCCGGGATCCAGTTCGCGAGATCGTCGAGCCGGGCCGCCGCCCAGCCGAAGGCGCCGAACCGCGGGCCGCGATGCCCGATCATGCTGTCGGCGGTGTTGATCGCCTTGTAGCAGACCAGGCCCGGCAGGCCGGCGAACAGGAACCAGAACACCGGGGCGACGTATCCGTCCGACAGGTTCTCGGCCAGGCTCTCGATCGCCGCGCGGGAGATCGCGGAGCCGTCCAGGCTCGAGGTGTCGCGGCCGACGATCTGGGCGACGGCGGCACGGGCGGGGCCGAGATCGGGGTCCGCACCCAGCGCGTCGGCGACGGCGGACACGTGGTCGATCAGGCTGCGGCCGGCCAGCAGCACCGCGCCGAGGGCGATCTCCACAAGCATGCGCCACTCGCCGGGGAGGGTCAGCATCAGGGCAACGGCCAGGCCGGTCCAGACCGCGAGATAGATGAGCAGCGCGACTGTTCCAGCGATCCTTCCGCCCCGCGCGTCCGGCGGGTTCAGACGGCCTTCCAACAGCATCAGCGACCGGCCCATCACCGCCACGGGATGGCTCAGCCGCGACCACAGGGCTTTCGGGTCCCCGACCACCGCGTCCAGAACCATGGCGCCGGCGATCGTGGCGAGACTCATGACGCCGCCGCCCAGAGCGCATCGATGTCCAGATGCTGTTCCAGCGCGTCGGCCAGCGCGTCGAGGGCCGCCTCGACCCGGTCGGTGAAGACGAGGCCCGGCGTGCCCGCGAGGCCGATGGACCCCAGATAGGCGGTACGGAACGCGTCATCGCCCAGCATGCCGTGCAGGTAGGAGCCGACCACGCGACCATCCTCCGAGACGATACCGATCGTCTCGCCGGCACGCTCCAGGAACGGGCGCGCCAGACCGGGGCCGTCGGTGCGGCCGGCGTGGATCTCGTAGCCGCGCGCGTCGGTGCCGAGCAGCCGCGACTGGCAGACGGCGTTGCGAACGGTCTTCGCCGGCTCGATCACCGTCTCCACGTCGAGCAGGCCGAGCCCCGCCTCCTCGCCCGGCGCGCCCTCGATGCCGTCGGGATCGCGGACCCACCGGCCGAGCATCTGGTAGCCGCCGCAAAGCCCGAGCACGTGTCCGCCGCGTCGGACATGGGCGGCGATGTCGATGTCCCAGCCCTGGGCCTTGAGGAATCGGAGATCGGACACCGTCGACTTGGTGCCCGGTAGAACCACCAGGGCGGCGTCCGCCGGCAGCGGCGCGCCGGGCGGGCAGAACCGCACATCGAAGGCGGGATCGGCGCGCAGCGGATCGAGGTCGTCGAAATTGGCGATCCGCGAGATCATCGGCACGGCGACCACCGTGCGCCCGCCCTCCCCGGCGCGGCCCTGCTCCAGCACCACCGCGTCCTCCGCCGGCAGCGCCTTGACCCCGGGAAGGAAGGGCACGACCCCGAAGCCAGGCCATCCCGTGCGCTCGGCGATCATCGCGAGGCCATCGTCGAACAGACGCGGGTCGCCGCGGAACAGGTTGACGATGAAGCCACGCACCATCCGCCGGTCGGCGGAATCGAGGATGGCGTGGGTGCCGACCAGGGCGGCGATCACCCCGCCGCGGTTGATGTCGCCGACGAGCACGACCGGCGTCGCCGTCGGCACCGCGAAGCCCATGTTGGCGATGTCGCCCCGGCGCAGATTGGCCTCGGCGGCACTCCCCGCGCCCTCGACCAGGACGAGGTCGGCCTCCGCCTTCAGGCGCTCGAAGCTCTCGATCACCGGCGCCAGCAGCGACCCGCGCCGCCCCCAGAACGTCCGCGCCTCGGCGGTCTCCAGGGCGCGGCCGCGCAACACGATCTGCGAACCGGTATCACTGTTGGGCTTGAGCAGGACCGGGTTCATATGGACGCTCGCCGGCACGCCGCAGGCCAGCGCCTGGAGCCATTGGGCGCGGCCGATCTCGCCCTCGCCGCCCTCCCCGTCATCGGCGACGGCGGCATTGTTCGACATGTTCTGCGGCTTGAACGGGCGCACCGACAGGCCCCGGCGCCGGAACACCCGGCACAGGCCGGCGGTCAGCACCGATTTGCCCACATCCGAACCGGTGCCCTGAAACATGAGCGCCTTGGCCGTCATCGCTCCCCGCGACATCGAGGTTCCGCGCCGTGGCCGGTCTCCGGACTCGCGAGGATGGGACACCATCCCGGGCCTGTCCGCGCCTTCCCATGCCAAGCGGCACAGTGGCATCCTGCGGACGGGCAGCCTCGCCTACCGTTGCGGGGGCAGTGCCGGAGTCTGACCGGCTTCCCGTTTCATTCCCGCGCGCACCGTGCCCGCGGAAACACCACACGCGTTTCACGGCGGACGCTAGGAGTGGGCCGCGAGCGTGTCAATCTCCGCTTTGAGCGGGCTTCGTTTCGGATAACCTTGGCCGCGGGGCGCCCGCGCAACCGAGCGACGGTGATGTCTGGAATGATTCGAGTCCTGTATCACGGGTCTCGCGCCGTGCCGCACTCGGCGGCCTCGGCGCGTTGGCGCTTCTTCTCGCCGGCGGATGCCCGGCGAGCTCGGCGATCGTGCGCGCGCAAGACACGCGTCTGCTCAAGCTCCGCCACCTGCATACCGGTGAGCGGATCGACGTCGTCTACTACCGCGACGGCGACTATGACCCGGCGGCATTGGAGAAACTGAACCACTTCCTGCGCGACCACCGCGACGGGTCGGTCCGCGAGATCGATCCCGCCGTTCTCGACTACCTGCATGACCTGTGCGAGCGGCTCGGCATGACCAAACGGGTCAGCATCGTCAGCGGCTACCGCTCACCGAAGACCAACGCCCTGCTGCGGTCGAAGAGCTCGGGCGTCGCCAAGCGCAGCCTGCACATGCAGGGCAAGGCGCTGGACATCCGAATTCCCGACCATCGGGTCAAATCGGTGGCGAAGGCGGCGATCAAGCCGCGGCGCGGCGGCGGCGGCAGCTATTCGCGGTCCAACTTCGTGCACATCGACTCCGGCCGGGTGCGCAGCTGGGGCGCCTGAGCGCCCCTTACCCGCAGGCCTCGCCGAGCGTGTAGGTGTAGCTAGTCGCCTCGCCGGGCGCACCGCTGACATGGTCGAAGGTGAGGCTGTCGCCGGCCCGCGTGACCCGAAAGCAGCCCTCCCGGCCCTCGGCCCAGGTGTTGTTCCAAGTACGACAGTAGAGCCCGTCGGTTGTGACCCGCCACGTGCCGGCCGCCTCCTCCCGGCTCTCGCCGGCGAGCACCAGGCCGGTCATCGTGCCGTCGCGGCCGTGCCGGCCGGTATACCGCCACTGACCGAGCAGGACGGAACCGCAGCGCGTCAGCGGGTTCACGGTCACCGTCTGGCGGATCTGATCGGCGGTCAGCGCCCCCTGCTCGGGCGGCGTCGCGCAGCCGGCAAGAACCAGCAGGGCGAGACCGGTTGCGCGGGTCATCCATCGCATCGCTGCGGCCATGTCGCTCTCCATGGATAAGGCACGATCAGTCTATCAGCGCGCCGGTCTCCGTCGAAATCACGCAATGCGGCACTTGATCAGGTGTTTGCGCCAGACCGGCTGCTGGACGGACTTCGACCCGGCACGCGTTGGGTCATCGACCGCGAGCCACGTGGCCTGCCATCCGTGAAGCGCATCGTGCTGCGCGATCTCACCGACACTGGAATGGGCATTCCCGACGCCATGCACGACCGGGTGTTCCGTCTCTACGACCGCCTCGGCAACGGCATCATCCGGCGCACACCGGGCAGCGGCGTCGGCCTGCACCTTGCCAAGCAGATGGTCACGGCCATCGGGGGCCAGATCGGCTTCTCAAGCCGGGCCGGCGAAGGGTCGCTGTTCTGGGTCGATCTGCCGGTGTGCCGGGGCGCGTGACCGGCCCCTTGCCGGCCGATTTCAGGACGGCCGGGGGGCATTCCCGTCGACGACGATCCGCGCACCCTTCAACGCCAGATCGGTGAAGCCGGCATCGTCGTCTGCCAACTGGGCCGCCAGGTCCGCCCGCATGCGCGGATCCCAGAAGTCGCGGATGTGCCGGGCCACGCCCTCGACCGCCTCGTCCTCCGGATAGGGCTTGTGGAAGTCGGCGATCTGATTGGCCATGCGGACGATGTCACCGCGCTTCATGCCACCCTCTCCTTCTTCGTGCGATCGGCGTCGAACACCATGATCCCGTCGCCGGCAAGGCTCGCCAGCCCCATGCCGCAGCTTCCCGCGACATCCAGCGCCAGCTTGCTCGGCGCCGAGACGGCGGCCAGGAACGGCGCGCCGATGACCGCCGCCTTCTGCACCAGCTCGACGCTGATCCGGCTGGAGACCAGGATGAAACCGTCGCGGGCGTCCCGCCCGTCGCGGGCGAGCGCGCCGGCGAGCTTGTCCAGCGCGTTATGCCGGCCGATGTCCTCGCGCACCCGCTCGATCGCGCCCTCGGCGGTGCAGAACGCGGCCGCGTGGGTCGAATGGTTGGCACGGTTCATCACCTGCGCCTCGCGCAGTGCCGCGTAGGCCCGCCTGAGGGCGGCCGCCACCGGCGCCGAACCGTGGACCCGGGGCGGGCGCGGCACCGCGGCCTCGATCGTCTGGGCGCCGCAGATGCCGCAGCCGGAGCGCCCGGCGATCGCGCGCTTGCGCTCCTGCGTCGCCGCCGCCAGGCGCTCGGACACCCGCAGGTTCAGCAGGTAGCCGTCGCTGGCCTCGCCGACCCGCAGGCTCTCGATCCGTGCCGCCGCCGGGACGATGCCCTCGGTCAGCGCGAAACCGACGGCGAAATCCTCCAGGTCCGCCGGCGTCGCCATCATCACGGCGAAGCTCTCGCCGTTGACCAGGATCGCCACCGGGGTCTCCTCCGGCACCTGCCAGACGGCTGGACGGGCGCCGTCGGCGGTCACCAACCGGCCGGCCGCCGTCGGCGAGACGTCGCTCGTCTTGGTGTCGAGGCGGCGGATCTCCATGGCCCTCACTCCGCCGCCACGACGAACTGGCGCTCGTGCACGTCGCGGAAGTGTTCCTGCCAGTCCGACGCCCGGTTCGACTTGGTCACCTGCACCGCCGTCACCTTGTATTCCGGGCAGTTGGTCGCCCAGTCCGAGTATTCGGTGGTGATCACGTTGGCGCCGCTCGCCGGGTGGTGGAAGGTGGTGTAGACCACCCCCTGCGGCATCCGGTCGGTGATGGTCGCGCGCAGCACCGTCGCCCCGATCCGCGAGCCGATGCTGACCAGATCACCCTCCCCGATGCCGCGCTCCTCGGCGTCGTGCGGATGGATCTCCAGCAGGTCCTCGGGATGCCAGCGCTCGTTCTCGGTCCGCCGGGTCTGGGCGCCGACATTGTACTGGCTGAGGATCCGCCCGGTGGTCAGGATCAGCGGGAAATGACGGTTCGTTCGCTCGTCCGTCGCCACGTATTCCGTGACCATGAACCGGCCCTTGCCGCGCACGAAGCCGTTCACGTGCATGGTCGGCGTGCCGTCCGGGCTGGCCTCGTTCACCGGCCATTGCAGCGACGGACCGCTGTCGAGGCGGGCGTGGCTGACCCCGGCGAAGGTCGGCGTCAGGGCAGCGATCTCGTCCATGATCTCCGACGGCGCCGCGTAGTCCATACCCTCATAGCCCATCGCCCTGGCGAGGCGGCAGACCGCCTCCCACTCGCTCAGCCCGGTCGCCTCCGCCATGACCGGCCGCACCCGGTTGATGCGCCGCTCGGCGTTGATGAAGGTGCCGTCCTTCTCCAGGAACGAGGTCCCCGGCAGGAACACATGGGCGTAACCGGCGGTCTCGTTCAGGAACAGGTCCTGGACCACGACGCAGTCCATCGCCTCCAGCGCCGCCGTGACGTGAGTGGTGTTCGGGTCGGACTGGGCGATGTCCTCGCCCTGGATGAAGATGCCGCGATAGGTGCCGTCGATGGCGGCGGCCAGCATGTTCGGGATTCGCAGGCCCGGCTCGCCCAGCAGCGGGCGGCCCCAGGCGTTCTCGAACAGCGCCCGCGTGGCGTCGTCGGAAACGTGGCGGTAGCCCGGGAACTCGTGCGGGAAGCTGCCCATGTCGCAGGAGCCCTGCACGTTGTTCTGGCCGCGCAGCGGGTTCACGCCAACGCCCTCGCGGCCGATATTGCCGGTCGCCATTGCGAGGTTGGCCATGGCCATGACCATGGTCGAGCCCTGGCTGTGCTCGGTGACGCCGAGGCCGTAGTAGATCGCGCCGTTGCCGGCGGTCGCGAACAGGCGGGCGGCTTCGCGCAGGATTTCGGGCTCGACGCCGATCCGTTCGGCCAGCGCTTCCGGCGAGTTCCGCTCCTCGGCGACGAACGCCTTCCAGCGCGCGAAATCGGCATCCTCGCAGCGCTCGGCGACGAAATCCTCGTCGACCAGCCCCTCGGTGACGATGGTGTGCGCCAGCGCGTTCATCACCGCGACATTGGTGCCGGGGCGGAGCTGCACATGATGGGCCGCCCGAATGTGCGGCGACTTCACCAGGTCGATGCGGCGCGGGTCGAGGACGATGATCTGTGCCCCCTCGCGCAGCCGCTTCTTCATCCGCGAGGCGAAGACCGGGTGGCCGTCGGTCGGGTTGGCGCCGATCAGCAGGATGACGTCGGCCTTCTCCACCGACTTGAAGTTCTGGGTGCCTGCCGAGGTGCCGAAGGTGGTCTTCAGGCCGTAACCGGTCGGCGAGTGGCAGACCCGCGCGCAGGTATCGACATTGTTGTTGCCGAACGCGGCGCGGATCATCTTCTGAACGACATAGACCTCCTCATTGGTGCAGCGCGAGGAGGTGATGCCGCCGATGGCGCCGGTGCCGTGCTCGGCCTGGATCTTCTTGAACCGGTCGGCGGCGAAGGCGATCGCCTCGTCCCACGACACCGCCCGCCACGGATCGGTGATCGTCTCGCGCACCATCGGCGAGGTCACTCGGTCCTTGTGGGTGGCATAGCCCCAGGCGAAGCGGCCTTTGACGCAGGAATGGCCCTCGTTGGCGCCGCCGTCCTTGTGCGGGACCATGCGCACGACCTTGTCGCCCTGCAACTCGGCCTTGAACGAGCAGCCGACCCCGCAATAGGCGCAGGTGGTCTCGACCGAGCGGGTCGGCACGCCCTTCTCGACCACGGAGGTCTCCATCAGGGTCGCGGTCGGACAGGCCTGGACGCAGGCGCCGCAGGACACGCATTCCGACGAGAAAAAGTCGTCTATCTCGGTGCCGGCCGAGACCATGGAGGCGAAGCCGCGCCCGTCGATGGTCAGCGCGAAGGTGCCCTGGACCTCCTCGCAGGCCCGCACGCAGCGCGAGCAGACGATGCACTTGGCCGGATCAAACTGGAAATACGGGTTGGAGGCATCGACCGGCTTGCGGCTCTCGGCGGCGAAGTGGTTCTCGCCATCCATGCCGTAGCGCACCTCGCGCAGGCCGACGGCGCCGGCCATGTCCTGCAGCTCGCAATCGCCGTTGGCGGCGCAGGTCAGGCAGTCCAGCGGGTGGTCGGAGATGTAGAGCTCCATCACCCCCTTGCGGATCTTCGCCAGGCGGTCGTTCTGGGTGGTGACGACCATGCCGGCGCGCACCGGGGTGGTGCAGGACGCGGGCGTGCCCTTCACCCCCTCGATCTCCACCAGGCACATCCGGCAGGAGCCCCAGGGATCGAGCTTGTCGGTGGCGCAGAGCTTGGGGATCGGGCGGTCGACCTCGGCGGCGGCGCGCATGACCGACGTGCCCTCGGGCACGGTGACCTCGACCCCGTCGATGGTGAGGGTGACGGCAGCGCCTTCCTTGGCCGGCGTGCCGAAGTCTTTCTCTTTGAGAAGGGCCATCTCTCGCTCTCCTACTCGGCCGCCATCATCGGCTGGGTGTCGAAGTCTTCCGGGAACAGGCGCATCGCCGACAGCACCGGCATCGGCGTCAGTCCGCCCATGGCGCAGAGCGAGCCGTCGCGCATGGTCTCGCAGAGGTCGCCCACCAGCTCGAGATTGGCGGCGACGTTCTCGCCGCGCTGGATCTTCTCGACCGTCTCCTTGCCGCGCACCGCGCCGATCCGGCACGGCGTGCACTTGCCGCAGCTCTCGATCTCGCAGAACTCGAAGGCGAAGCGGGCCATCGCCGCCATGTCGACGCTGTCGTCGAACACCACGATGCCGCCATGGCCGAGCATCGCCTGTGCCCCGGCCAGCGCCTCGTAGTCGGTCTCCAGGTCCAGCATGGCGTCGTTGACATAGGCGCCGAGCGGGCCGCCGACCTGGGCGGCGCGGAACGGCCGGCCGGTGGCGGTGCCGCCGCCGAAGGTCTCGACCAGCTCACGCAGGGTGACGCCGAAGGCCTTCTCGACCAGGCCGCCGCGCTTGATGTTGCCGGCGAGCTGGAACGGCTGGGTCCCGCGCGAGCGGCCCATGCCGAACTCCTTATAGAAGTCCGCACCCCTGGCCAGGATCACCGGCACCGTCGCCAAGGTCAGCACGTTGTTGACCACCGTCGGCTTGCCGAACAGGCCATGCAACGCCGGGATCGGCGGCTTGGCGCGCACCGTGCCGCGCTTGCCCTCGAGGCTCTCCAGCATCGAGGATTCCTCGCCGCAGATATACGCCCCGGCCCCGCGGCGGATGTGCATGTGGAAGGCCTTGCCGCTGCCGGCGACGTTGTTGCCCAGCCAACCGGCCTCCTCCATCACGAAGGCGGCGGCGCGCATGGCGGCGATGGCGTCGGGGTATTCGCTGCGAATGTAGACGTAGCCGTCCTCCGCCCCGACCGCGAGGCCGGCGATCGCCATCCCCTCGATCAGGGTGAAGGGATCGCCCTCCATGATCATGCGGTCGGCGAAGGTGCCGCTATCGCCCTCGTCGGCGTTGCAGCAGATGTATTTCTGTCCGGCCGGCTGGTCGTGCACCGTCTTCCACTTGATGCCGGCCGGGAACCCGGCGCCGCCACGGCCGCGCAGGCCGGCCTCGAGCACCGTCTCGCAGACGGCGGCCCCGTCCATCGCCAGCGCCGCCCGTAGCCCGGCGAGCCCGCCATGCGCCTCGTAGGCCGCCAGGTCGAGCGGGTCGATCACGCCGACGCGGGCGAAGGTCAGCCGCTCCTGGTTCTTCAGGTAGTCGATCTCCTCGGTCGGGCCGAGGGCCAGCGGATGGTCGCCGCCGGTCAGGAACCCTGCCTCGAACAGCGCGGCCACATCGCCCGCCGCCACCGGTCCGTAGGCGATGCGGCCCGCTTCGGTCTCGACCTCGACCAGCGGCTCCAGCCAGAACAGGCCGCGCGAGCCGTTGCGCACGATTGTAACCGCCGCACCGCGCGCCTCGGCCTCGGCGGCGATCGCCGTCGCCACCGCGTCGGCACCCACGGAGCGGGCGGCGGAGTCCTTGGGCACAAAGACGGTGGCGCTCATGACCGAGCCTCGCGGATGGCGGTGTCGAGACGGTCGGCATCGACGCGGCCGACCAGCTTGCCGTTGACCAGGGCCGCCGGCGCCAGGGCACAGTTCCCCAGGCAATAGACGGGCTCTATCGTCACCCCGTCCTCGGACGTCGCGCCGAGCGCAATGCCGCGCCGGGCGCAGGCCTGCTCGATCAGGGCGAGCGCGCCCATGGACTGGCAGGCCTCGGCCCGGCAGACCTTGACCACCACCGGTCCCGCCGGGGCGCGACGGTAGTCGTGATAAAAGCTGACGACCCCTTGAACCTCGGCCCGCGACAGGTTCAGCGCCGACGCGATCGCCGGCAGCGCGGCCTCGGCGACGAAGCCGGTCTCGTCCTGAATGTCGTGCAGGATCTCCAGCAGGGCCGCCGGATCGTTGCCGTGGCGGGCACATGCCGCCTCGGCATCGGCGCTCGCGCCCAACGGCGAGTTCTCAGCCTGTGTCATCCGTGCCTGTCTCCCACTACCTCGCACTGTCGACCGACACGGCGCAGTGTTCAGGCACAGTGGAGGCCCCCGGGAATCTCGGTCAAATCGGATGATTCAATGTGTTGATAGACGCTCTCTATGGTGCGCTGCGGGAAGAGGCACCTTCACTCGACCGTTGCCGAAAAGAAGACCATGCCACCGATCATGCGGTTCACCGTGCGGCCGTCATCTGCCAAAGGCATGAGCACCGCCTCATACGCTTTGTGTTCCTGGTGACGCCAGTCGACCACGCCACTCACGCGAACGGGCCGGGCTCCGTCGCGGACCGCCCGGTACAATGTCAGCCCCGGCGTGCCGAACACCTCGCTGACAAGCCGCCCCGTGTTGTCCACGCCGACATGCTGGACGATCTTAGTACCGATCAGCGTGTAGCGGAAATCGTCGGTTTCCTCCTCGGCGACGGCCAGGAAAACGGCCCCGAGACATTCCTTGATCGAAAGGGGGTCGAAGTCGTCGCGGACCGGTAGTCGATCCTCCGACCGCCGGTCCGTCCAGCGAGCGAAGAGTTGCCTGAGGATCGGATCCCTCAGATTGACGGACCAGTCCCAGGCTCCCAGCTCGTATGAGTAACCGGGATTGACGAGCTCCGTGACACCGAAAGAAGTCTGGAGGGTGGAAATCGACGACACGGCGCTCTCCCACGAAAGCGTTGCGACGGACGCAACAACCATGGCTCAATCAAGGATACTGCCGTGAAAGTAAAGAACTCGCTAAGAACTTCCACCAAGCCTATGGATTCCCGTCACGGCGACGCCGGATACCCCTTCGCCACCTCGAGCAGCGCCTCGACCAGTGGCGACATCGGCTCGCGGTCAAGGGCGACGACGCCGATGGAATGCTCCACCACCGGGTCGACCAGCGGGATCGCCCGGATGCCCGCCCCCTCGCCGACCACGCGGGTCAGCGCCTCCGGCAGCACCGCCGCCAGGCCGCCGGTCTGGATGTAGGCGCAGAGGTTCACCACCGAATTGCTTTCGATCTCCGGATGCGGATGGCTGTCGGCCTGGGCGAAGGCGCGGTCGATGATCCGGCGGTTCTGCATGTCGGGAGTCAGCGCGCAGAGCGAATGCGCCGCCGCCTGCCCCCACCCGACGGTCTCGCGCCCGGCCAGCGGGTGGTCGTGGCGCACCATCAGGCGATAGCGCTCGGTGTAGAGCGGCTGCGAGGCGGAGATGTCGATCGGTTCGTTGTCGAGATAGGTGATCCCGGCGTCGATCGCGAACTCGGCCAGGTGCCGCTCAATCTCCTTCGACGACTGCGAGCGCACGCTGAAGGTCAGGTTCGGGAAGCGCTGGCGCAGCAGCTCGGTCAGCGGCGGCACGGCGGCGAGCGCGGAGGGGATGACGCCGAGCACCATCCGCCCCTCCGGCGCGCCGGAGAGCGCCGAGAGGTCGTCGCGCAGGCTGTCGCAATCCTCGAGGATGCGCTGCGCCCATTTCAGGATGTGCTGGCCCTCGGTGGTGAGCCCGATATAGCGCTGGCCGCGGAGCACGATCGGCACGCCGAGCTCGTGCTCCAGCTGGCGGATCCGGCCGGACAGGGTCGGCTGGGTGACACCGCAGGCCTCGGCCGCCCGGGTGAAGTGTTCCTCGCGCGCCAGGGCGACCAGGTACTGGAGCTGACGGATGTCCATGCGCGCGAGGCTCCGGCGGATGTGGAAGGACCGCGCGCCGTTGGGGACACACGGCACGCGGCCCTAAAGGTGCCGGACGCTTACGCGTCGCGCAACGGCACCGCCACGTAGCGCTGCTGGCCGTCACGGCGGACCAGCAGGAGCACGGAGCGTCGGTCACGGGCCGACGCGGAGTCGATCTCCGTTCGGGCCTCCTGGGCGGTGGCGACCGGCGCCTGGCCGACCGCGGCGATGACGTCGCCCGGCCGCAGGCCACCTTCGGCATCCGGGGCGACGGAGAGCACGACGGCCCCCTCCTCCCGGTCGCCGAGCGTCACCCCGAGCCGCGCCACCTCGATCTCGCCGGACGTCCCCGTCGAGCCGGTGGTCGCCGCCGCAACCCGGTCGTCGCCGGGGAAGGCACCGACAGTGACCTCCAGGTCGAGGCCGACGCTGTCGCGCCACACCGTCAGGTTCTCGCGGTCGCCCGGATCGAGATCGGCCACGGCGCGGGTCAGATCGCGCACGCCGTCGACCACGGTGTTGCCGAAGCGCAGGATCACGTCGCCGGCCCTGAGCCCCGCCTTCCCGGCCGGCCCATCCGGATCGACATCGGCGATCAGCGCGCCCGATGCCTCGCTGAGGCCGAGGCCGTCGGCGATCTCCGGGGTGACCGGCTGGATGCGCACCCCGATGAAGCCGCGCTCCACCGCGCCCTTCTCCAGGATCTCGGCGACGATCGCCTTCGCCTGATTGGCCGGAACCGCGAAGCCGAGGCCGATATTGCCGCCGTTGGGCGAGAAGATCGCGGTGTTGATGCCGACCACCCGGCCCTCGGTGTCGAACAGCGGGCCGCCGGAATTGCCGCGGTTGATCGCCGCGTCGACCTGGATGAAGTCGTCATAGGGGCCGGCGTTGATGTCGCGGCCGCGGGCCGAGACGATGCCGGAGGTCACGGTGCCGCCGAGGCCGAACGGGTTGCCGATCGCCACCACCCAGTCGCCCACGGCGATGTCGTCGGAATCGCCCCACGGCACGGTGCTGAGCGGCCGCTCGCTATCGACCCGCAGCACCGCGAGGTCGGTCTTGTCGTCCTGGCCGACGATCCGCGCCTCGAGTTCGGTGCCGTCATCGAGGACCACGGTGATCTCGTCGGCGCCGGCGACGACGTGGCTGTTGGTGACGATCACGCCGTCGGCGTCGATGACGAAACCGGAGCCGAGCCCCTGCGCCTGTCGCGGCCCGCCCGGCGCCGGTGTGCCGGGACCCGGCTGGCCGTCGAAGAACCTCTCGAAGAAGTCGCGCAGCGGGTGGCCGGGCGGCAGATCCGGGATCTGCTGGCCGCCGGCCTGGGGCGCCGGACCCGAGCCCTTGGTCAGGATGGTCACCACCGCCGGCTTCGCCTCGCGGACAAGGTCGGCGAAGGACCCCGGCAGTTCGCCATGGGC
>JGI12316J15309_10004165_pt1 | contig 16344 bp, 18 predicted proteins | sample MarCyaLeptolynsp_FD_15309 | JGI IMG/M metagenome (IMG submission 15309) | reverse complement strand
AGACCGATTTCACCAAACTCGTTGATGATGACCGCCGTATCGGCCATCGCGGGATCCTTGAGGATCTTGTTCAGGAGTGTGGTTTTTCCCGCTCCCAGAAACCCTGTCAGCACAGAGAGCGGGATTGGAGGTTTCGGCCCTCTTTCGGGATTGGATCCGGAACGTTCTTGGGAAGTCATGAAACGCGACTCCAGTCTTGGTGCCAGGAGCCTGCGCCGTTCAGGCACCCGGACAGTGCGCGCTGGCGAGCCTGGTTACAGGTCAGGCCGAACGGCTAGCATCCTTTCCGGCAGCACGTCAAAGGGAAATGTAATCTTGTAACTGACGGTCTTTTCCAACCAATCTGGATCATTTCATGACGATGTCCGGTTCACACGGCTCGGCAGGTCACGAAGCGCAATGCGGTGCATCGGGCAAATGGCTCAGCGCAGTCGATGCGCCGGGTACCCACATACGTTGTCAAACGCATTCAAGAAAGAAGCAAAAAGACTGACCTGAAAAAGCTCTAGCTTGCGTTGAGTACCGTCTCTTCGGTCTCGGCGTCGTCCACTTCACCGGTCTCTTCCAAATCATCGGCGCCAAGATCCATCGGCGTCAGGTCCTGGGCGATATCCGTATCGGTAAATGCGAACGTTGAATCACCTGGATCTTCCGAATCAATTACGTCCCGCACGGCTTCCGCGGCTTTGCGAAGGGTGGCGACGACTTCTTCGATCGATGTTCCGTCTTCCAGTTGGTCAGCTGAGAGCTCTGCAAGACTTGCAAGTGCCCTGATGGTTGCTGTGGATCTCGGTTCAATCATCATGCGATTTCTCGATCTGGTTAAGGACCGGCATCCCAATGCCTGAAGGAGTACACATCCGCTGCCAAGCGCTATCTGACAGTCACGCGCATCGGCGGAAGAGTTGTTACCGCAGTGTTAAGGAACTCGGTAAACAAAAAGTTAACTGTCCAGAACCGTCCTGACCGGATCGCGGCCCGATGCAAGCACGCTTACTTGCGCGGGCTGGGTGCGGGGACGGGAACCGTGAAATCAAGCCCCTTGCGGAAAATCGAACCGGGCGCGGCCTGCGCGGTTTCACCAGCGCCTTCCTGGCTCGCCGAAGCGGACTGCGAGATCCCACCTGAAGTACTGCCTTGAGCCGTTGTCTGCAGTTTCGCCCGGATCTCAATCTCAGCCCGGCGCATCGGATTTGCGGCCGGGACCGGAACATCGGACGCCGGTATCTGCGATCCGGCAATACTTGCGGCGGCTTTCGGTGAGCCGCTTGGTTTTCCCAGACTGATCTGCAAAGGCTTGTAGGCAATTCGGCGCGGTCCAAGCGTCCGGTCAAGGATTTTCGCCCAGTCAGGCTTTCCGTTTGCGAGCGTGAATCCGCTTTCGTCTACCTGCTTCAGTTGCTTGTCGCTCGCGCTCCTGAAAAACAGAAAACCGCCTGACGGCTCGTTCTTCATGTCGAAACGCGCCATGTAGGCTTTTGCACCCGGGCTCCGGTTCCGCCGGCAATACCCGTTTGCCGGCGGATTTCCGGAAGACCCGGTCATGCTGGCCACGTTTTTGCCACCGCCACGCTTCCGGAACCCTTTGTCGAAGAGCTGGCGCGCGAAGGCGGTTCTCTCCAGCCCGGACCCCGCGCCCAGGATAACGGCGATCAGTGTCCGGCCACGGCGCGTAACGGAGGCGGCGACATTGTAGCCCGAGTTACAGATGTAACCGGTCTTCATGCCGTTCGCACCTGGAACGCGCAAAAGGAATTCCCTGTTTGCCGAACGCAGAGTCTTTTTGCCGAAGCGCAGGCCCGGATGGTTGTAGAATTTTTTGGATTCCGGAAAATCCCGGCGCAGTGCCATGGCGAGGATGGCCATATCCCGCGCGGTCGTAACCTGACCGTTGTCCGGCAGCCCATGCGGATTGGTGAAACGCGTATTGGTCATTCCCAGACGCCTGGCCTCTGCGTTCATGGCCGCGAGAAACGCCGATTCTGATCCGGAAACAGCTTCGCCGAGAGCCACGGCAACATCGTTCGCCGATTTGACCAGTATGATCTTCAGCGCAGTATCGACGGTAAACCGTGTCCCTACCTTGAAGCCCATTTTGCTTGGCGGCTCAGACAATGAGTTCTTGGACTGGACGACCGCATAGTTGAGCGTCGCACGGCCTTCGCGTATCGCCTTGAAGGTGACATACGCGGTCATCATCTTTGTCAGCGAGGCCGGATACCACTTACGGGTGGCATTTTTTTCTTCCAGCACCTTGCCCGTCTTTGCATCGACGAGGATGAACGCACCGATATCGGCACGCGCGGCTCCACCGTTCAGGGCCGCGACACTGAGAACAAAGGCCAGAAAAAAGACTGTCAGGCGGCCAATTGGGCTTGAGAACACGTGTATCCCTCGCTGGTCACACTGCTATATGAGCGCACACTGGTTAAAGACTGTTTGCCGTCTTGCCGTTCCTATTAAAAACCGGATCATCCCGCGCAGAGCAACCCCCCAGTCGCATTCGTGACCTGATTGCTTCGTGTGCAACCGCACATTTTTTGAGCAACCATGAATGAAACCTGCTTCCTCCCGCCGATACATGCATGGTCTCACCCCCGGATTCCGGCGCTCTCTTCAAATCGCGCTTTTTTGGCCCGGCCCTTGCTAATATGCTCCCAACCGTTGCCGGGATGCGTCGATGACCTGCCCGGTCAGAATTCGGACGAAAGGTGCCGGGATGAACAAGACCGGCGGGATCCAGGGGCGGAGAAAGCATGTATGATGCTGCAATGGCATCAGATTCAGGCCTGCAAACCGAAACTTTGCAACGGGTTGCCGGTGCAGCGCGTATTCAATTCGCGGAAGTTGAGGGACGCACGCGGTTGGCAGACCTCTACCAGAAAGGATCTGCAAAGATCCGGCTGCCGAAGGTCTATGACGATACTGCCACAGCTGTTCTGATCAACACCGCCGGGGGCCTCACCGGAGGTGATGGACTCTCCTATGATGTCACAATTGATGAAGACGCACACGCGATTGTGACCACCCAGACCGCTGAGCGGGCCTACCGAAGCAATACCGGCTTGGCAAAAGTGACAGGTTCCCTAAAGGTTGGCACCGGGGCGACCCTGGAATGGCTTCCACAGGAAACAATCCTGTTTGACCGCTCCGGGCTGGCACGAACACTGAATGCCGAGCTTGCCGAGGATGCCCGCCTGATGCTTCTGGAGACAATTGTGGTTGGCCGCACGGCCATGGGTGAAACAGTCACGTATGTCAATTTCAGGGATCGCTGGAGAATCCGGCGCGACAACAAACTCGTTTTCGCTGACGAAGTCCGCTACGACGGCAACCCGGCAGACTTCCTGAGTGGACCGGCAACCGCACGCGGAGGCCATGTCGTCTCCACCTTTGTTGATTGTGCAATCGACGCCGAAGAGCGCCTGCCCTTTGCACGATCCTGCCTCAAGAAATTACCGGCGGCGTCGACCCACGCCGCGGCAAGTGCCTGGAACGGCTTGCTGACGGCACGCTTTGTGTCCAATGATAGCCGCGACTTACGCAACACGCTCATTTCGTTTTTGACCGGTTACCGCGCGGCTGACCTGCCGCGCGTCTGGTATTGCTAGTTTGGAGGATTTGCCGTGAACCTTACTCCCCGTGAGAAGGACAAACTGCTCATTTCAATGGCCGCGATGGTTGCCCGACGCAGACTGGAACGCGGCGTCAAGCTCAATCATCCCGAAGCGATTGCCCTGATAACGGATTTCGTTGTCGAGGGCGCAAGAGACGGACGCTCGGTCGCCGACCTCATGGCCGCGGGCGCGTCGGTCATCTCACGTGACCAGGTCATGGAAGGCGTGGCAGAGATGATCCACGACGTTCAGGTTGAAGCGACGTTCCCCGACGGGACAAAGCTTGTCACGGTCCACGAACCGATCCGCTGACCCTTTCTGTTCTCCAAGATGTCAGGAGTTTTCAAATGATCCCGGGTGAGATCTTTCCCGCCGAAGGCGACATAGAACTGAATACAGGTCTCGAGACCGTGGAACTCGATGTTTCCAACACCGGAGACAGGCCTGTTCAGGTCGGCAGCCACTATCATTTCGCCGAAACCAATAGCGGCCTTTCCTTTGATCGTGAAAAGGCGCGGGGCATGCGTCTGGACATACCTGCCGGCACGGCGGTTCGTTTCGAGCCAGGACAGACACGGTCCGTAACGCTCGTGCCTTATCGCGGCAACCGGACTGTCTACGGTTTCAATCAGAAGGTCATGGGTCCGCTGTGAAAGTCCTACCCAAGGCGCTCCCTTTTCTTGCCGGAATGGCCTTCGCTGCGCTGACCAGTTGGCCGGCTCAGGCACAGACCGCGGTCGACTGCCGCAACCCGGTAAGCCAGGTGGAAATGACTTATTGCGCCGAGCAGGACTGGCTGGAGGCCGATGCGGCGCTGAACACGGTGTATGGGATCGCCATGGCCAAAATGCGCGAAACAGATGGCTATTTGCCTGACAACCTGAAGGGGGCAGCGGACGCCTTGCGCGACGCCCAGCGCGCCTGGATCCCCTATCGCGACAAGGCCTGCGCCGCATACGGATATCTCGCCCGCGGTGGCAGCCTGGAGCCGCAGCTCATTTACAGCTGCCGCGCCGATCTGACGCGCGCCCGCGTCAGTGAACTCGAAGAGCTTGCGGGAGGCCTCGGGAACTGATGCGCCTTTTGCTTGCCATTGTCTTTTTCACCTGCATGAGCCTCGGCACGTCTGCACAGGAAAACATCGATTGCGGATATCCGCTCAACAACAACGAACGCACGTATTGCGCAGAAAAGGCGTTGAGCGAAGCCAACACAAATCTGGAAGCCGTTTACGAGAATCTCCTCGCCAGGGTCGTTGAGATGGACGACAGCTTGCCAGAACATCTGAAAGGTGCGCCCGCAGCACTTGAAGAGGCACAGGCCGCCTGGGTCTCTTTTCGGGAGCTTGACTGCAATGCCTACGGCTTTCCCTTCAAAGGTGGAACGCGCGGCAATGAGCTTTATCGGAACTGCATGATTATCATGACAATGCAGCGCATTGATGATCTGACCGCAACACTTGATGACTACGGCGATTGACGCACGTGAAAGAGCAAACAACGACCCATGGTGGTTTATTCCGCACCCTTGATTTTGATGATAGTTGCGGCCGTGTTTGTCGGGGGACTGATCTGCGTGGGGCTGTTTTCCAGCTTCTCAAGATCTCACGGCCTCCGCGTCGCGGTGACCGGCTTGCTCGTGTCGCTCGGTCTGCTTTTCATACCGGTCTCTCAGCTGACATTCGCGGGGTTTCGCGGGTATCAACTCGCGGCCTTCACCGTTTTTCTTTTGGCGTTAACCTGCATCTGGAGAAACAGAAACCGTCCGTTTGCGCTCGCCTTGCCGTTGGCGACGCTCATTGCAATGGGCTACGTCTGGCTCAATTGGCCGGCATCATCACCTTCGCCTTTTCGGCCCGCAGGGCCAGACGGACTTCCCGGAACAATGCTTGTGATTTTCAATCTCGGAGGCGCCGCCATTCTGGCGTTTGTGCTTCTTGTCCAATGCCACACTCCCCTGACAGATAAAACGGAGAAGTGAGACATGCCGTATAAAATGCCACGCGCCGCCTATGCGGACATGTTCGGACCGACGACCGGTGACCGGATGCGCCTTGCCGATACCGAGCTGATCATTGAGGTCGAGAAGGATTTCACCACCTACGGAGAGGAAGTGAAATTCGGCGGTGGCAAGGTGATCCGGGACGGCATGGGCCAGTCGCAGGCGCCACGTTCGGCGGGCGCTGTCGACACGGTCATCACCAATGCCCTGATCGTCGATCACTGGGGGATCGTGAAGGCGGATGTCGGCCTGAAGGACGGCCGCATCGTCGGCATCGGCAAGGCGGGCAACCCGGACGTCCAGCCCGGTGTCGACATTATCGTCGGGCCCGGAACCGAAGCCATCGCAGGCGAAGGCAAGATCCTGACTGCCGGTGCACTTGACGTACACATCCACTTCATCTGCCCGCAGCAGATCGACGATGCCCTGATGTCCGGCGTTACGACGATGCTGGGCGGTGGCACCGGACCGGCCACGGGCACAAATGCGACGACCTGCACACCCGGTCCCTGGCACATCACGCGCATGCTCCAGTCGGCCGACAGTTTCCCGATGAACCTCGCCTTTGCCGGCAAGGGCAACGCTTCCTTGCCCGCGGCGCTGGAAGAACAGATCATGGCCGGAGCCTCCGCCCTGAAGCTGCATGAAGACTGGGGCACGACACCGGCAGCAATCGACACCTGCCTGTCGGTGGCCGACGAATACGACGTTCAGGTCATGATCCACACCGACACGCTGAACGAATCCGGCTTCGTTGAAAACACGACGGCATCCTTCAAGGACCGCACCATCCACGCCTTTCACACGGAAGGTGCGGGCGGTGGGCATGCACCGGACATCATCAAGGTCTGCGGCGAGATGAACGTGCTGCCGTCTTCGACCAACCCGACGAAGCCCTACACCGTCAACACGCTGGAAGAGCATCTGGACATGCTGATGGTGTGCCATCACCTGGACAGCTCCATTCCCGAGGATGTCGCCTTTGCCGAAAGCCGCATCCGCAAAGAAACCATTGCGGCGGAAGACATCCTGCATGACATGGGCGCCTTCTCGATCATCGCGTCCGACAGCCAGGCCATGGGCCGCGTCGGTGAAGTTGTCATCAGAACGCTTCAGACAGCCCACAAGATGAAAGTTCAGCGTGGCCGCCTTGCAGAAGAAACCGGCGAAAACGACAATTTTCGCGTGAAGCGCTACATGGCCAAGATGACCATCAATCCCGCAATCGCGCACGGCCTCGACCAGCATGTCGGCTCCGTGGAAATCGGCAAGCTGGCGGATCTGGTTCTCTGGGATCCGAAATTCTTCGGCGTGAAGCCCGACATGGTGCTGAAACTCGGCACCATCGCCGCGGCTCCCATGGGCGACCCGAATGCTTCGATCCCGACGCCGCAGCCGGTCCACTATCGCCCGATGTTCGGCGCCTTCGGCAAGGCCATGACGGAAAGCCGGGTGACCTTCGTGTCCCAGGCCGCCTATGACACGGATATCAAGCAGAAGACAGAACTCGACAGTCTCGTGCTGCCGGTGAAAAATGTCCGTGGCGGCATCTCCAAGAAATCCATGGTCCTCAACGATGCGACCCCCGAGATAGAGGTGCATCCGGAAACCTATGAAGTGCGCGCAAACGGTGAACTTTTGACCTGTGAACCGGCAGAAGTTCTCCCAATGGCCCAGCGCTACTTCCTGTTCTAAGCTCCGGACGAACACGCGTTTGGGAGAAGACAATGTACAAGATCGTCGGATTTCCGCGTACGCGCGCGATACGGGTGATGTGGCTGCTGGAGGAACTTGGCGAACCTTACGAGATGGATCCCGCTCTGCCGCAGTCGGAGGGGGCACGTAGCTTCAATCCGAGCGGCAAGGTTCCGATCCTGATTGATGGCGATGATGCGATAACGGACTCCGTCGCGATCTGCACGTATCTTGCCGACAAGCACGGCAAATTCACCTTTCCGGCCGGCACCATCGAACGCGCCCAGCAGGACAGCTTCACGCAGTTCGGGGTCGATGTGCTGGAGGGCGCGCTTTGGACCGCGTCGAAGAACACGTTCATTCACCCGGAAGAGATGCGGGTTCCGGAGATCAAGAAAGTCTGCAACGCGGAATTCCAGGCCGGACTGGAAACGCTCGAAAAACGCCTCGGGGCAGGCCCTTTCGTGATGGGAGAAGCCTTCACAATTGCCGATATCATCATCGGCCATTGTTCCGGCTGGGCGGTGACCGCCAAGTTCGACCTACCCAAGAACGGTCCTGTCTACGACTATTTCAAACGCCTGCGGGAACGCCCGGCTTTCAAGGCAATGAAGGCAAAGGTCGAAGCGACATAATGATACGTGTCCAGAAAATCCACCCTGCCGGGAACTGGCAGGCAAAGCCGGCAGACCGGATAACACTTGATCTTGACGACCGGTATCGCAGACGTGCCGTCCTGAACGGAGAGAACGGTCTCACTTTTCTGCTGGACCAACCGAGCGCGGTTCATCTGCGCCACGCCGATGGTCTTGAACTGGAGGATGGCCGCATCGTCGAAGTGGTTGCCGAGCCGGAAGACCTTGTCGAGATTGAAGCCGAGGACACGGCCCATCTCATCAAGATCGCCTGGCATCTGGGTAACAGGCATCTGCCAACGCAGCTCATGGGCACAACCCTCAGGATCCGGCGCGATCACGTCATCGAGGATATGGTGGAAAAGCTCGGCGGACGATTGAACGCGCTGCAGGCGCCCTTCGATCCGGAAGGCGGCGCCTATGGTCACGGCCGCACGCACGGACATGATCACGCACACGAACATGGGCACAGCCATGCGCACCACCATGGGCAAGGGCACGGGCAAGATCACAGTCATGACTGACCAGATAACGCCCGGCGCGCTCTACCGATTGATGACCTTCCTCTCGCCGGCATTCCCTGTCGGTGCGTTCACCTACAGCCACGGGCTGGAACAGGTGATCGAACAGGGTGTCGTCACCGATCGTTCGAGCCTTGAAGACTGGCTGCAAGATGTTCTCCGCCACGGGGCAGGGCGCACCGACGCAATCCTTCTGGCCGAGAGCTACCGCAGCTTTCTGGCAGGCAACGGGGTCGGCGTTCAGGACCTGCGTGAGCTTGGTCTCGCCTTGCAGCCCTCCAGGGAGCGGCGCCTTGAGACCGCCGCCCAGGGCACGGCGTTCATTCGAACCGTTCAGAAAAGCTGGAAACCGGATGGTGTCGAGTCCGCCTCCCTCCTTTGCGGATGTGTCGACGCAGATCAGGACGACTGGCCATATCCGGTCGCTGTCGGCCTTGTTTGCGCCGCGCATGCGATCCCGCTCGCACCGGCCATTGCATCCTTTCTCCAGGCCTTTGTCGCAAATCTCGTTTCCGCCGCCATACGGGCCGTCCCCCTTGGGCAGAATGACGGTCAGCTTGTCGTCGGCGGGCTGGAAGCGACCGTTTTTGACGTTTCCGAAGAGGCGCTCCGGTCGGGGCTTGACGAACTCGGCAGTTCGACCTTCCTCGCGGACATCGCCTCAATGGCGCACGAAACACAGTATTCGAGGCTTTTTCGCTCATGACGTCACAAAACGGCCCCCTTCGCGTCGGCATCGGCGGTCCCGTCGGCTCCGGCAAAACCACCCTGACCGACCGTCTTTGCAAAGCGATGCGCGACACCTATTCCATCGCTGTCATTACCAATGACATTTACACAAGCGAAGACGCCGAGGCGCTAATGCGGTCCCAGGCTCTGACGAGCGACCGGATCCGTGGTGTCGAAACCGGCGGCTGTCCGCACACGGCCATCCGGGAGGACGCGTCGATCAACCTTGCAGCCGTCGATGATCTGACAAGATCCATTCCGGATCTGGATCTGGTTCTGATCGAATCGGGCGGTGACAATCTGGCCGCCACCTTCTCGCCCGAACTTGCGGATCTCACGATCTACGTGATCGATGTCGCCGCGGGAGAGGAAATTCCCCGAAAGGGCGGGCCGGGCATCACGAGGTCCGACCTGCTCATCATCAACAAGACCGATCTTGCCCCCTATGTCGGCGCTGATCTCGATGTCATGGACCGGGATGCCGCGAGGATGCGCAAGACGCGCCCCTTTGTCTTTGCCAACACCAAGGCGGGAGAGGGGCTTGATAGTGTCGTGGACTTCATCGTCGCAAAAGGCGGCCTTGCACCGTCGGGCGCCTGAAGCCGGATGCGCGCAAAACAAGATCCGGCTTGATCTTTCAACCGTTTCCACTCAACCTGCCTCCTCAAAAATGCGGAGGGCAGACCGATGATGTTTGACGGTATTAATCTGATCGCCGTGGCGGTTGCCGGCGTGGCATCCTTCATTTTCGGATCGATATGGTACGGCGTGCTTGGCAAGGCATGGATGGCGGCGGCCAGTCTGACCGAGGAGCAGACCAGACCCGATCCGGTGACACTCGGCCTGACCTTTGTCTGCCAGCTTGTGATGGCCTTTGTTTTTGCTGGCGTGATCTACCACACCGGCGAGACATCAATCCGCGCCGGACTGATTTCCGCATTGATGATTTGGATCGGGATCGTCATGACCACGCAGATCATCAACCACCGTTTTCAGGGCAAGCCCTGGAGCCTGACCTTCATTGACGGCGGTCACTGGCTTGGCGTCCTGATTGTCCAGGGTGCGGTGATCGGTTGGTTCGGATCTTGAGCGCACACCGTCTTGGTCAAAGCCGTGGGGCGCGGCCTCACCACGAGACTTACACCTAAATCACTACGTATTTGAACGCATTAGACCAAGGACTCGGCGACTAAAGGACTAAGGTTTGGTTCTGGACGCCTATGGGGGCGATCAGCATAATGGCCCCCGGCAAAAAAACTGGTGGCGGGGAGGATGATGTGTGCCCGCGCCGGTTCATAGTGTTTCGGGAGGTTCTCATATGTCAGACTCTGTATTCCCCGTTCCGGCGGAGGTAGCCGCACGGGCGCATGTCGACAACGCGAAATACCTGGAGATGTACCAGCGCTCCGTGGAGGACCCCGACGGGTTCTGGGGTGAACACGGCAAACGGGTTGACTGGATCAAGCCCTACACGAAGGTCAAGAACACCTCCTACGACTACCATAACGTCTCGATCAAATGGTTCGAAGACGGCACGCTCAACGTTGCAGCCAACTGTGTCGACCGGCATCTGGAAAAGCGCGGTGACCAGCCTGCCATCATCTGGGAAGGCGATGATCCGAGCGAGCACAAGGTCATCACCTATAACGAGCTTTCCAAAGAAGTGAACAAGTTCGCCAACGTCCTGCACGGTCAGGGCGTCAAGAAAGGCGACCGGGTCACCATTTATCTTCCGATGATCCCGGAAGCAGCCTATGCGATGCTGGCCTGTGCCCGGATCGGCGCGATCCACTCCATCGTTTTCGGCGGCTTTTCGCCGGACAGTCTCGCCCAGCGCATCGAGGGCTGTAAGTCCGAATGCATCATCACTGCCGATGAAGGCCTGCGCGGCGGCCGGAAGGTTCCGCTGAAGGCCAATGTCGACAAGGCCGCGGAAAAGGCGCCGGTCAAATCCGTTGTCGTCGTCAGGCGCACCGGCGGCGACATCAACATGCAGGACGGGCGCGACGTCTGGTATCACGACGAGGCTGCCCGCGTTTCCGACCAGTGCGATCCGGTGGAGATGAACGCCGAAGATCCGCTGTTCATCCTCTACACATCCGGCTCGACCGGACAGCCGAAGGGCGTGTTGCACACGACGGGCGGTTACCTCGTCTATGCGTCGATGACCCATGAGTATGTCTTCGACTACCACGAAGGTGATATCTACTGGTGTACCGCCGATGTCGGCTGGGTGACGGGTCACAGCTATATTGTCTACGGTCCGCTTGCGAACGGGGCGACCACGCTGATGTTCGAGGGTGTCCCGACCTATCCGGGTCCGGGCCGTTTCTGGGAAGTTTGCGACAAGCACGATGTCAATATCTTCTATACCGCACCGACCGCGATTCGCGCGCTCATGGGTGCAGGCGACGAACACGTCACGAATACCTCCCGCAAGTCCCTGCGTCTGCTCGGTTCGGTCGGTGAACCGATCAACCCGGAAGCCTGGACCTGGTATTACAACGTTGTCGGAGATGGCCGCTGCCCGATCGTCGATACGTGGTGGCAAACCGAAACTGGCGGCATCCTGATTACCCCGCTCCCGGGCGCAACCGACCTGAAACCTGGCTCTGCGACACGTCCGTTCTTCGGCGTCCAGCCCGCCGTGGTTGATGCGGAAGGCAAGTTCCTCGAAGGAGCCACCGAAGGCAATCTCGTTATCAAGGACAGCTGGCCGGGCCAGATGCGCACGGTCTACGGCGATCACGAGCGTTTCGTGCAGACCTACTTCGCGACCTATAAGGGCCTCTATTTCACGGGCGACGGCTGCCGGCGCGACGAAGACGGCTACTACTGGATCACCGGCCGCGTTGATGACGTCATCAACGTCTCCGGCCACCGTATGGGAACGGCGGAAGTCGAAAGCGCGCTGGTCGCACATCCGCAAGTGTCCGAGGCCGCTGTTGTGGGCTACCCGCACGACATCAAGGGGCAGGGGATCTATGCCTATGTCACGCTGATGGAAGGCGAGGAACCGACGGACGAGCTGAAGAAGGAATTGGTCAAACATGTGCGTGCGGAGATCGGGCCGATCGCCTCGCCGGATCTCATCCAGTTCGCGCCAGGCCTGCCAAAGACACGGTCCGGCAAGATCATGCGCCGCATCCTGCGCAAGATCGCCGAGGACAGCTTTGAAAATCTGGGAGACACCTCGACACTTGCCGATCCGGCCGTGGTCGATGACTTGATCGACAACCGCCAAAACCGCGGTTAGACAATCAGTCCCCTGAAACAGAAAAAGCCCGCCGGATCCGGCGGGCTTTTTCATAGATGCAAGTTCTGAGTTATTGCGACAGGAAGACCTGCTGGATCTTCTTGGCAATGTTCGAGAAGGCGGCGATCAGATCGTCTGACGACGTCGCCACATAATACTTGCCGTCGTCCGCGCATTCTTCCATGACGCGTGCCTGGCTCGATGATGTGGCCGTGCCGAAATAGACCGTGTAGATCGTGATCCCGGCGTCCTTCATTGCCGAGCACAGCCGCAAGGCACGCTGCGACGGCTGACCGGAATACCCACTGCCGGCTTTTTCAATCCAGTAGTCATTCGTTCCGCTGTAGCACGGCCCGTAATACCTGCGGAAATTGTCACATTCGGAATAGGTGAGAGTGTGCTTGTCATAATAGGTGTTGAAGGCACCATCGGTCATGATCAGCGCAAACTTCAGCACTTCACCGTTGGAATAGGGTGCCGGTTCGGATTCGGTCGGCCAAAGGTCTTTCCAGTTGGGAGACAGCGTGTACCAGCCAATCCCGATGCCTGTCTGCGCAGCCGTATAGCCCTCGGTCTCCAGATTGTCGATCGCGCTTAGCAGCGTGTCCCGGTTGTCCGTCAGAGGCTCCAGAACCGAGTCTGAGCAGTCCTGGCTCCGGCGCGTTCCCGATCCATCACCGGCAGGCTCAACCGTGTAGCTTGCATCGGTATATTTTTCGTCGCCGTCGCGCTCGGTAACGCACCGCGTGCTGATGCCCCCGGTGGCGGCAGACGCGTAGCTGTCCATGTTCACACCCACGCTGTACGGCACCAGCGAGATCTTGACCTTGCTTTCCTCACCGTCTGCGGGAATGAGGATGTTGACCACAGATTCTGCTGCGTCCTTCAGATCGTCGAGCGCCCAGCCCATCGATCCGGTTACGTCGACGACCATTGCCATTTCAACGTCAAAGCGCGAATAGGTCACCTGCGAGTTGGTTCCGAAGGTGAAGGTTTCCGGACCGAACGCGGTCCGGCCGTAGCCGCCGAAATCGATGAACAGGTTGTCCATTGTGGCAGCGGAACTGACGGTGATCAGGCCGTTTTCACTATCAACGGTGAAGGAAAGGTTTTCGATCGCCTCGTCAAGGAATTGGGCGTCTGCGAGGTTCGCGTTGAAGGAATCGGTGATGACTTCCTGGATCTCGTCATTTGTCATCTCCTGCGTCGACAGGTCGGTTGCAGCGGCAAGGGCCGCCGCATCCAGCGCGTAAGAAAGTTTCTCGCGCGCATTCACCACCCTCGACACATCGACCGCAGCGCCGGCCATCACGACAATGATGATGATCATGATCCCGAAGAGCGGAATAATCGCGCCCTCCCGATCCTTACGAAACCGCCGGATCAAATTGTAAAAATACGGAAATTGTTGCTTGCTCATGACTGCCTCACAGCTCTCATGAGACTGTTATTACAGAAAAGTACCTAAATTCTTAAATGAACCTTCAAAAAGAAGTAAAAGAACTCTTAATCAGATAGGCAAAATTGCAAACAAACAAGAACTCTGGCAACTGAAGATCGATGCAAACGCAAGAAACTCTGCGTACTTACGGCTCCAGTTCTGTGTCCCAGTAAAGAAAATCCATCCAACTTTCGTGGAGGTAGTTTGGCGGAAATCCGCGTCCGTTGTTGTGAAGATCCTGGATCGTCGGCTGAAACGGCATGTGCATCGGCCACATGTTGAGCTGCTTGCACGACTTGTTTGATTTGCGCAGGTTACACGGCGAACAGGCAGTGATCACATTTTCCCAGGTGGTCAGGCCGCCCTTTGATCTCGGAATGAGGTGATCGAAGGTTAGCTCTTCTTTCGAGCCGCAATATTGGCACTGAAACTTGTCGCGAAGGAAGACATTGAAGCGGGTAAAGGCGGGATATCGGCTTGGTTTCACAAAGGTCTTGAGGGAGACGACACTCGGCAATCGGAACTCGAAGCTCGGACTTCGGACCGCTGCATCATATTCGGCAACGATGTTCACCCGATCGAGGAAGACCGCCTTGATCGTGTCTTGCCACGACCACAAAGACAAAGGGTAATAACTCAAAGGCCGGTAATCCGCATTGAGTACCAACGCCGGATGGGCTCCCGGCGAAACCGCAATCGTCACCTTCCGCTCCTCACACCTGCTCAGTTCTTCCGGTGCCCGGTCAATTGGACAGCGGAATATGTCCTTTTGTGACGGGAGTATTGTAGTGCCGAGGTGACAGTCTTGTGAAGCCCGTGAAAATCATTTCTCGAGGCCGTTGCCGAAACGTGTTTGGCGGCCTGAGTTTTTTCTTAAAACTATGAATCAGTTAGACAAATCTCGCATATCCGGGGAAAATTATTTGACTTCGGCAAAAAACAACAAGGGCGCCAGCGGCGCCCTTGGGAATTGATTTGAGAACCTTGCGGCACAATTCGAATCAATTCGCCGTCCACTCGCGAATATCGACGAAATGACCTGCAATCGCCGCGGCGGCTGCCATGGCCGGCGAGACAAGATGCGTGCGACCCTTGTGTCCCTGACGCCCCTCGAAGTTGCGGTTCGAGGTCGAGGCACAACGTTCGCCCGGCTTCAGTTTGTCCGCATTCATCGCAAGGCACATGGAACATCCCGGCTCACGCCAGTCGAACCCGGCTTCCTTGAAGATAAGGTCGAGGCCTTCCTCTTCGGCCTGCTCCTTGACCAGACCGGACCCGGGAACCACCATCGCATCGACGTGGGACGCCACCTTGTGATTGCCGATCACGGCAGCGGCAGCCCGCAGGTCTTCGATACGCCCATTTGTACAGGACCCGATGAAAGCACGGTCGATCTTGATATCCGTGATCTTGGTGCCCGGCTCCAGACCCATGTAGTCCAAAGCGCGCTTTTTGGATTCGCGCCGGTTTTCGTCATCGATCTCTTCCGGATCGGGCACAACGCCTTCGACCGACACCACGTCTTCCGGTGACGAGCCCCAGGAAACGATCGGTGGCAGATTGGCGGCATCCAGTTCAACGACCTTGTCGAATTCGGCGTCTGCGTCGGAATGCAGCGTATGCCAATAGCTCATGGCCATATCCCAGGCCTCGCCTTTCGGTGCTTTCGGCCGATCTTTAACGTAGGCAAACGTCGTTTCGTCCGGCGCAATCAGCCCGGCACGGGCGCCTGCCTCGATCGACATGTTGCAAACGGTCATCCGGCCTTCCATCGACAGCGAGCGAATGGCATCGCCTGCATATTCGATGACATAGCCCGTTCCGCCGGCCGTTCCGATCTTGCCGATGATCGCAAGCACGATGTCCTTTGCGGTCACACCTTCCGGGATCTGGCCGTTGACCTTGACCAGCATGTTTTTCGCTTTTTTCTGAATAAGGGTCTGCGTTGCCAGAACGTGTTCAACTTCTGATGTACCGATCCCGTGCGCAAGGGAACCGAAAGCCCCGTGGGTTGAGGTGTGACTGTCGCCGCAGACGATCGTCATACCCGGCAGCGTGAACCCCTGCTCAGGCCCGACGATGTGAACAACACCCTGGCGCATATCCAGTTCGGAGTAGTATTCGACACCGAATTCGCGGGCATTCTTCGCAAGCGTTTCAACCTGCAGCGCGGATTCCGGATCATCAATGCCGTGACGTCGATCGCTCGTCGGCACGTTGTGGTCAACGACGGCGAGCGTCTTTTGAGGGCTGCGAACCTTGCGTCCATGCATGCGGAGGCCTTCAAAGGCCTGCGGGCTCGTCACCTCATGGACAAGGTGCCTGTCAATATAAAGCAACCCGGTTCCGTCCGGCTGCATGTCAACAACGTGATCATCCCAGATCTTGTCATAAAGCGTGCGCGCCTTCGCCATCGATCTCTCCTCGTTTACTCCCGGTGCGGTTACGC
>JGI12316J15309_10002989_pt1 | contig 16520 bp, 16 predicted proteins | sample MarCyaLeptolynsp_FD_15309 | JGI IMG/M metagenome (IMG submission 15309) | reverse complement strand
CGATGTAACGGAACCTGCTCCATCGGTGACCCACCGGTGTGATGCGGCATCGAACGTTCGCGCTCGCGCTCCTGGGAACTGCTTGTGGAGGCCCGGCTGCCGATGGGGCGGCCGGGGCCGAGACGGACCCGGCGTCGACATGGGAGGGCATCGATACCGACGAGTCGCCTCCCGCGACCGGCGGCGCGGCGGACGACGACGATGATGACGAGGGCGATGACGACGATGATGATGACGACAGCAGCCCCGTTGTGGACGCCGGCGTGCCAATGGGCGATGGCGAGGTCTACGTCGTGGCGGTGGACGGCGATGATGCCGGCGCGGGCACCGAGGAGGCTCCGTTTGCCACGATCGACCGTGCGATCGAAGCGGTCGTCCCCGGGGACACGATCTACGTACGCGAGGGAACGTACGCGCTGACCACCAGCATCCAGATCGACAAGAGCGGCACACCCGACGACCCGATCGTTTTGTCTGCGTACCCGGGTGAGCACCCGGTGCTCGACTTTTCGGCCAACCCACGCCATGCCAACCCTCCGCAACCGCGTGACGACGACTCGATTGCCGCGACCGTCGATGCCATCGGCATCTTCGTGTCCGGCGACGCAGACTGGTGGCACCTCTACGGCCTCGAGATCCAGCACGCGGCGTACTACGGCGTGCGCGTCTACGGCAGCAACAACGTGTTCGAGCGGCTCGTGCTGCACGATCACAAGGCGTCGGGTCTCGAGCTCACGGGGAAAGAAGGTTGGTCGCCGAGCGACAACCTCGTGCTCGACTGCGACTCGTTTCACAACTTCGACCCGCAGACCAACGGCGAGGACGCGGACGGCTTTGCGGCGAAGTTCGACTCGCTGGGGACGGGCAACGTGTTTCACGGCACGCGTGCGTGGAGCAACTCCGACGATGGCTACGACTTTTGGCACGCGGCGCCCGTGCTCGTAGAGCACGCCTGGGCGTTCGACAACGGCTACAACCGCCCCGAGTGGGTCGACCAGCTCAGCGGTGGCTGGGCGGGCGACGGCATGGGCTTCAAGCTGGGCCAGGACGCGGCCGAGCTGACCCTCAATCACGTCGTTGCGTTCGGCAACAAGGCGTTCGGCATCGACGAGAACGGCAACGGCAGCCCGGGCGGGGTCACGATCAACCACGCCACGCTGGTCGCCAACGCCAAGGACGGCAATCCGGTCCAGCTCGATCTCAACGACGGCAGTCCGCACACCGTGCGCAACAGCATCGCCTTCGATCTCGATGCTGGCGCGTTCATCAACTTGGACGGCTCGGTCGATGACGCCTCGAACTCCTGGAACGGACCGGGCGTGTCCGCAGCCGATTTTGTCGACGTCGATCTCGATGCGTTGCTCGATGCGGCCAAGGCTCCGCGCGATGCGGACGGAGGACTGCCCGCGCTCGGGCTGTGGCTCAGCCCCGATAGCGGGCTGATCGACGCCGGCGTCGACGTGGGCCTCGACTTCAGTGGGGTCGCCCCGGACCTCGGCGCATTCGAGCGCGAGTAGCAGGACATCACGCGCCCGATCCCATGTCCGCCGAAGTCGTAGCGCCTGTTACGGGCTTGGGCGGGCAAGCGATGCGCGCAGCCGCGCGGGCCACGCTTCGCCCGTGGAAAAGCTCGCGTCTGGGCGGTAGCGTCGTCGTCGTGGGCGTGAGACTGCTAGTTCCTCTGCTGCTGATCCTGCCGGCGTGCGCGGTCGAGTCGGATGCCGACGACGCGGGCGAGACCGAGACCGAAGGTGCGGCCAGCACCGAGGCGCAGGGGGAGTCGACGGCTTCCGACCCGACCAACCCCGGGATGTCGGAGGACACCGGCGAGGATCCGACCACCGGCGGCCCCATGGGCGACTCGACGACCGGCGGCGATGACGATGACGACGACGACGACGATGACGACGACGACGGCGACACGAGTACGGGTGAACCGCCTCCGGTCGGCACCCCGGGCTGCGATGCCGCGATGCCGCTGGCCGAAGGCGAGCACACGTTCGAGCTCGACAGCTACCAGCGTCGCTACGTCGTCCGACTTCCCGAGAACTACACGCCGGACCAGCCTTGGCCGCTGATCTTCGCGCTCCACGGCAACGGGGGAAACACCGGCTACTGGGATCAGGTCGGGGGCGACCGTGACATTCGCACCGCGTTCGCCACTGAGGCGATCATCATCATCCCCGAGGCGATCAACAACGCGTGGCGCGACTACGATCTCGATCCCGTCGAGTGGCCGCCATTGATGGATCTCGAGCTGGCGTACTTCGATTCGGTCTACGAGACGGCGCAAAACGAGCTGTGCATCGACACCGAGAATGTCTTTTCGATGGGCTTTTCGGGCGGCGGATCATTTTCGGGCGTGCTCGGCTGCCGCCGGGACTACATTCGCGCGATCGCGGTCGGCGGGAGCGTCATCTACTTCGAGGAAGGGGACTGTACCGAAACGCCGGCCGCTTGGATCACGATCGGCGAGGGTGAGTACACCTCCGGTCGCGAAGCGTTTCGCAACTTCTTCCGCGACCACGCCGGCTGCATGGAGTCTTCGATGCCTGGGGACCCCGGGGGCTGCGAGGACTACGACGCGTGTGGGGCCGATACGCCCGTGACGTACTGCAGTCACCCGGCCGGGCACGTCTGGCCCTCGATCGGCACGGACGCCACCAAGACGTTCTTCCAGACCTTCTATCAGGGTTAGAGCATGCGGCCGCATCGTCTGCTGCTGACGGGACTGCTCGGTCTCGTCGCGTGCGGCGATGACCTGCCGACGATCTGCGACGGCGATGGCGATGCCGAGGAGGTCGTCGACGTCTTTTGGGGCACGCTGGACGAGGAGTACGCGCTCTTCGACCTCCGTCTCGACGAGGACCAGCACGGATCGTGGGCCGACGTGGGCCGGGCTGCGTGCGAGGAGGTCGTCGCGGATGGCAGTGATGCCTCCGTCTTCGCCGCGCTGGTCACGATGGCGCGGACGCTCGACGACGGTCATGTGCAGGTCGAGTCGGACGACGATGAAGCGGACGGTTGGGCGTCGCTCTATCCGCACCTCGATGCCATGGACACGCTGCGTGGAAACGTCGAGACCGCCTATGCGGGCGGATCGCTGCAGACTGCCGGTCTCGGGGCGCACGCCTGGGGACGGGTTGGCGCCGTGGGGTACTGGAGCATCACGCGGATGGACGAGCTGACCGCGAGTGGCGACGAGGAGCCCGATGTTGCCGAGGCGGCCCGGATCGCCGACGTCGTCGTCGCCGAGCTCTCCGATACGACCGGTCTCGTCCTGGACGTACGGGCCAACGAAGGCGGTTGGGATCTGGTGTCGCTCGCGATCGCGGAGCGCTTTGCCGGGGCGCGTACCCTCGCGTGGTCCAAGGCAGTCCGCGACGGACCCGGTCACGACGACTTCTCGGCCTTTCGCGAGGTCGAGGTGTCGGACGCGGTCGAAGGTGCGTACGCGGGCCGCGTCGTCGTGCTGACCAGCGGCGCCACCTTCAGCGCGGGGGAGACCTTCGTGTTGGCGATGCGGCAGCGCGACCGGGTCTCGGTGGTCGGCGAGCGAAGCTCCGGGCATCTCTCGGACCTGTTCGACGACGAGCTCCCCAACGGCTGGGAGTTCTCGTTTTCGGGGGAGCGCTACCGGGCCGCGGATGGTGAGCTCTACGAGGTCGTCGGCGTTCCGGTCGACATCGAAGTTGGCTTCGACCCCGATGCGCTCGACCAAGGTACGGACGTGATGCTCGAGGCGGCGCTCGCTACCCTGAGCGACTGACCGACGAGTGCACCACGACCTCCGGCTCGGCAAAAGCGAGCCGCTCGCGCATGACTTCGATCGCCTCGGGGTTTTCGTCCACGAGCACGAAGTCGCGATCGTGGCGGGCCGCTGCCTCCCCCGTCGTTCCGCTCCCCGCGAAGAAGTCGAGCACCGTCTCGCCTGCCTTGCTGTGCACCCGCACGATGCGCTCGAGAATCTTGAGCGGCTTTTGGGTGGGGTAGCCGGTGCGCTCTCGGCCTGCGGTGGGCACGATCGTCTGCCACCACACGTCGGTTGGCGTCTTGCCCCGTGCCGCCTTCTCCGGCGTGACGAGCTTCGGTGCCATGTACGGGATGCGGTCGATGGCGTCGTAGTCGAAGGTGTAGTGCTTGGGGTCTTTGACGTACCAGAAGATGGTGTCGTGCTTGGCGGGCCAGCGCCGCTTGGGGCGGCCGCCGTAGTCGTACGCCCACACCAACTCGTTCATGAAGCACTCGCGGCCGAAGATCGCGTCGAGCAGCAGCTTGCAGTAGTGCGCCTCGCGATAGTCGATGTGCAAAAAGAATGCGCCGTCGTCGGCGAGCAGGCGGTACGCGTGCCGCAGGCGGGGCTCGAGCCAGACGAGGAAGTCGTCGAAGACGTCACCGAACGATACGGAGCCGACCGCCGTGGTGCGGTAGCGCTGCCCACCGAAACCGACGCGGTCGCCGGTGTCGTCGCGCTCGGTCTTGACCGCGGTGTGGGTCATCCGTTTGCCGGTGTTGAACGGCGGATCGATGTAGACGAGCGCAAAGCTGCCGTCATCGAGCTCGGGGAGGACCGAGAGGTTGTCGCCCTGAATGATCTTTGGCACGTCAGAGCTCCGCCCGCAGCTCGTCGGCGAGGGTCGACGTCGCCGCTGCGATCTGTGGCCGGGCGGTGATCGCCCAGTCGACGAGTGCCGCGCGACCTCCCGCGCCCGGATGGAGTCGCGGCCGTCGTGAGAGCATCGCCATCACGCTGTCGGCGAATGCCTCCGGATCGGCGTAGGCCCGTGGCGCGTGCGGGGTCCCGACACGCTGGAGCAGGCGGGCGAACCGCTGCGGGCCTTCGGGCGCGCGCCATCGCAGCCGAGCCTCGCGCTCGCGGCCTGCGCCCATCGCTGCGACGAAACCATCGACCACCGCGGGGTCGTCGGCCAGCACCCCATCGATGAGCAGCTCCACCCCGATGTGCGAAACGGCCAGCACCGAGCCTCGGGGCAGTCCGCGTGCTCCGAGCTGCTCGCGGGCTCGTTTGGACAACGACAGAAACGTCGGCGCCGAGTGGAAGACCGCATCGACCCGGTGGTGGCACGCGATGCCGGCGGCGACCTCCGGATCGTCCACGCCGTCGAGCCGCGTCCCGCACATGTGCTCGAAGTCGGGAAGCATCGCCCCGAAGGCGTAGGCCGCCCGGTCCGACTCCCAGCGGGCGACCATGGCGTGGCCGACGAAGTTCACGACGATCAGGGATCGGAGATCAGGAGGCTGACGTCATCGTCGGCGCTGTTGCTGACGACGAGGTCCAAGGCGCCGTCCTCGTTGATGTCCCCGATCGCGACGTCGGTGGGGCTGCCTCCGGTGGAGATCGTCGCGGCGAGCGAGAACCCGCCGACGCCGTTGCCCGCGAGCACCGTGATGGTGTCGTCGCCGGTGTCCACGATCACCAGGTCGAGCTCGCCGTCGCCGGTGACGTCGCCGACCGCCAGTCGTCCCGGGTTGTTGCCGGTGGCGAATGGCACACCGGCGCCGAAGCCCCCCGCTCCGTTGCCGGGCAGGAAGGTCACGATGTCCATGTCTCCGGAGGTCACTGCGACGTCGGGGTTCATGTCGCCGTTGAAGTCGGCGACGACCAGATCGCTGCCGTTGCCGAGGATCGCCGTGTCCGAAGGCGCACCGAAGAGGCCCGCGCCGTTGCCGGCGAGCAGCGAGACCTGCGGGCCACCGGTCACGACGACGTCGAGCGAGCCGCCGTTGAAATCGCCCGCGGCGATGCCGGTGACCACGTCGCCCGCCCCGGTGGTGTCGGCCATGCCCAGCCCGCCGGCATCGTCGAGCAGCAGCGCGATGCTCATTTCACCGCCGACGACGAGGTCGAGGTCCATGCCGGCGTCGAACGCCCCGGCGGCACCCGCCACGCCAGCGATCGCGGTCCCGAACTCGTCGCTTGCCGAGAACGAGCCGTCGCCGTTGCCGAGCGCAAGCGAGGCGTTCGAGCCGCCGGTATTGACGGTCACGATGTCGAGCTCGGTATCGCCGTCGAAGTCCTCGATGAGCAGATCGCTGGGGCCGCCGCCCACGTCGACCACCGTCGGGGCGAGGAAGAAGCCGGTGCCGGTTCCGATGCGAACGTCGACCTGGTCGTCGTCGAAGCTCGCCACCGCAAGATCGAGGTCGCCGTCGCCGTCGAAGTCGACGAGCTGAAGCGAGCTCGGTCCGTTGCCGCTGGCGATGGTGATGCCCTCGAGCAAGCACACCTCGCCCACGTCGACGCCCCCGTCGCCGCACGTATCCGGCTCGTCGCCGGTCGTGCCGGTGGTCTCGCCCGTCGACGATCCGCTCGTGCCGGTGGTCTCGCCCGTCGAGCCCGACGTGCTGTCCGAGTCACCCGTGGAGGTGCCGGTGGTCTCGCCGGTGTCGGTTCCGCTATCGGTCGACTCCGTGTCGCCCATCGTCGCGGTGCCCGAGCTCGCGTCCGCGGTGGTCGAGCCGTCGTCCGAGGTCGCTGTCTCGTCCGCGCCGGTGCCGGTGTCGGTCCCGGTTCCACCGTCGCCGAGGCTCGCGTCCTCGATGAGCCCGTAGTGAAACGAGATCTTCGTGTCGACCGAGGTGACCCGCTGCGTCGTCGTGTCGAGCGCGGTCCGCTCGCGCGGCTCCCAAAAGCCCCCCTCGTCAGTCCCAATCGTCAGAATCTGCTCGTCGCGGTCGCCGATGATCCCGTCGCTGTAGCGATAGATCGCCTGGAGCTCCATGCTCACCGGCAGATCGGGCGTGACGCGAAAGGCGGGGCCGATGTGTCCGGCGGGTGCCTCGAAGGTTTCGGCGATCACCAGGTCGATGGTCTCGGTGAGCGCACCACTGGGAATGATGATCGTCAGGATGCCGTCCGCGGACGATGCCTCACCGCCGGCGGGCCCGATCGACACCCCCTCGGCACCGTCGGTCCCCCCGACAGCCGTGTCGTCGCCGGGGACGCATCCCCCGGCCAGGAGGGCGGGTGCACACACGCACAGCCAAAGAAAGGAAAAGCGCACGACGCGAGCTTACCACCCACCCCGCCGCGACCCCGAAGGACTCGCGACTAAGCGCAAGTGAGCTTCGCTTGCCCGGCATGGGCGCCGCTGTCACGCTTCAATCTCCATGCGCCCCGCGTCCTCGTTGCTCGTCGCCTGCCTCGCACTCGCGCCCGTCGCCTGCGGGGGTGGCGGAGAAGCCACCGCGACGGAGCGGCTGTGGGTGTCCACGGTCCCCACCAAGCCCAAGACGCCCCTCACGGCCTTTGCGACGATGCGCACGGGCGAGGGCAAGTACCTCGGCGCGTTCTTCTCGGGCACGCTGCTCCGCGGCGGGCACGACGTGTTCGAGTGGCAGGACAAGGCCAAGAACACCGCCGAGCTTCAGTTCCTCCAGGACGGAAAGAAGCACCGGATCCGCTTCGAGACGTGCAAGCCCACCACCGGCTTCGATCATTGCCTGATTGTGCACGGCGACCCCACCGGCACCGTGCGCTACCAGTCGCGCAAGCGCTGGGTCGTCAAGCGACCGGGCAAGCGCAAGAGCGCGCAGCCGGTGCTCGAGGCGATGTCCACCCTGGCCGAGGACGACGAGCAGCTCGCCGCCTGGATGGCCCAGTAGGCCGAGGGGTCATGAACACGCGCGCGGAGTGGCTCGCCGAGGGGCCCTATCACCTCGCGCTCGGAGCCGGCTTTTTCGGCTTCTTCTCGCATACCGGGCTGCTGCTCGCGCTCGAAGAACGCGGCTTGCTGCCCAAGCGTGTCGTTGGCGTCTCCGCCGGCGCGCTCGCGGGCGGGCTGTGGGCCAGCGGAGTGTCGGGCGACGGCCTGCGCGACGAGCTGGTCTCCCTTCGCCGCGACGACTTCTGGGATCCCGGCCTGCCCCTCGGAGGCCTGCTGCGCGGGCGCAAGTTCGGCGCGCATCTCCGCAAGGTCCTCGCCGGGCCCGGTGTCTCGAACATCGAGCAGTGTCGGGTTCCGTTCGCCGCCGTCGTGCACGACGTGATGGCACGGCGTGCCGTCGTGATGGAGCGGGGCCCGATCGACGTGGCCATCCAGGCCTCGTGCACGGTGCCGCTGATGTTTCGGCCGGTGCTGTCGCAGGGGCGCGTGCTCGTCGACGGAGGGGTGTCCGATCGCGCGGGCGTGTCCGCGCTGCCGGAGGGCGAGCGCGTGCTGATGCACTACCTGCCGTCCCGTCGCCGGGTCCGCTGGCGTGCGCCCGAGCGTGCGCCCACCAAGGTTGCGGGGCGGCCCTCGATGGTCTTGGTCACGCCCGACCTGCCGAAGGTCGATCCGTTCAACCTCGATCGCGGCCCGGTCGCGCTGCACCGCACGCGCGACCACGTCCATCGCTGGCTCGACGAGCCGGCCTGAGATCCGCTTTCGCTAGCCGACCGGCACGGTCTGCGGCGTCGAGGTGCCCTCGCAGCCCCAGCCGAAGTTGTCGAGGAAGACGTAGGAGTCGAGGATCGAGTCCGACAGGTCGAACACGGCCAGCACCAACGTGATCTCCTCGCCCGGGGTGACGGGCGCGGTACTCGAGAGCCACTTGGTGCCCGCGTGCTGCTTCATGCACGTGCCGGCCAGCTCCGGTGCGCTGCAGCCGTTGAGGCACGCCGGATCGTTGAGCGTCCCGTTGGTGGCGTCCTTGAAGTCGAGAAAGCCGGCGTTGAGCGAGATCGGGTTGCCTTGGTTGTCGAACGAGATGTTGCCCGTCCAGCTCTCGGACTCGAGCCAGCCGACGTACATGTCATTGAAGGCCGAGCCGAAGTAGAACGGGTACTCGGTCGAGAAGAACGCGAAGTCGTACGAGATCGAGTTGTTCGTGGGCGGGACCGTCGCCAGGATCCGGATCTCGGTGTAGTCGTTGGCCGACATCCCCTGGTCGAACTGGCCCTGGATCGTGTTGCTGCAGTCGCCCATCCCGAGGAAGGTCGGGTCCGCGGCGCAGTCACCCAAGACGTCGGTCGTGCGCAGGGGAGCGGGGAGCGTGTTGCCCGGGTCGAAGTCCCCGAGGTCGTCGTTGCAGTGCGTCGGTCCAACGTCCGGATCGAGCGGCGGGGTCTCGGTGTCGAGCTCGTTGATGATGCCGCTGCCGATCACGGCGTAGACCGAGCCCTCGCGCGGCGCCCACTCGGCGGTGTTGCCGAAGCTGGAGCGGATTCCGATGGCGGCCGGACTCCCGCTCGTGCTGCCGGTGACGGTCGCTTCGCCCGGGCAGTTCAGGCCCAGGGCGTTGAACAGGTCCGTCGTGCCGTTGTCGCAGGGCGTGTGCTCGTATTCCACGCATTCATCGCAGTCCCCACCTTCCGCACACGGGGCCATGCCTCCGCTGCCTCCGCCGACGTCGAGCTTGTCGCCGCCGTTGTCGTCGTCGTCGTCGTCGTCTTCGTCGCCGACGCTTCCGCCGCTCTCCAGTGGGATTCCGCCGTCTTCGGCCGAGGTCGCCATCGGGTCGTCGCGCTCATCGGCACATGCCGAAAGTGCAAGCGCGAGCCCCAGGCCAGTCGCCAGCGCAAGAGCGCCGCGAGCTTCCAAAACCATTCGGCCCATCATGGCGGTCACGCTAGCAGCTGGAAAGTTGTCGTCCAAGGTGGTCCCTTTGTGGCTGAGGCCGCTGTGACGCCCCCTACGGAGTGATCCAACGTCCCGACCGGTTCCCTATTCTGAGCGAGCCTGAGCGAGCGCGGACGGCCTTGTTGAACGACGATGCTCGTGACCTCCAGTTGCATCCCAACAAAGTCGCCCCAAGGCCCCCGCGTCACGCGCCAGCGAGCGGATTGGCTCTCGGCATTGCATCGCGCGCGAGCGGAGTCGCGCCGCCTGGTGTAGATCCGCTGCCTCCATGACCGACGCGAACACCGACGCGCCGCCGCCGACGCCGAGCCGGCTCCCCAGCATCGTCGATCTCGGACCTCGCTTTGCGACGTTCGTCGAGGGGCTTTCGCGGCCCGTGGTGTTCTTCGACATCGAAGCGACGGGCACCGATCCCTCTTCGGATCGGATCGTCGAGCTCTCCGTGCTGCGCGTTGGGCCGCCTCCGATGTGGATCGAGCCGGCCCGGACCTGGCGCGTCAATCCGGGCACCCGCATCCCGGTCGAGGCCAGCGAGATTCACGGCATCTACAACGACGACCTCGCAAGTGCGCCGACCTTCGAGCAGATCGCCAAGGAGGTCTTGGAAGTCTTCGCCGACGCCGACCTCGCCGGCTTTTCGATCGGCCGGTTCGACATTCGCATCCTGGCCGCCGAGCTGCTCCGAGCCGGTCTCGACTTCGGCGTGTCGGGGCGGCGGGTGATCGACAGCCAGGTCATCTTTCACGCACGAGAGCCCCGCAACCTCACCGCGGCGCTCAAGTACTACCGCGGTCGCGACCTCACCGACGCCCACGGCGCCGAGGCGGACACGATCGCTTCACTCGAGGTCTTTGCGGGTCAGCTCGAGCGTTACGCCGATCTGTCCGGCCGCGTCGACGCGCTGCACGAGGAGTCCTCGATGCACAACGACGCGTACTGCGATCTCGGTCGGCGCTTCATGTGGCGAGACAACGAGCCGGCCTTCAACTTCGGCCGCATGCGCGGCAAGTCGCTGCGGTGGGTCGCGTCCGATCCCGAAGACCGCAAGTACCTGCGCTGGTTTCTCGACGGCACGTTCGACGAAGACGCCAAGGCGATCGTTCGCGAGGCGCTCGTTGGCCGTATTCGTCAGCGTCAGCCGTCCGCGGCGGCTGCCGGCGCGCGGTGAAGAAAGCGCAGCGAGGGCTTGTCGAGCAGCACGGTCGTCTGGGCCGGCACGCTGTGGGTGAGCCACACGTTGCCGCCGATGGTGGAACCGTGACCGATCACGGTGTCGCCTCCGAGGATCGTCGCGCCCGCGTAGATCGTGACGTCGTCCTCGAGGGTGGGATGGCGCTGGGTGTTGCGTAGCGTGTCGTCCTTGGACACCGACAACGCGCCGAGCGTCACGCCCTGGTAGAGCTTCACGCGCTCGCCGATCTGCGTGGTCTCGCCGATGACCACGCCGGTCCCGTGATCGATGAAAAACTGGGGCCCGATCGTTGCGCCCGGATGGATGTCGATCCCCGTGCGACCGTGGATCAGCTCGCTCATCATCCGCGGCAGCAGCGGGATGTCCATCTCGTACAGTTCGTGCGCGACGCGATGCACCGCGATCGCGAGCACCCCCGGGTAGCTCATGATCACTTCCGAGGGACTGCGCGCGGCGGGATCTCCCGTCAGTGCGGCCTGCACGTCGTGGTCGAGCACCGCGCGGATGCTCGGGATGCGAGAGATCAGCTCGATCGAGAGATCGTGCGCGCGACGATTGACCGCAGCGTCCGAGCAGGGCTTGCCATCCGCACCCGGTCGGGAACTGTCGCACAGCGCCCGACCGATGGTGCGCTCGAGCCCGCGAAGGACCCGAGCGCAGCGCTCACCGACAAACCAACGCGCGGTCAGTCCGTCGAGTTGCTCCTGGTTGAAGTAGCCAGGGAACAAGATGGCGACCATGTCGTCGAGCAGCGCCGCAATCTCGCTGCGCGACGGCAGGTTTTCGCCATCGAGGTGGTTGATGTTCCCGTGATCGGCGTACGAGTCGAGGATCGCGTCGATGGCTTTTGCCAACACGCGTTGTTGCGGCTCGTCGGACATCGCCGTCGCACGATACCCGTTTTTGGAGACCGCGCGACCTCGGGTCTAGGATCGGTTTTCGTGTTGCCTAGCTCGCTGCCCTCAGCACCGCTCCGGCGCCTCGTGCACCAACTGCTTCTCGGTCGTGTTTCGGAGCTCGAGCCCGAAGAGACCCTTGCGTTCGTGCGCGGCTGGAGCAGCGCGTTCGAGCTGATGCGCCGTACGGATCTGACGATTCCGGAGGCGCCGGCGGATGTGCAATCGGCCGTGGCCGAGATCGTAGATTCAATCGAAGCTGCGCGTCGCCGAGTCCTTGGCGAGTAGGGGGGTCAGAGGGCGTCGCGTTCCCTCTTCCCCGTTCCGGTCGCTCCCGCGGGCCCCTCAATTCCCGCGGGCGAGCAGCCGGATCCTACGCGCGTGTGGGTCAGCCCTCGTGCATCGCGCCGAGCGTGGAGACCGGCTGCGGCGACATCGGTGGGCGGTGCTGATCGCGGACCGGCGCGGCGGCGGTCTGCGCGGGACGAGCCTGCGGCTGCGGGGGCCACTCGATCCGGTGCTTGATCATTCGGCGCTTGAGCGCGTGACGCGTGATTCCAAGCAATTGAGCAGCCTCCACGATGCTGCCGGCACGATTGAGCGCTTGCGTGCAGAGGAGTCGTTCGGCTTTCCGAAGGTTCAGGTCTTCGAGGAGGATCGGCATGGAGCTCAGGATAAGTGAAAACGCTCTGGTGGAAAAGCACTAACTGGTAACGATCAATACTTTATTTCCACTTCCAGATTGGTCGATAGCGAGCCGGGGTCATGGTGCATGTTTGGTTCGTTTGACCGAACTGCTAGGAACGCGCGCTCTGATCGCGCGAATTCACCATAGGACGCGCTGTTCACGTGCTCTTTCAGTAACGGCACTGACGAGTGCTAACGACGGTATCGCGCATCCTGGGTTGGAACCGCTCATGGTGGATTCACAACGCCCAAATGTAGGGTTTGTCAGCAAATCGTCCTGACCCCGAGGACAGGATTTTGACCATCGTGCGCTGAGCGCACACCGGATCTCGTCATCCTCTGTGGAATCGGGGACCCATCCAAGTACCATGCCCCTCCCGTGTCGGACGGCGCTCCAGGGCCCAAACCCAACAGCCTTCGCGTGCTGATCGTCGATGATGAGGTCAACCTCCGCTACGCGATCGAGCGCCGTCTGCGCAACGCTGGTATCGCGGCCTCGTCGGCAAGCACCGTAGGTCACGCGAAGGACCGCATTCGGACTGCGCCTTTCGACGTCGTTCTTTGCGACCTACGGATGCCGGGTGGTGGCGGTGAAGAGCTGCTTCGGTGGTTGGCCGCGTACTCACCGTCGACGCGTTCGGTCGTCGTATCGGCGTTCATCACCGAAGAGTTCAAGAAGACGTTCCCGTCCGGGGACAACCTGCACCACCTCGAAAAGCCCGTCGACCTCGACGCGCTGGTGGTGTTGCTCGAACAGCTCGGTCCACGCCGAGGGTTTTACGGCAACTCGATCGAGGTCGAGCTCTTCGACTACGTCCAGATGATCGCCCTGACCGGTCGTGACAAGATCATCGAGGTCGTCACGCCCAACGGGACGGGCCAGATCTGGTTCGAGCACGGCGACATCGTCCACGTCGAGTACGGGGACTTTCGCGGCGAGATGGCGTTCTACCGCCTGCTGTCGATCAACCGCGGCACCTTCCACGAGGTCTTTTGGACCGCGCCTCCCAAGCGCACCGTGCAGCGCTCCTCCACCCATCTGCTGATGGAAGCGGCGCGCATGGCCGACGAGGGCACGCTCGCACAGCTCAGCGACGAGGAAGAGGCAGCGCTCAACCTCGAAGAAAAGCCGCTGGGCGAGTCCGGGATCCCGACGACGGTCGAGGACGAGACGTCGTTCGAGTCGCTCAACGACGCACCCGACGCGAGCACCTCCACGCTGGCCGCGGCCAACGACAACGCGGAGGTGATCGAGGAGCTGTCGGTCACCGACCTTCACGAGGCGCTGCCCGAAGAGGTGGACGAGATTCCGGATGCCGACGAGCTGTTCGCCGAGCCGTCCAAGGATGCGCCGACCACCCGAACGCCCACGCCGCCTTCGCCGACCGGATCGTTCCGTGCGGTGCCCGCACGGCCGACCCCCAAGGAGACGCCGGCGACCGGCGGAGATGCCGGCGAGTCCGGCACTGGCGTCGCTGGGCATGCGATCTTCGAGGATCCCGACACGCGCCAGGTGATGCTCGAGCAGTTTTGGCAGTTCGACGGCATCAACGGCGTTGCAATCATCTCGAGCACGGGCAAAGTCCTGGCCGAGGACATGCGCGACAACGCCTCGATGGTGACGCTGGCCGGCTTTTACATGCGTGGAGCCGCCCGTTTGGCCCGTACACTCGGGTACAACGTGTTCGACGGCGTGGTCGCGCGTTCGATGAACGGGTCGCAGATGGTCATGGTCAGCATGGGCGCCGCTTCCGCGGTGCTTTCGGTCGAGCCGGGGCAAGATGCCGAAGCGGTGCGTGACGCCGTGATGGGGGTGGAGTGACCGTCAACGACGCCCGCGAGCAGCTGCTCGATTTGCTCGAAGAGCTCGGCGCGATCCAAGGCGTTCGCGGTGCGCTGATCGCCACGTCCGAAGGCGCGCTGGCCAGCGGTGCCCGCAGCGGGCTTCCCGAGGCGATCGCCAACGACGTGGCCAAGACCGTTCGGCGCATGACCGTGGCCTCGGCGACGGTGGGTGCTCCGCTCCAAGAGCTGCTCATCAACTTCGGTGCGGCGCGCATGATGGTGATCCCGCTCCGCGAGGACGCGACGGTCGTGGTCTTGCTCGAGCGCGACCGGGCGGTGGCGCCGGTTCGCAACCTGCTCTCGGTCCAGCTGTCCGAGCTTCGCGAGCTGCTCGATGCGCAGCCGATGGAGGCCGCCGATTCGGGGCCGGGCGACGAGACGCTCGACGAGATCAGTCGGATCATGCATGGGCCGCTCGGTGGAACGATCGAGCGCATCAGCCAACAGTTCGGCATCTTTGCGACGGCGGCCGGCCGTTCGCGCAGCGAGGCGTCCGAGCTGGTCAACGAGCAGATGCGCGAGTGGCTGCTGTGCTGCAACCCGTCTCCGTACACCCTGCCGCTGCTGGTCGATGGTCTCGGGCAGCTGCTCGACGGCGATCCGGCGGCGCGCAGCGAGTTCATGGAAACCGTGCAGCCGATGATCACGCAGCAGCCCGCGGCCGAGCGTTGAGGGTCGAGGGCGACCGTTGGACGCCGAGGATCTGATCCGCCATCTGCCGACGGGCATGATGCGTCTGGACGCCGGCGGCAGCGTGGTGACGATCAACCACGCGGCGGCGGAAATCCTGGGCAGCACCCGAGACGACGCGACCGGACGACCCTTGTCGGCGCTGCATCCCGAGCTGGCGTCGATGCGGGAGCCGGCCCGGCGCGCCGAGGTACGTCTCGAGCGTGACGGCGAGCCGCTCATCCTCGGCTACACGAGTACCGCGCTGGCCGAAGAGGGCGGGGTGGTGGTCGCGCTGTCGGACATCACCGAGGACAAGGCCAAGGCGGCCAGGCAGGAGCACCAGCGCCGCCTGGCGGACCTCGGTCGCGTCGTCGCTACGGTTGCGCACGAGATCAAAAACCCGGTGTTCGCGGTCAGCTCGCTCGCGCAGCTGCTGCGCAGCGAAGATGCCGTCGCGGCGGATGCCGACCTGATGGAGTGCTGCACGCGGATCGTGGCCGAGGCGTCGCGCATCAGTCGGCTGGTCGAAGACCTGACCGCGCTGGGGCGTCCACTGATCCCGCGGCCGCGGCTTTCGGACGTGCCGCAAGAAGTCGGCCGCGTGCGCGAGGACCTGCAGCGCGTGCTCGTGCCGCTGCCCGATGGGCGGCGCGGCGCGGTGAAGATCGCCAGCGGAGCCGCGCTCCGGTCCGACCCCAAGGTGCTCGTCGACCCCGACGCGCTGCGGGTCATCGTCGCGTGTCTGGTGCGCAACGCGTGGCGGGCGATCGCGGAGCTCGACGAGCCGACCGACGAGCAGTGCACCATCGACGTCACGCTCGACCGCGCCAACGGTGATCTGCTCGTCAGCGTTGCCGACCACGGCCGGCCGATCCGCGACGACGAGCTGGCGGCGGTGTTCGAGCCGTTCTTCCACCGCGGCCCCTACGGCGCCGGCCTGGCCCTCACGATCGTCAAAGGCCACGTCGAGCAGCTCGGCGGCACCGTGCAGGTGCGCTCCTCGCCCGACACCGGGACCGTCTTCGAGGTGGCGCTGCCGGGCGGGGAGAGGGACCCCTGACGGCGCAGTCGGCACGGGGGAAGGGGCATCGAAGTCCCTCCCGAAACCAACCCACGGCCTGATCGGATTCGCGGTGCTAGAGCCGGTTTGGAGCCGATCCACGAACGAACCGCGCGGATTCGCTTGACGCCCCCCACCGGATGGCGTACCTACTCCTCCCCGAAAAACAGACGCTACGCCCAGGTAGCTCAGTTGGTAGAGCAGTGGACTGAAAATCCGCGTGTCGGTGGTTCGAATCCGCCCCTGGGCACTCTCTAGACCCGCTTTTGAGCGGGTTTTGTTTTTTGGTAGGCCGTGGGGCCGCGGCATCGGTGGCCCATCATGAGCACGCCAGAGAAGACCTACGTGACGTTCACGTTGCCCGAAGGGCTCGAGGCTCCCGCTGGGCTGGAGGCCCTCGGGGCGACCCTGGGCAAGGACGGGGGGCGGGTCTTCGCGACGCTCGCGGTGGAGCTCGGTGCTCGTTCGATCGAGGCGCTTCGGACGGAGGTCGAGGCTTTGGTCAAACCCGACAAGGAGTACGTCCGGATGGCGGTGTGGCCGACACCGGACCTTTCCACGCCACTGCACGAGCAGCTCGACCA
>JGI12316J15309_10002741_pt1 | contig 16520 bp, 17 predicted proteins | sample MarCyaLeptolynsp_FD_15309 | JGI IMG/M metagenome (IMG submission 15309) | reverse complement strand
CAAAATCGCTGCCTCAGAATGCGATTGTCAGCGATGTTGGCTCCTCCAAACAGAGCGTCGCCGAGGCGCTGGCCGAAGCTCTGCCCGGCACGACAATCATTCCCGCTCACCCCGTTGCTGGCACCGAGCAAAGCGGCCCCAAGGCGGGCTTCGCCGAGCTCTTCAACAATCGTTGGTGTATCCTGACGCCACCGCCTGAAGCGAGTGAAAGCGCAATCACGGCAGTGGCTGAGTTCTGGACTAAGCTCGGCGCGAAGGTCGAATTGATGGACCCGCAGCACCATGATCTGGTGCCCGCGGTCCCCAGCCATATCCCGCACCTGATTGCGTTCACGATCGTTGGCACCGCGAGCGATCTTGAGGATGTGACGCGCAGCGAAGTGATCAAATATTCAGCCGGTGGTTTTCGCGACTTCACCAGAATTGCAGCGTCTGATCCGGTGATGTGGCGCGATGTGTTCTTGAACAACAAGTCTGCCGTGCTGGAAATGCTGGGCCGGTTCAGTGAGGACCTAACAGCGCTTCAGCGGGCCATCCGATCGGGCGATGGCGAAACTCTGCACGATCTATTTAGTCGCACGAGGGCGATCCGCCGTTCGATTATCGAGCAAGGCCAGGATGATGAGCGACCTGACTTTGGTCGCAAGGACCACTAGGATCTGGGTCTGGTTCTCTTTGGAGAGAGCGATTCTTACGGATTCAATGCGTTGATCGCTTCGTGAACGCGCAACTCCACCTCAGCGCGCGGCAGACCCGCGGGTATTGGTTCGCCAATTCTATAAGTTATTGTGCCCGCCCGCTTCCATAGTCGGTGGTAAAGCGGTCCACTGTCGACCGCGACGGGCACGACCTCGAGGCCAAGCAATTTGTAAATCCCCGCGAAGCCAGATTGGAGTGGCGGCTTCGCACCGTGTGCAATCCGGGATCCTTCGGGAAAGATCACCAATGGGCGTCCTTCCTTGACGCGCTCTCGCGCGGTTTTGAGCATTTGTCTGAGCGCACGGGCGCCATCTTCTCGGGCCACAGGTATCAGGCCATAAATCGTGGCCGAATGGCCCCAGCCAGGAATCTTGAACAGCTCACGCTTGGCGAACACAGCCGGGAACTCAAGCAGACGAGGCATATCTATAGCTTCAAAGAAGCTCTCGTGCTTGACCGCAACTAGGACGTTACCCAGCGGCAGTTCGCCTTCCACAACAACATTAATGCCGAGCAGGTTGCAAACGCACCACAGGTGCCATCTGCCCCACAATGCAACAACCCGCTGAAGCCGGGTACGGCCAAGCGCCGCCGCGAACACGGACACCACCACAAGCACAGCGCTGAAGCCATAGAATACGGGATAATACAGAAGGCTACGCAACACCGACATGCCGATCACCAATCGAACAGACCGGCTGCCCAGCTCACCAGCAGCTTGTGATATTCCAAAAACAGGCTGCCAAGATTTGGCTCGGAGGGGACGGCGTCGCGGATCACACGAACATCGCTAGGAAGCTTTCGCGCCAACTCACCCGCGGCGCGCTTCATATGCCAGTCGGTGGTCACAAGGCGCAGCGAAGTCACGCCTTCATCCTCGACCCATTGCGCTGTCTCCGCAGCATTGCTGCGCGTATCCACCGCCGCAAATCCAAGCGTAACACAGCACTCCAACCGCTCTTGATCGACCTCGAACTCCAAAGCGAATTCCGCAGCAGTCACCTCTCTGTCAACTCCAGTGACAAGCATCTTCTCGGCAAGTCCTGCATCGAGCACCGCCAAGCCTTGCGCAATGCGCCCTGCCCCGCCCGTTGGAACAATAACTGCGTCGGTCTCAACATTGTCGGCAGGTTCAGGCAAAGCGACTGTAAACCATAGAAACCCGAGCGCCCACGCCAAGAATACAACGGAGATCAAGCGGCGGATCACAGCATTTTCCTTATGGCGGAAAGGATTGTTATTCGGCCCGTGACGACAGCGAGCGCGACACCCGCGACGGGAATGGAAGCAATGAGCAACCAATCCAGAATACCCAAGCCGCCACCTTCGACCATTCCACTATCCAATGCCGCAAATTGACGGCCCAAAAGCCAAACAGCGGCTATCCCCAAGATCAAGCCGATTGTGCTCCCAAGGATGGCATCACGGGTGACCGAACGCTGAAACACTTGTGTCAGCTGCCGATCAGTCCCGCCAAGGAGATGGAGGATTTCTACTGTATCCCTGTGGTTGGCAAGTGAACTGCGCGAAGCGAGCCAAACCGCCGCCGCGCACGCCAGCGACAGCAGCGCGATCAGAGCCACAACGAGATATTGCAGCGCTGCCAGCGCAGAGTAGACGGGCCTCAACCAGTCCGATTGCGCGTCAACGCGTGCGCCGGGGACGGTTTGATCCAGCATAGTCTGAACCTCTGCAATCTCTGCGCTATTGGCACTGCGGATCATCTGTACATCAATCAATGCAGGTATCGGGATATCATCATCGCTTGCGCCTGCTCCGAGCCATGGCTCCAGCAAAGCATCGAGCTCCTGTTCAGGAACAATCCGAACCGCTTCCACGTATGGGAGATCGCGGAGAAGGCTCGCAGCCCTTTCGGTGCTGTCTGCTCTGGCCTGGTCATTCGCTACGACGATTTGAACAGTCAGGGCTCCAGACAAATCGCCTCGCGCATTGTCAGCCAGGTTGCGAAGGGCAAGTCCGCCCGCGGTCGCTACAACCACTAGAGCGACCATAATCGCAATGACCCACGGTATCGGGCCACTTAGTCGTGACTGAGGAACCAGCCGAGAAGCATCCAGGCCACGCAGTGACGGCGCGCCATCTCGGCCGCCGCTGACATATGGCTGATCGTCAATTGGAGGGCGCGTCATGCCGGTCCCACCTGCCCTTCGGGTGAGGAAGGCGCAGGGCGCGGTGGAAAACGAAGTGCACCTGTTGGGTCTTGCAAGCGCCCTTTGCTCAATCGCATAATCAGCGAATCCGGCACCTTCTTTAGCAAGTGAAGATCGTGCGTCGCCACAATCACGGTGGTTCCCAATCGGTTAAGCGCCTCAAAAAGCCGGAGCAGCTTGAGAGCCATCTCCGGATCGACATTTCCGGTCGGCTCATCCGCAATCAGCATATCAGGGCGGCCGATGACGGCGCGTGCGATGGCCACTCTTTGCTGTTCCCCGCCTGACAGCGTCTCAGGAATAGCGTGAGCGCGATGATCAAGGCCAACCCACTCAAGCATATCTGCCACGGGCTTTGCCAAATCGTCCTCCTGGACACCTGCCAGACGCAGTGGAAGCGCGACATTGTCGAACACCGATAGGTGTGAAACAAGCCTGAAATCCTGAAACACGACGCCGATCCGGCGGCGGTAGCTCGGCAGACGGTCGCGCCTGAGTGTGATCATGTCGCTCCCAAACATCCGGATCGCTCCTCTGGAAGGACGCTGGGCGAGATAAAGTAGCTTGAGCAAGCTCGTTTTCCCTGCACCGCTGGCGCCGGTCAAAAAATAGAAACTTCCGGGAAAAAGCGTGAAGGTAAGGTCACTCAGCACCTCGGGATCGGTGCCGTAGCGAAGCCCGACATTGTCGAAATTGACGATATCAACCTGACGTTGGTTCATCGCGCGGCCCTATCCCAAGCTATTCAGAGGGGGAAGCCAAACATGGCAAGCTTGTATATAATTGCCCTGCAATGTGGAAAAAAGCTGTCATTCACCCCGCCAAGCGGCAGACAGACTTGTGCCGGAATCGTGGGAGCGTAATGCGAGAGACGGAATGATCATCTCCTGCCCTGCCTGCGGCACACGCTATGTGGTGCCCGATTCCGCAATCGGCGGCTCTGGGAGAACTGTGCGGTGCGCAAAGTGCAAGCACAGCTGGTTTCAAGAGCCCAATCTTCCAAGTGAGCCCGAACAAAAGGATGCAATCGCGGCCACCACCCCGGCTGAGCCGACTTCAAGTGGACCAACCCCAGCGCAAACGCCCGCGTCTGAACCCCTCACCGAGCGATCGGCTGCGCAGGCTGATGCCGAGCCTTCGGCGCAATCGAGCGACACCGGGCCGTCAGTTAGCCACTGGCGCACCGAGGACTATTCCTCTTCGAGTGACGACCAAATCCAGCCGAAAAGCGAAGACGCCGAGGCACAATACGCTGAACCAGCTTATTCCGATCCGCCCTTGCCATCGGCCCTATCGGGTGAGGACGACTTTGCAGCGCCTTCGCCCGAGACAGAATCGTCCGACATGTCAGACGATTATTCCTCGCAAGAAGTGTCTCAATTCGAATACCGTCCACCATTTACGGCGAGGCGGAATCCCCTCAAATTGTGGACTGCTGCTGCTGTTGCGTTCGCGCTTGTCGCGGTAGCTATCATAGGCGTAGTCAACTTTTACGGTGTGCCAAGCTGGGCCCCCTTCAGTCAGCCTACATTTGGCCTAAACCAGTCGAACTTGCAGCTCAAATTTCCACCCGGCGATCAAGAGCGCAGGACACTACCATCGGGAACCGAGTATTTCGAAGCCAATGGTACAGTGACAAATATTGGCACTGAAACAGTCTCCGTCCCTCCCATCCTCATTGTGTTGCGGGATGAGCGTGATCGCATCGTGTACGACTGGCAGATAGCACCGCCTGTCAGCGAGCTCGCACCCGGAGAGAGCGTTACGATAAGCGAAGCGAAAACGGATGTACCCCGCTCGGCTCGCTTCGCAGAGATAGGATGGTCTCCGAGTTAACAACTGCGGATTTAGCAGCCTCAGCTAAACTCGATCCAATAGGTCCCTGATGAATCTCGATCACGCTGGGGTGCAACCGAGGTCGCGTCCGTCTCGGAGCCGAGGGTCCCATCTGCCCGAACAATGGCCGGCTTGAGCACCCGTACGGTTGCAGTAACCGAAACCGCAATGCTGTTGCGACCAGGCGACGCTTCCGCAATCGCGGGTGCGGCAGATTGGGCGATCAAGGCGAGGCCAATGGCGAAAATCATGGCCAATGGTTGACGATGCTTTAACCAAACTCGCAAGCGAGTTGGTAAGGCGGTCCCGATGCGAGACAAATGGTCCGCAATCCCTAAATCGTGATCGCGTTCGATCTTTGCGCCGCGCTGACTCGCAAACCCCTTGCGAACGACTCAACCCCTTGCTAGGGGGCCGCACCGGTTAGCCGAGCAGCGCCAGTTTTGGGCGATGTTCGTGGACTAGAGTGCGGTCGTGGCGGAACTGGTAGACGCGCAACGTTGAGGTCGTTGTGGGCTAACGCCCGTGGAAGTTCGAGTCTTCTCGACCGCACCAATTTCCCCTTCTCATACCTGCCTCTGCTTTGCCACTTATGGCGCAAAAGCCCCGGATGCATAGGGGTTTGCACCAATTGTAGCGGTGGTTGAGAGAAACAGGACTTCATCGCCGCGCACTCTTCGAGGTGGTCCGAAATGTGGTTGGTGAAGTTCAATGCGCTCACTCAAATCAAGGCAAAGAACCTTGGCCGCGGAAAACACGCTGATGGTCTAGGCCTGTGATTGATCAAACGGGACAATACCGATGGACGATGGATGCTCTGCCTCGTCGTCAATGAAAACCCGGGCGCTGTTGGGAAAGCAAATACATAAAGTCGAGCAAGTCCCGCCGTGCCACATTCTGAGGTTCCGGCTTTCTACCAAGCGCTAGAGATGGAAGTGGGCACGGCCGCGCGGGCACTGCGTTTGCAGAACCTAACGGCCGTGCGATGTGCTGAGGCGAATTCAGTACTGGCTCCTTAACCTGACGCTGGGACAAAATCCTGATCACGATCTCTCCCAATTGAAGAGCATCGCGATGGTCGAAGGCTGGCACAAAGCCTCCGGGGCGAGGGCTAGACTAGTTGCAAGGCCAAGCATCACAACTTGTTGAAACTACGGAGTCGCGGCGCGAATGCCGAGCATGAGGTAGCTGAATTGGGATCGAGGGTCGGGGCCTCCATGCCCCTGCACTGGATGCCGATTCATCAAATGTCCGCAGAATACAGTCAATTATCTTGACCCACAGAGAATCTTAAGTAACTAAATTTCTTAAAGAAAATAGATGATTCTCCACGAGGGCAACGGAGAAGTTCCAGATTGCCCCTGTTCAGGAAAGAAGTTCTGCAAAGTTCGGAGGACCGGCTTCATGGCGAGGTCGTCTTCACCCAGCCGTTGTCTACCAAGCTCTTGGCCGGCGCCTTCTTCGCGATCCTCGCGATCGCGGGCATTTGGGTCACATTCGGCACCTATGCGCGGATCGAGATGGTCCCGGGTCGGCTCATTACCGACACCCCGACAGCAAAGGTCATGGCGCCGCAATCAGGCATTGTCTCGGACCTGCTCGTAACCGAAGGGCAATTTGTAGATCGGCATACGCCCCTTCTGGTGATCGACTCTGACCGAGAAGCCAGCGATGGGGGTGATGTCGCTGAACGCAATTTGCGAGTGATTTCTCAGCGCATCGGGTTAGCCCATGACCAGGTAAAACTTGTAAGCGACAAAGCGCGAACCGACCGCGCGCGTTTGTTGTCGGTAATGCAATCAGCTGAGCAGAGCGCAGTCAGTCTGCGTAAGCAGATCGAGATCCAGCAGCAAGTGGTCCGGTCGAACCGAGAAATATTCGACCGTTTGTCCGAGGTGGTAGAACGCGGCTTCGTAAGCAAAATTGAGTTCGAGAGGCGCCGACAAACTCTCCTTTCTGCTCAACAAAGCCTCACCATCCTCGAAGAGCGACTTGCGACAAGCATCGAAGATGCCGCTCAAGCACGAAGTCAGCTCGACCGAAACACAATCGACGCGGCACAGAGCATCTCGCAATTGCGCAGCACAATACAGGCCCTTGCTGGCGAAGAAGCGCGCCTCCAAGGCGAACGCAGCTATGTCATCAAAGCCCCTATTGCGGGACGCGTTACCGCGCTCGCGACCGGGGCTGGGCGTTCGGTGCATCTCAACCGGCCCATGCTCACGATTGTGCCTGACGATGCCGCGCTGACTGCCGACCTCTACGCACCAACCCGCGCGATTGGCTTTGTCGAACCGGGTAAGGAAACCCGCCTGCTCTATGACGCGTTTCCTTACCAACGCTTTGGGAGTTTCACAGGAAGAGTTGCTTCAGTGTCAAGGGTCGCGGTTGACCCGCGCGAAACCGATATTCCATTTCCATTTGAGGAACCCGTTTATCGCGTGAAGGTCGCGCTGGAGCAGCAATCCGTTGAGGCTTTTGGCGAGGATGTGCCGCTGCAAGCCGGGATGACCTTGCAAGCCAACATCGTTCTGGAGCGCCAGAGCTTTCTAGCCTGGCTTCTGCAACCTCTGAACGCAGTGCTCAATCGCAGCTCATGAACAGCCCGCTCGATCTTGTTGAATTCAGCGGTCGCCGAAAAACGCCTTATATCCCGCAGGGTGAAGCCAGCGAGTGCGCTCTGGCTTGCCTTGCGATGGTTGCAGGTTTTCATGGCTACAAGACCGATCTGATCGCGTTGCGACAACGCTTCGGAATGTCATTGAAAGGCGCAAACCTGAAGCAGGTTATGCAAGTGGCTGAAGATATCGACTTTAGCGCGCGCCCCTTGCGGGGCGAACTTGATGATCTCGTCCACATTGCCACTCCGGCCATCCTCCACTGGAACCTCAACCACTTTGTGGTGCTTACGGCGGTGAGCGGCGGAATGCGAGGGCAGCGCTTCCATGTGAATGATCCGGCGCGCGGTGCATTGGTGCTGAGCAGGGATGACGTGTCTCGGCAATGGACCGGGGTGGCGCTCGATTTATTGCCCGCTGAAAGCTTCAAGCCAAAGATTGAGAAGAAACAACTCAACATCACTCAGCTGTGGTCCAAAATGGTCGGCTTCTGGGGGACGATCCGCAGCGTCGTACTGTTGTCGCTGGTGATGCAATTGGTGGTGCTGGCGACACCATTCTTTCTGCAAATCTCGATCGACACGGTCTTTCCTGCCTTCGACAAAGACCTGCTTTTCATGCTCGCGCTTGGATTTGGTGGGCTCACCGTGATCAATCTGATGGCGAGTTGGCTGCGCTCGCTGGTGCTGGTCACGCTGACCAACGCGCTTTCCTATCAAGTGATCGTCAACCTCTTCCGGCACCTTGTGCGGCTCCCGCTCGACTATTTCGAGAAGCGGCATGTCGGCGATGTGATCTCGCGTTTTGGATCAACGCAGCCGATCAGCCAATTGATCAGCCAGGGCATGATCGCCGCTTTTATCGACGGATTGATGGCGATCCTCACGCTCGCTCTGATGTTCGTCTATTCGCCCATTCTGGGCGGGGTCGCTTGCGCTGCCTTAGCGCTCTATGTCGGCCTGCGCCTCGCCTTCCTCCAATCGATCAAACTGCGCAATCTCGACGTCATCACGACGATGGCGAAGGAAAACTCGAACTTTATCGAGAGTGTGCGCGGCATCTCAGCGATCAAGGCGTTCGGGCAAGAAGGCAATCGCCAACGGCTGTGGCAAAAGAGCAAGGCCGACGCGGTCAATGCTCAGGTCAAGCTCGGCCGGTTGCAATCCGCGTTCGATGCGCTGGGTCAGTTCGTGATCGGGGCTGAACGCGTTGTGTTCGTATACATCGCGATCGGGCTCGCGTTCGACTCTGTTCTTACGGTGGGGATGATCTTTGCATTCCAAGCCTACAAGCAGCAATTTCTCGACGCGGGAATGCGGCTGACCGAGCAGCTGATCAACTACCAGATCGTCAAGGTTCATCTTACGCGGATCGCTGACATCGCTCTGTCTCCCCTTGAAGAAGGTGAGCAGGAGAAGAGCAACGAGGAACCCGACTTTAGCAAGCCGTTGGTGCTTGATCGGGTGTTCTATCGCTACGGTGTTAACGAGCCGATGGTGTTGCAGAACGTCAGCCTCGCCATCACGCCAGGCGAGTTCATTGCGATTACTGGTCCATCCGGCGGCGGCAAAACCACGCTGATGAAGATCCTGATGGGCTTGTTTGAGCCCACACAAGGTGCGGTGCGATTGGGTGATCGCCCGATCTCCTCTTACAAGAAGATCAAATATCGCCGTTGCATCGGATCGGTCGCCCAAGGCGATGCGCTCTATGCCGGATCGCTCGCTGAAAACATCGCTTTTTTCGACCCAGAGATCGATATGGGTAGGGTCCGCGAGGTTTCTCGCATGGCCCAAATCCATGATGAAATTGAGGCGATGCCGATGGGTTACGAAACTCTGGTCGGCGATATGGGCTCTGTGCTTTCCGGTGGGCAGCTGCAGCGTGTCTTGCTGGCGCGGGCGCTCTATCCCGATCCCAAAGTGCTGATCCTCGATGAGGGCACCGCCAACCTCGATGCCGAAAACGAAACGAAAATCCTTGAAACCCTCAAGGCCCTAGAGATCACTCGGATCGCGGTCGCACACCGCCCGGCGACGCTCGAAGCGGCGGAGCGAGTGCTGTCGATTGCGAAAGGCACTCTCACCGATCCGAAAGCCCAAGCACGGATGATGGCACAGCTCGAAGCGGTCAAGGCAGGCGCTGTGGAACCGAAGCGAGCCAGCAAGGAGCCACCCGAGCCTGACGAATGAACCCAATAGCCGAGGCCCTTCCGCACCGCCTTGGTTAGACAGTCTCTAAGGTGCGGAAACAACAAAGTGTGAGGTCGCAAATGTTACATTCAAAGAAGCTGAAACCGAGTGGTTTCCGCTTGCTCTCCCTGGGCGAAATCGAACAGGTTAGCGGAGGATACCAGAGTTGGTTTTTCGTCGATCAGCAAAGGCTCGGTGATATCAATGCGTTCCTTCAAGCCCACGGCGACGGCGCAGGTGGCATCGGCGGAGGCAATCCATTTGTTTCGGCGGGTCAGATCATCCCGCTAACAGCTGAACAATTGGAAGCGCTCACCAAGTACCTAGAGGAGAATTCCGATGGCAATGATGAAAGCGAGGAGGAATTCGTTTGGACCCCTTCTCAGGACCAAGTTGAATTCGTCGATGACAATGGCGATGGTGAGTTCGATGAAATTGTTCTCACTTACAACAAAGAAGATGTTGATCGCTGGTCAGATTTCGCAGCAGAAGCGACCTATTGGACTCAATTATACCTGAAGTTATCTGCCACTACGGTAGGTGCAGGGTTAGGCCTTAACGCGTTTCTTGCCGAAAAAATTGGTATCCACGTTGGTGTTGCCGCCGCAATTCCCTTCATTTCAATGGAGGCCCTCAATCAGATGACAAAGGAGGAGATGATGGACTTCTTCTTCGATGCTGCGCGTGACGTGACGAACTCTCCAGAGACCAGCCCGCTTGAGAATCAGGGAAATAACCCCGGTCCAAGACTGCCTTGGCCATGAGACGAGCGACAACATGAAGTAAGGTCCCGGACGCAAAGTTCGGGACCGTCCAAAATGGCACATTGAGACAACCATGAACCCAATCATATACTCACTTGCCTGGTCAGTGCCTGCGCTAATCCTAACCGTATTGATCAAACTTGCATTCTCAGAAACCATCTCACCGCTCGACTTGGTGGCCAATTTCGGCATCATTTTCGGTGCGATCGCAATAGCTCGCTGGCGCCTCAAGAAGTCAAAAAGATGAGATGTCTTCTGGTCATGCCAAGCCGGTTCTCGGGGGTTTTCGTCGGCTCACTGTCACTTGCGCTGGCGACGCCATCAACTGATAGCAAAGTGGCCGGATCGCAAGCTCACAGCGAAGCCCATAACGCCGAGGATGAGTTCTTGACGATTGCCGATCAGTCGGTCGATGGCCCGGACGCCCCGGTAGCGATATTTGTCCAAGGGGAAGTTCATCGCGACATCGACGGCAATGCGCTACCGTATTCCAAACAAGCCTTTGACCGCCAGCTTGCTCAGTCGATGGCTGCGAATGGCGTTACGGTCGTGAGGTATTCGCGCCTTAATTCTGATTTTTGCGAACATGTTATCGGCGTTGCTTCGCCCGAGTTCGGTTGCACACTACCGTTGAGTGCGCGAATCCATGACCTCCAATTGACTTTGGACAGAACGATAGCTTCGCAAGACGTGAAATGCGTTTGGTTAGCCGGACACAGCTTCGGAGCATTTGTTGCAACTCAGGTGGCTAGGGACAATTTGACGGTATGCGGAGTCATCTTGCTGGGTGCGCTTGCGGAACCCTATGCGGACAACATCTTGAGGCAAATGCGCGAGGACCCCATGCTGACCCCGTATGCGTCGGAGTTCGAGGCCCTTTTCCAGAAAGTTGAAAGCAAGGATCCTAACAGTCTGAGCGCGATCAAACCTCCGGCTGACCTCTTGTTCCATGAGGGCAGAATTCAGCACATAGCTGAAGCGATGAGCTTTGATATGTTGGATGCAGTTAGAGAACTTGATCTGCCAGTCCTGGTTGTCACGGGAGAACGAGATAGGCAGACACCGCCAGAAAACGCCCGCAAATTGCATGCATCCACACCGAATAGTGAGCTTCTCATCATTGACGGCGTCGATCACTATTTCACGGCTGAGAATGAGCGCAGCAATAGCGTTGCACCGCAACTCGCTGAGACCATTTCAGAGTTTATTCATCGCAAGAGCCCTCTGCGATGAAACCTCCCAATCTGCAAACGCACCCGGGCCGGGTCCTCTCGATCAAAAGAGGGGCGCTGTGGAACCGAAGCGAGCCAGCAAGGAGCCACCCGAGCCTGACGCATAATCCCGATAGCCAAGGCCATTCCGCACCGCCTTGGTTAGACAGTCTCTAAGGTGCGGAAACAACAAAGTGTGAGGTCGCAAATGTTACATAGAAAGAGATTGAAGCCGAGTGGTTTTCGAGAGCTGTCGGAGCATGAAATTGAAACGGTCGCAGGAGGGTTTGGGGAGCCTCCAATTCATTTGGCACCTCCAGGAGTGGTGCCTGGTCCAGACGGAAAACCATCTTTCGATCCGGGCAAATCGGTAGAAGACGCTGAAGCTGAAGAGAGGATCAAAGACAAGTTCTACAATGAGTACGAGACGGCGGTACCGATTCAATACACTTTCACAAAATCAGGATACACCATGAAGGGGTACTATGTTGGCGGAAAACAATATTTTGACCGCGACGGCAATGGTGGAGTTGATCTGATCGTAGAACGGGATGCCGGCAACAAGATCTGGTTCGATAACGGGGACGGCCAAGGAATGAGGCAATACTATCCCGGCACAGAGCCATGGGGTCCTCCGAGCAGCGCCTTAGATCCTATTCACGGATCCTAGGTAACGTGTTGGGGAAGAACACGGATCTTCCCCAACATCGCTTGTAGGGGTCTCGCGATTGAACACATGCCAAAGTTCTCTGTCCAAACAGCCGCCAATCGCTTGGCCCTTGCAATAGCTATTGGGGCCATCGCAGTTTCAAGCGCAGCGAATGCTGGCACTTCTGCGACTGAGGTTGCAGTCTCACAGCCGCCGATCCTGGGCGCATGCGATCTGAACACCATTCACATCTCACCAAATGGTGAATGGGTGGTTCTGTCGAGGCTCGAACCGACATTCGGTGAGGTCAGAGATTTCACCACGCCCGATGGTTTCGTCGTCTATTCCATCGAGGGCGACTTAGAGGCAGAAGTGAAGCACCGGTCCATCAGGCCTTTTGTTTTCTCGAATACTCGCAAAGTGAACCCTCTCCGACTCATTCCCATAGGCTGGGACGGCGAGACACTCCTCTTCCGAGTTGGACCTGGAATACTCGCTCGTGGAAAGATCGAGCCAGCAACTAAGCAATGGGAAATCGATGAGCAAGTCCTTGCAAAGGAATGGCGTCGGTTTGCGCTTAGATCGGTTGGGCAAGTTGATGTTACTGCGCTGTATAGTGAGTCCTTTAAGCAGACCGCTCACCATCTCTTGCAAAACGACAACCTCAGGCGGAGAACCGTGTATCTCCATGCCAATGGCGCAAAATTCTCGGCATTAGACTTGGCACATCATCACCAGTTGAAACTGGGTCAAACCTACCACTCAATGCGATCATTGGGGCCCTCGAGCTTCTTCAATCACTTCAATCTCTTCGTAAAAGCCGGAGAGATCGAGCATGACTACCTGGGACGGGTTTTTCCATCAGACGAGTCCAGTGCTAAGAACCGCTTCGCTCGCCCGCTGATCGATCAAGCCAATGGTGTCGCGATCGGGCGATACACTCCGACAGGATGGACGGGTTTGGACCTCGGCAATGCACTGTCCAAGCTTCTGGGTCGCGAAAGCCTCTTGATTAGCCACGCCGCCGCGGCGGGAGACGAGGTGGCTGTGCTGGCCGAGAATGATCGAGAGATGCGGCTATTGGTTTTTGACATCAGCAACCCGAGCAGAATCTCGCAAATCGGGGTCTGTGACAAGATAGCGAATATGAAGGCGACGTTCAAAGCTATGGGTGCCACCATCCCAGAGGAGCCGCTTGGGGCCGAACCGCCTGGGCCACAACCTGTGTTTGGTATCGAACTGCAAGCAGGCGCAGACACAACCGGTGTATTTTACGCGGCGCATAAGGATCCGGGAGACAAACTTATTGTCTATTTCCAAGGCGGCCCAATCAGTTCGCTCTATAACCGCTCTCTTCCGGCACCCCTTCAGCGGCTACGCGGCAGCGGATTCGATGTTTTAGCGGTCGAGTATGCTGGCGGCGTGGGTGCTGGCTTGCAACTTAGCAGAGCACTTGCAGGCAAGCCGCACTTCGGTTTTGGAAGCGATGCTGCTGCGATCAGCTCCTGGATTGAGGCAAACGCGTATCAGTCTGTCTCGATCTATGCGAGCAGCTTTGGGACTGCGCCGGCCATGATTTTCCGCGAACACAACCGCGGCCTGATTGCCCGCTCCGTGTTTGTTGCTCCCCCTCTGGATCTTCCGCCGCCTGAGATCATGGAGATGTCAAGTGGACCTTTGATTCAATCCGAGGCGGGAACTCAACTGCAATTTGAGATCGGGGTTTTTGGGAGCCGCGAGCGCCGCAATGAGTTTGCCGAATGGCTTCGCCTAGCCGCATCATCGTATGACGCATCTGAAGACGATCTCTTCATCTTTGGCGAAATGGACACAAAGGCATCGCTTGAAAGCGCGCCCCAGAACATAACTGACCACGCTCAAATCTTGATTGTTCCACGAATGGGCCACGGATTTCTAGGTGCAGAGAAGAGCACGCAGAATCGGATCATTGATCACCTGTCTGAACGTTGATTGTGGCGCGGCCTCGGCACATTAGATCAAGCGCGGAGTTTGGTCCTTTTTGGGGGTGGATGAAAAGGTGGATCACACTTAGCGAGCGCCACAAAAATTAAACGTTTCAATTGCTTATTTGACGCTAAGGTCCCTTTCGACCGCGCCAGACTTTTCCGTGAGGCAGAGGGTTTTGCGCCCACGCCCAACAAGCCCGGATTAAGCTCCAGTAGCGAGAGCAAATCCCTCATCAAGCCAACCGGTGACGCCGCCAGCCATGACCTTCACTGGGCGCCCCAATTGCGCGAGTTTTAGCGCCCCGCGCGCGGCGCCGTTGCAATGAGGACCTGCGCAATAAGTCACGAAGATCGTGTCATCGCTCCATCGCTTAACCTTGGATTCAATGATCTTACCATGAGGAAGATTGATCGCCCCCGGAACATGTCCTTTTGCGAACAGGTCTGGGCTCCGAACGTCGAGCAGAACGAAGTCAGACGCGCCCGATATCGCAGCGTGGACATCCCAGCAATCAGTCTCAAATTCGAACTGTGCCGCGAAATAGGCTTCGGCTCGGGCACTCGGCGCCGGGCTGGTGGCAGTAACAAGGCTTGGCATGACAATCCTCCCTTTGCGTGCTGTTTTTGGCTACCGTTTGAAGACTTGCAATTGGCGTGAATGGCAATATTCGTATCGATTGTGCCAAAAGCCCGTTCCCCACTTGTGGTTGCCCTGGTTTATGACGGGCTTTGCATTTTTGAGTTCGGAATCGCTCACGAGATCTTCGGGCTGGAACGTCCTGAAATGGGGAACAACTGGTATCGGTTTGAAAGCGCTGCGATCGATCGGGGAGCCTTGCGATCGCAGGGCGGGTTTGACATTCAACCGCATCGCGGCAGCGAGCTAATCGATCAAGCCGACATCGTGATTATCCCAGGATGGAAAGGCGCTGACGTTCCAGTCCCTGAGCCGCTCTGCGCACGATTGCGCGCCGCCCATGCTCGCGGAGCCACTCTTGCTTCCATCTGTTCTGGCGCCTTCGTCCTTGCTGCAACCGGATTGCTCGATGGAGCAAGAATCACCACCCATTGGCGCTACGCGCAGAATCTTAGAGAGCAATATCCCGCTTTGACCGTCGACGAGGCATCGCTGTTCACCCAACACGAGAACATTTACACCTCGGCCGGCAGCGCCGCAGGGATCGACCTGATGATCGAATTGGTACGCTCCGACTTTGGACCAGAAGCGGCCAATTCCGTTGCTCGCAGAATTGTGATGCCCGCTCACCGCTCAGGCGGACAGGCACAGTTTCTCGCCCGCGCGGTTCCAGTTCGCCAGTCGAGTTCGGTTGCCCCTATTGTTGAACGGGTGCGTTCGAGTCTGGAGCAAGATTGGAGCGTCGGCTCCATGGCTATGGCTGCAAACATGAGCCGCCGTACATTCGAACGCAGATTCGTAGAGGCAACTGGGACGGGACCAGGCGAGTGGCTCATTGGCGAGCGCGTTGAAGCAGCGAAGGATCTTCTCAGCGCCTCCGACCGACCCATGGAAGACATCGCAGCGGCCGTCGGATTTGGAAGCGCACATGGATTGCGCCAGCACTTCAAACGCAAAGTCCGACTGACTCCCACACAGTATAGGCGCGCGTTTTCACGGTCGTGAACAATGTCCTTGTGTCAGCGAAATCACTCGACAGTTTGCGGCGCCTCGAAGATGTCCGGTTCAAGCGCCTCGCCAACAACCACATCCTGCCAGAAGACGGTGTTACTCATCACGCCATCATACAGGAGGGTCACCGAGCGCGCCTGGACCCAACCGTTATCAAGCTTCACAAAATCTCTGTACAGCCGCTCATGAAAGCCGCGTGGCGTATCGAACGCGAGATAGCTGATAAATCCGCTCTCTGTGTCAAACCCGAAAAGTGTCTCGGCCCCCTGCGGATCGGTGATGCGCACCAATGCAGTGGCGCGACCGCGAATATCGCGAGAAGGGGCAGAGCTTAGAGTGAAGCCCTCGCTGAGCGCGCGACGGACAATTCCGAAGCCGAAATTGCTCGCCCAATAGGCATCTGCTTGCGCCTTGGGCATGATCCCGCGCTCGGTCCAAGTTGTCTCGCCATCATAGCCGACCTCGAAGATCAGCCGCTCGCCGTCCTTGGCGATGATCCGGACCTTGCCCGATGCGCCATGCGCGGTCACGCGATCCGGGTCCATTTCGCGCCACATGCGATAGTTGTCTGACTTGCTCCTAACAGACCCGGTGCGACCGTCGAAGAACACGGCGGTGCCTGACAGCCGCAATGTGCCTGGCCGCAACCAAACATCGCCGCCGTGCGCTGTTATAGCCCGCTCCAAAGTCGCCCGCGGCGAAGCATCGCCCTCATCGGATGCGGCAGCGGGCGTCAGCGCCAAGATAGCTGCGCCGGCAATGGCT
>JGI12316J15309_10008767_pt1 | contig 16585 bp, 17 predicted proteins | sample MarCyaLeptolynsp_FD_15309 | JGI IMG/M metagenome (IMG submission 15309) | reverse complement strand
TAGCCGAAGTCTAACGCCAGTTAGCCCGAATGGATGTGATCCGCGCGAGGACGAGAGGGTTTTGCGTAGGGGAAGAAGAATGGCGCGCCCGAGAAGATTCGAACTCCTAACCTCCTGATCCGTAGAAGAACCAGAACGCTTTTCAGACCGTTTCAATTCGGAACAATCCATCCGATTTATTCAAGGTTTCCATTCGGTTAGCGATCTTCACTCCTTACAATCCGTAACAAGCTGTCAGAATTAACCACGCAGCTTTTTGTTACCCCATAGTTGCCCAGTGAAAGCCGCAGCTATGGGAAAGGAGCCGAGGAGATGAAGGTAAAACTCACCATGAGGTATGTTGAGAACGTGAAGCCGCCTAAACACGGTCGGCTCAGCATTTGGGATCGATCGCTTCCAGGCTTTGGTTTGCGGATATCGGATAAAGGGAGGAAGTCATGGGTCGTTATGTACCGTCATGAGGGTAGGCAATGCCGCATGACAATCGGTACTTATCCGGTCTTCTCGCTTGCAGAAGCAAGGGAACAAGCGCGGAGTGTGATGCGCGATGTTGAACTTGGATTAGACCCAAGGGCTCAGGAAGAAGAGACTACATCACCGCTATTGTTGGATGTGATTGAGCAGCTCATTGCGATCTATGCTCGGCCTCGAAATCGTTCCTGGAAAGAAGCTGAGCGAACCTTGCGGGTCAACGCTGCACCCTACCTTGGAAACCGACCCATATCGGAATTTAGCAAGCTCGATATCAGCAAAGTGTTGGATGCCCATGTAGCACGCGGTGTTCCCATGGTTGGTAACCGAACCCTCGCGCATATGCGCAAGCTGTTTAACTGGTGTGTAGATCGTGGATTGCTGGAAAGCAGTCCGGCCAATGGAGTGAAGGCTCCCGCCAAAGAAGTCGCTCGCGATAGGGTGCTAACAGACGACGAAATCAAACGGGTCTGGAAGGCATGTGATGAAGAGTGTTGGCCCTTTGGTCCTCTATACAAGCTGCTGCTCTTAACGGGCCAACGCCGAGGGGAGGCGGCGCGAATGAAGTGGAGTGATGTACGAGAAGGCATATGGACTATCCCTGCGGAGCATTCAAAAAATGGGAGAGCGCATAAAGTTCCACTATCCCCACAAGCAGTCGAAGTACTTGAGGGCCTACCGCAGATCGCTAGCCAAGAGCTTGTCTTCAGTACGAACGGGCGAACCCCTGTTTCAGGTTTTACGGTTGTAAAGAAGCGGATCGATGATTTGTCCGGGGTATCGGATTGGCGCGTCCACGATCTCCGCAGGACAGCGGCCTCCGGCATGGCGCGGTTGGGCGTTGCGCCCCATGTCGTAGAGAAAATTCTAAACCACACTTCGGGCACTATCTCTGGCGTTGCAGCCGTGTACAATCGATACGGTTATGAAGAAGAGAAGAGAGACGCGCTTTGTTTATGGGCTGCAAAACTAGATATTCTAAGCTCTGGCGAGAGGTCTGATGAGGTCTCGCAAAAATCGATTGATCGAAATTCGTGAGGCGGCGGCTCTCGTCGGCAGCAAGTTATTTGGCGAAAACTGGACAGGTGAGGAGCTAGCGAAGGATGCGTTGGAGTCATCCGCAGTTGACCGTGCCACGCAGGTAAAGCGCTATCTACGGGAGATGATAAGAGATGGAAGCGTAAAGACTTGGACGGTTGATGAGCGCGGGGACCGTTGGCCAATATCAACTGAAATAGCAACGCATCATGCGTTCGGAATCTCGCTGATTGCGGGGCGTGTAGGGGGTATGTGGGGACCTGATTCGGAGTCATCGGGCTGCGTCTTTGATAGAACCGATTTCAATGAGTACACGGGCATCTCTCGCCCAAAGCATGCAGGTGGGCGCCCCGCTAAGCACAGTTGGGAAGATATCAACAATCAGATCTGGAAACGCATCTACTTTGAGGGAACGGAGTCGAACGCAACGCTTTCCAAAGAAGTTCTAGATTGGTGTGGTGAAAACTTTGCTGAAATCCCGGACCCTTCGGAGGTCAGAAAGCGAGTGACAAAAATCCTGAAGCTTATCAAAGACGGTAACTAGCGATCATAGTTTTACCTATTTCCCCTATCTCGAAATCACACCGGATTTCATATTCCTCGCACTAAACGTTGCTGAGGAATACGAAATGACCAACACAAAAAAGCATCAGAAACAGGCACTCACTGGTGTCCGGCTGCTAGACCGAAACGATCTCCGTGATCGTGGTCTTGGTATGAGCAACACCCACCTGCTTCGATTAGAACGTGCCGGAAAGTTCCCTAAACGAACCCGAATAAGTCCCCAGAAGGTCTGCTGGGTTGAGGCAGAGATCCATGACTGGCTCGAAGCTCGGCTCCTTGAGCGTCATTCAACAGCGACTCAAGGAGACCAAACGTCATGAAGCCAATGGACTTTCTGAAGAAGGTGTGGGACCGCCATCCAGTGGGCTGTTGGCTCTTCTTGGCTGCGAAAAAAGAAGTATGGAAAGAGGTGCCTATTCGAAATGATGAAGGGCGCGAGAAAGCAGTTCGTCGTTTTCTGAAGAAGTATCCGGCGTCCGAGTACGATTTGTACTTCTGCCCAAATCCCTTCGGTACTGACCGGCGCTTGGGGGGAAACGCGCTTCGCACCACGTATGCTTGGTGCGATATCGATGATGCCGATCCGGAGGCCTTTGATCCTCCGCAAAGTGCATTATGGGAAACGTCGCCTGGACGATTTCAAGGCCTCTGGCGGTTTAACCGCACGCTCTCTGAAAAGCGCGCCGAGGCAATTTCCCGTCATCTGGCTTATGAATTTGATGGGGACCGGAACGGTTGGACTGCGACCAAGCACTTAAGAATACCAGGGACGTTTAACCATAAACGCCCTGGAAAGTGTCCCAAGGTAAAACTGCATCGTTTCGAAATGGCACCAATTGACCCTGGGCGCCTCTTGAAGAAGACGCGCAATGTTAAAGCATGTGAGTTCGATACGAGCCTCTCAGACTTCAACCTTGATCGCGATCCGAAGCAACTCCATCGCAAGTGGCGCAAAGCGATACGACACCAGAAGGCAAATGCTCTGCTGCGGCAGACGCGTGTTACCGAGCGGGACAGATCCCGGCAAATTTTCATCATGGGTACTGCAATGTTTAAAGCAAAAGTGCCAATCGACGACATCGCATGCCTGCTTTGGAACAGCGCGTACTTCCAAGATAAACATGGCCCAAACATCGCGATGCTTGAACGGGAGATCCAAAGCATCGCAGCAAAAGTAGGAGAGTAAGAATGAGTGAGCGGAGAAAAAACCGCCCTTCACGCCGTCTCGCTGCGGCGCATAGGAAATACTTCGGATCTATGTCCGATGTAGAGGCCAAGTCAGTTGACTGGCTCTGGTATCCGTACGTTCCTTATCACGCGATTACCTTGATTGCTGGCGAACCCTCACATGGAAAGTCGTTTCTTACTATGGAGTTGGCCGGGATCATTTCGAACGGGAAATGCTGGCCTTTCTCCAAGGACCGACCGACCGGCAAACGGGTGCTCATTCTAAGTGCGGAGGACGATGCCGAACGGGCAATGGCACCACGCTTGGATAGCATTGGCGCTGATCGATCTGGCATCCGGTACATGAAACTGTATCGCAAAATCGATGAAGAGCTGCTGGGTCTACTCAAGTACGAGATTGAGCGCTTTAGGCCTGAAGTAGTGATCATCGATACAGTATCCGCTTATATGGGCGCTGATACCGATATGAATAAACAAGTCGATGTGCAGGACTTTCTGGTTAAGCTTACCGCCATTGCTATGGAGCAGTCCCTGTCCGTCATTATTGTTGCCCACCTCAACAAAAAGGTTGGGGAAAGCGCTACGCATCGCATCAATGGCTCGATCGGATTTGTCGCTGGAGTGCGTTCAGTTATTGTTGTTGGAACAGACCCTGAAAACACTGATAGGCATGCCTTCTGTCATGCGAAATCAAATTGGGGCCCGAAAGGCGAGACGCTGACTTTCAAACTAGAGGGAGGTGGACGTGATTCTGTCCCCAAACTGGTTTGGCAGGAAGTCTCCAGCATGACCGCCGATGACGTATGCAAGGCCGCAAAAAACCCTGCCCATCGACCGAAAACTGAGCGCACCATGGGCCAGCAATACATCGTCACATACCTGGAAAAGAATGGGCCGTCGAAATGGCGCAACATCGTGGGCGCGGTCGTAAAGGGCGGACCCAGTTCTACAACGCTCGTACGGGCTCGGAATGAGCTGCAAAAGCAAGGGGCGATAGAACAACGAACAAAAGGTCGAGGTGTTCTGTGGGGCCTTGTCACCTCCGAGGGAGCCGATGAGTGACCGTTAACCCTTATCCAATACTCCTGTATAGGCTGGTTTTGGATAAGGATTCGGTTTGTGGCCGCTATGGCCGCTTGAGAGTGCGAACCATCGAGGCGCGTGCCTGGCGGTGGATTTTCCCCGGGACGGTTCCACCACAAGATCGCTAACGGCAGATTTTCGGCCTCGCCTACGCCGTGAGGAGGCGTTCAATCGATATACACACCGCGATATTCTTCTCTCACCAATCTTTGAGCATCCTGCGTGATGGGCTCTTCGTCTTCCAGCCTGGCTTTACAAAATCCGGAACTCCCTATGCTCGAACTTAGCTAGTCGCTATAATTTCTTGATCCAACAAGCGAGCCGCCCCAACCGTATGTTGGTTGGTTTATGAGCTCGAGCGCCAGATGCTAGTCAGGAAATTGGAATGCTAACCAACGCACTGCCTGTTCGTTTCACGTGGTTCTTCTGGGCTGCTACGATTTGGCTGAGCACGCATGCTCCAGCGATTGCCTGGGAGGCTAAGTTGGGGCAGGTCTGCGAATTGATCCACGACGAAGGGGCTGCCAGCGTCCGACTGACGTTCGATCCTACAATTCCTGAGTACACAATCTCGATAACGTTGAACCGGGCATGGTCCGAAGCGCCAATTTTTGCAATCCGCTTCGATGGCCCGCGTGGCCTGACGATTTCTACCAAAGACCACGCGCTGTCGGCCAACGGGACAACATTGACGGTACGAGACCGTGGTTTCGATAACGTTCTCAATGGGATTGAGTTCAACGAGACCGCCACGGCGCTGGTGGGCGATCAGGGGGTGACTGTTTCTCTAAATGGGTCTGCCCCGGCGGTACAGGCCTTCCGGGTATGCTCTACCGGTGTTGGCGTCTGAAGTACTAAATACAGAACCTTCTGACATGGAGTCAGACCGATAAAGTTCGCAACTGATTGATCTCGTTTCTATATGATTTGGAAACCCTCATTTTGGGTAACATGGGTTCTGGATTTCTAGATTTAGGTCAAATTGGGTTGTTTTGAGATAGATTTCGGCGTGGCCGCTTGCGACCCCAATGAGATATACTGTCCGTGAGCATTCCCCTAAAGGTTGCGGACTGCGACTCGGCAAACTGATCGGGCAAATCATCGTGAGTTCTGATGCTTATATTAGATTTCAGACGCGTTCATTAGCCGATCTATACGTTGGGCCAGCAATGGACACTCGTTGCGAAATTTTTATAGTCCTTTCGAATCCGAGGGCAGACTTGTTCGGTCGCATTTGGCAGGCTGAGGCAGAAGGACCATTTGCAGTAAACCAAAACAAAGAGACGGATTTCTGATACGCCCAATCATCGCCAGTCGGAATATAACAGAAACTGTTCTGGTAGATTAAAGGACATTAAGGTATCCTTTATGTCCTAATTCGAATGCCGATCAGGTGTCGGTGTTTTGCAATCTATCATTGCACTGGAATCGCTTCAGTTTTTCGAAGGTGCAAACATTGTATTGCAATCAGGAATGGAAGGGGGAGCCACGTTATGCATTCGGTCAACGCGGAAAATTCTAAGAAGGAGGAAGATCCTTGGCGAACAGAATGGCGACTCTCACAAGGAAATAGTGACATAGATGCCGAGATTGTGGAGATGTTTGCAATCGGGCAATCAACAAGAAGTCATTATGCGGTTGCGGTCCAGTCAATCAATCACAAGAAATCCTTGATTGATGCTCTCCGGAAGGTTGACGTACCTTTGTTAGCAACAATGGTAACTTAATTTTATTGAGCATTCGCGGGCATCACAAATAATGAAGAGTAGTTCAAACGTAAAACCTTACGAGAACTTCAAAGAATACTTTCTATTTGAAGTTAAAACCGACTTCCCCGACTGCCATAATATTTTGTCGACCTATCTAACCACTGGTATAGGGGATCCAATTTTCTATTCACACGTGCCGATACTAATCGAAACGTTTGGTAGAGAGATTGACATCTCGGTTGAGTTTGAAATTACTCAGTTCTACGTCTATCTGAGTTCCTATTATATGCTTCAAGACCAGCTTGTAGATGAGCAAACATCGGACAAGTTCGCGCCATTAATTGCAGGATTGATTATATCTCGTGCCACGAACCGGCTTGAGCGATTGTGTTCGGAGTTTCTAGCGCCAGATGAGGCTAAAAAGACAATTTCATATTTTCATAAGAGCCTTTCAGATAACTTCAATGCACTGCGACTTGAACATTTAGCGTACACAGATCCAACCCAAGTGGATAATCCATCAGAGTACCAGAATGTGGTGGAAAGGGCGAATTCAGTAACCTTTCTTCTTTTTTTGCTCGGACGAGTTGTAAACAAAGAGGTTAGCAATAACTTTTTAAGCGCCATTCGGAGCTTCATTTTCGTTTCGCAAATGGGAGACAATTTGTGCGATTGGCGTGAAGACTACCACTCACAAAAGTGGACATTGTTCTTGAGGAAATGCCTCTCAGCCGCTGGAAGAATTTCAAATGAAGAAGAGCTTGAGGAGTTCGTATATTTGTCCGGTATTTATGAAGAAGAATGCATTAATATAATGCGCGCCATTGTGAAGGTTCGTGACTCGATTGCTGATGATCCCAGTTGCTCAGATACTAATCTTATTCAGTACCTACATATACAACACCGAAAGGCATTTCGTCTGTTAACGACATTCTGTGAAAAGAAATCTATTGTTCCGTCGCATACTCGTGAAAGAGTTGATTGGACATGGCCATAATTGCTTCCAGGTATGTCATCCGGAGTTTCTCCTTTAATTCGAAAAACCTGACAGAGATCTTCTCGCTCGCGTTCTACGCATCCAAACAGATATGTGGTGTCTACGTCGCAAAACCAGTGTTTTTATACCATATTTTCGTTGTGTTCGGGACTATTCTAATCTGCTTTGCTTATCGTTTCGGCCGCTCTAAGCACTATGAAGTGGTTGACACTGTGGGCCAGAAACGGGTCATCGCAACCTTCACAATCACTGGACGGGGAACGATAGGAAACTTCTGTGTAGTCCATCCTATTACGTTCGCTAGGAACTGCCTGAAGAGCCGCAGCGAGGTTCAGTTGTTCCTAGAACGATTAGCTCTGGAAAGTGGCATCGAAAGAATGCAAGTCTACGTTAAACATTGCGCCCCATTGGCAAAATTGCTTACAGAGTTGGGATTTGAGACAGTAATCACAAGGTGCAGTTCGTCTTATTGGTGTCGGTTTTCTCAGGCATGGTGCCTGCCAGTTCGAATGAGCTACCAACTTCGGAAGAGTACATGACAGTTGGCGATGCCATCACATGGTCTGGTGGATTTGCGGCATTCTTGATCGCCTCATTCACATTGGTTCTCCAGGATAAAACAAGCCAGGCCCTTATTCATTCATGGGTTTCTAACAAGGTAATTGAGGCCTCATACCTCGAAACCATAAGTTCAATCTCGAACGCCCTTCGCAAAAAACTCGGGAGTTGGTACTCACTCAGATCAATAAATTTGTTCCTGGCGATATCATTCTCTTACGCATTTTTGTCGTTTGTGTTCTCGTGGTCTCAGGGGATGGATGCCTCAATCGGAGGGGCGCGGTTGTTTCGTGAAAACGTAAGCATCGAGCATTATTCAATCATCTCTATAAGTATAATTTTCTGTATAGCGACGTACAGTCTGTGGAATAGCGAGAAGATCGTAAAAAACTTGCTGGGGCACTTACGATTCATTGAATCTAAACAAACTGGCCTACTTTTGAACGTATTCCAGATTTTTTTGATCGCCGTCCTTACGTTGGTGCTTAGCCTTTATATCTCTGGCGATGCTCTTTTTGCGTGTCTAGTGGCCGCCCTGTCTGCGTACGTTTCGAAGTTTGGCGTGGTGTACAGAATAACAGCGATTGTGGGGATTGCGTTCAGCCCAATACTGTTTCTTGGGTTCTTTGGGATGGGTGAGACAGCAATAATTCTTATTCTGTTTTACTTTATCCTAACACCGATCAACGCATGTTTTGACGTTGCTTCATTCGGATTTTCTCGATGGGTTCTCGATTCTATAACGAAGTTCAAAGCTGACCATGTTCATGTTGTTCTGATGCTAGTGTTGGACACAGGGTTCGCGGTATTGTTGTTGACTGCCGTTTTCTATGCTCTTGACCTCGGTGTCTTGGTTGCCAACATTACCGCAAGTAGATTCGATACCATACCAATGATCGATGTGAAGGGGCTATTCGAACCAGCGACTAAAGGCTTTTCTGGAGAATCCTTTTTTGTGTTCGTGATGCTTTTGAGTACCGTGGTCCCAACATTTTGCCACGTTTTTCTGGCTGCCATTCTTGCGGCTGTGAGAGTTTTCCCTGGGAAAGCCCGCCTCTTAGCAACCTTGGAGAAACATACTTTATCTCAAGTCGAAGTGTTCGTAGCCGCATTAACTTTAAGCTTCGTCGTTGTTTGGTCTGTAGTGTTTTTTTTAGGTTTTCTAGCCGCGATGTACTTAGCAATCGTGGAAATTTTGATTCCATATATTTCATCACTAACGCTATATTTTTCGGTGTAGGCTTGTGTGGATTGTGCAAATGACAATGCCGATTATGGCTTCGGCGCTCATGCTCATCTTTATTGCAACCTCTTCTCAAGTGCGAATGCTCAATAGCAGCTTCGGGCTGATCTCCGAAACGTTAGAGCGCTCCAAAAAACGTTGGCTTTTCGAGAACTCGCTACTCGTCCCTGAGTCTTTTGATTGGTAATCAGACCCAACATTTCTTTAACCGTTTGAAACGGCAAGGCATCGTCCTTGCAATTAGGTTTCTGGGTAACAATTGACCCCGAATTCCTAGCAACAAGACGCGATTCCGGTTTCTAGATTCGAACTGAGCCTGCGCACGTGGGCTCGTTCTAATCTTCCTTATCATTGTCTTCGATACCCCAGACTCGAAGGCCGTATTCCAAATGCGACTCTCCTTTCCGGCGGCTGTGTTTCAGTTCAAGCGGCTTTCGTTCGCGCTTAGCAAGGGCCACCTTAACCGCAGTCGTTATCCCGTTGATGGGGCTTCCATTCATAGCGGCATCGATAAAGGTCTTTCGTCGGATCGGTGTAACGAGAACTTCCCAGTTGTGTTCGCTTGGCGAGAGTTGCCAAAGGACGGATCGCCCAAACTTGAAACTTGCTGCTGAAAAAACCGTTTCGCCAAAATCCAGATAAACACTCGCTGATGCTACAGACCAGTCCCTTAAGATTGAGCAATCACCTTTCCAGAGCTTCAGTCTTAACGGGTCGGAATTGACTACAATCGCATCACCTAAGGCTCGACCAAAATTTGTCGCATCTCTTTTGAGACGCAGGCCAGACACTACCCATGCCATTTTGCCATAGAATTCTTCACGGGCCGTTCTGTCTTCTAACTTTATTGGTGAGTACTGAAACTCTACGACCCGACCAATACCGGTTTTGACATCCGCCCGGTGTCGCTCTCCGCTATCTGAGACGACGGTGACCTCCCTGAACGGCTCAGGAAACTTTTCCTTCCAGTTTCTGTGCCACTCGGTTTCGTTTTCCCACCACGGGTCACAGTTTCGTTTCCGAAGATGCGCCCAATGATGAATTCGGACCTTGCCGCATCGGGAGACCATAGCGCCACCGCAGAGGTCGCATACACCGCGTAGGCCTGGTTCTGGCCTGCGTCGAACACCGTTCACAAAAGAGAATTCCATACCACAACAACCCCATTAGCCTGGAGCGCAGAGCGGTACCTACCGCCCTCACGTTCGGGTTCATAGAAATTGTCTCAGTGGCTCAGCTTAACGCTGGTTATGGTTCTTCTGCTCGGCTCGACCGAGATATTCTTTCTTCTTCCACCTGACAGGTAGTATTCAACTCCAGGCTGTGCGAGCTGTCAAATCTGACGCTAAACAACCAATAGACCGAGGTTGATGCTTACGTTCCAGGACTAAGTTCGAGCAGAAAATTGGTTCAGGGTTGTGGGTTAACCCTGACGGAAAGAAAGACACTGTCTTATGGCTTTCCTCGTCAACAACTGAGGAGGCACCTATGACTGACGATACCATCCACTTGAAGGATCTCTGTGCAGAGCAAAAGGTTCCCGCCCGTGAGGCTCGAGCGCGACTGCGATGGGCGGTAAAGAACCCCAAAGACTACCCGGAGCTTTCAAAGGCGCACAAACCGCGAGAGGCATGGAAATGGGAGAAAGGGTCGCTCGCCTGCAAGGAGGCGGCGATAGCAATAGGGAAGGCCGTCCCGAAGAATTAGGTCAGATAGAGTTGCATGCCGGCAAGCGTCCGTACTTGTCGGCATACTTCCAGATTAACTCTCGTTCTATGTGATAGATCAGCGCCGTGTTGAGAATGGGATTGTCCCAGTCACATGGGTAAACGGCGAACCAGATGTTCTGAAAAGCTGGGTCAAATCCGCTCTCATGATAAGTGACACCGCCTGCATGCCCCTTAACGCCTGTACTCCCCGATCTGTTGAAATTCACTAGACGCTTCCTGAGAGAGCGTGAGGCGCCGTGTGTTTCGCCTACGTATATAATTGCCTCCGGAACCTCTCTCACCGATAGCTCAGGCTGATTTTGGCAAATAATGTAAATGCCGCGATACTGCATTCCGGGAAACGCCCGCCGCCTCTCCCAAGGATACCAATCTGTAAATCGTTCGAGAGTGTCCGCGCCCATCGAGCCTCCCGGAGCTAGAGCTTGCGGTACGCCCCCGCAAGGTAGCATCACTTGATCCCTGGAGATCCGGGAGTTTGTAAACCGAAACGAGTCGGCCCCTATGACCTTTAGACCGAGGTCCTGGACATACGTCACAGGCCCCCGGACCGCAGTGGTCAAGGGTGGCGTTACGGTTCCACCGAACCGCTCGTTTCAGGGGTTACAAAGCCCCAGAGCCGCGCGTACTGGCTCTGACTTTTTGTCTACTAGAATTCTTCAAATCCAGCAAAGGACATTTAATTAGCAGGGTTCTCGCCATTTCTTCTGATCTGAACGAACTTCAAACCATTGAGCCGATCGCTGTAAGCCAACGGGCTTTTTCCAAATCATCTGCCGCCTATCACCGTTCCTTACGGCTGCAATAGACGTCGATTTTTTTAGTGTAAATTTTTCACCAAATTGGGAGCTTTGTTTTGAGTGTTTATCTAAACCTATCTGCCTCGGAGTCGCAGTACTCCAAGACCCGTTCGACCCAGCGGTCAAACCACACCCAAGTGCCCTTGTAGTCGCCTAGACGCCCGTATCCTTTGCCTGGGTTCTTTGCGTCCAGCTGCTGCCATAGCTTTGTATGGTGATGCATCTCAAAATTTGGAAAACCACGCCGCTTCACCATTTCTACTACCTTGCCGGAGGGGTATCGCTCGCGGTCGCGGTCTTTGAAAATAAGCTTTTCAAGCGCTGCCGCCTCCTCGGAACCCGGCGCAAAGACTTCTACGGCGGTGTCTGCGGCGCCCGGTTTTTTAGCCGCGATAGGCAGGAAACCGACCTTTATTCTGTACGCCGGGTCCTTCATTTGGTCCTCGGTTAAGCCGTGCTCAAAAGCATCGATGGTAGACGCAACATGCGCTGGCAGATCAGTTGCCTTTTTGAGCGCAGCACGCTGGTCAGCACCAAATGAAACAAACTGCAGTGCAATCGGCAGTCGCTTCTCAAGTCCGTGTTGAGCGCCAAACTCCTTCTTGAGCACCTCATTGAAGTTGATGCAGCACGCTTGCAACTTTGCTCCAAGCGCATCGTCAATTCGTGTGGTTGAGCGGTGCTCGATCTCATGACGAATCTCTAGAAGAAGTTCCAAGTTTTTGCTTGCACCTGTTTCTACGGGGCACCTGGCATGTTTGAGGCATTTGCCCAGCTCCCAATACCGTTCTGCTCCAGCCTTGGTCTTCTTTTCGGGGTATTTATAGTCGATACCCTCTCGCTTAAACCAGGCATGGAGTAGGTAGGTCCACGCAATGATGGCGGAAACGACGAATAGTTCCGCACGAAAAGTGAGGCCAGCCGAGTTGAAGATGTGCACGGCGGCAATCATAGCTTCGCGAGCTTTGATTAAGAGCTCATCGCCTCGAAGGCTCAAGCCTGTGTCCGGATCGATTTCGGGCCACGTTGCAAGAAACGCATCAAGTGTTTCGGCGTCGGCTGCCTTTATAGTTTTGTGCTTGGTTTCGTCTCGGATTTCTTTGATACGAGCATGATTTACGGTCCGAGTTGGGCGAGTGAAGTATGATTGAATGTCCTGATCTTGGTAACCACCCTGCGCCAGCATGGCTTTCACGATGGCGACTTCCCAGCGCTCTAATTTGTTGCCGCCGCGGCGTCGGGTCTTTTTCTTCTCAGTCATCTTCGCGAATTAATCCGGCAAGAAGAAACGATTGGCGCGATCTGAATCGGCGCGTGCGATTCCGAGCTCAACCATATCCAAAAGTAGGTTTTCAATGCGTTCTTCGCGTTTGCGGCCACCCTTGAAGCGGGCAGACAGCTCAGCGGGGGCGAGCGGTGTGTCAGCTTTGGCCATGGCGCGGCGTAGAATGCGGATTTGGTCCATCGGCTCTTTAGGCCAAGCGGTTTTCTCTGTATCGGCGACAGGAGCAACAGTTGATGTCGCGACCTTCATGGCTGGTTGAGGGGCTTTCTTGCCCAGCTTCGGGATCTGGAACTCGGGTCGAAGCCATTTGATATCGCCGCGGGCCTCTTCCGCGACACGCTCTTCGTTTAACGCGACTAGGCGGGTCAGCAGTTCTTCCTCGGCGTCCTCCTGATCAGGTTTCTTGTGCATGCTAGGAACCGTCCCACCAACCTTGCCAACCAGCCGGGGCGCAAGATCGGACCAGCCATAGGCGTCAAGCACAGCACGGTCGATATCATCATGCAGTTCAGCGAGGATGCGGATCTGGCCTGCGTCGTAGACGTCTCGCTCAGCGTCCGTCATTGGCTCGCCAATTCCAGCATCAAGTTCACGCAAGCGTTCTAAGGCGTTGTAGAGACCCGTCATAGTGAGATGGTCATGTTTAGCGATCCGCGCTTTGCGGAAAGTATCGAGGCGTTCGCCAAGATCAGTCAGTTTGAATTGGGTTGCATCGGTGAGAGCAGGGAAAGGAAAGGGCTCGAAGGTCTCGCTTTTCGCGTAGACGGGATCGTTGCCGACACCCATCCAGCCGCCTTTTGAGATTGCGAAATGGACGTGGTGCCGAGATGACAGCAGAGCAAGGACGGCAGGATCATCGAGGCCAATGACGACCAGCTTATTGTCTGGCCTGATAGAGCGGTCGAGAAACTGGAACGTGCGGTGCTTGGTCGTTTCCACTGTTGCGATGTATCGCGGCAGCTCCGCCAAGAACTCACGCAAGTCTGTGTGCCGCCTACCAAACCACCACCAGTGGGTTCTACGAAAGTCCTCGCGGTTCGTGTCTCGATCTGGTTTCACCTTGTCGTAAAGGTGTTGATAAACCGCAGGAAATCGTTCTCGGACTTCATCGGAAGAAAGTGGGTCCATATCTATCACCATGACCCCGCGCGGACGTTGAGCAATGTCGCGCCCATTGCGGTAGTCGAGTATGTGCTTTTCTAACCCCAGAACCTTCCCCAATCCCAGATCCTGGGCTTTGGCGGGCGACACAATAAAACCTGAGCCATGCAGTGATACCCCTCGGCTGGAAAGTGTCTCGTTTGCCCAGAGTGAGCGCATACGTGATAAATCAGCCCCCAGAGTTAGCTTGGCGGTGATCTTCCCTTCTTCTTTCCGCAGATCCACCCTGGGTGCGTCCGTGTCCAAGTTAGCCTCCGCCACCACCTCTGCCAGTACGCCGTCGCTCACGCCAGTTTCGGCTACAGTCATAGCGATGCGGACAGCAGCTTTGCCTGCCGATTTTTGCCACGGGTGATCGGGCACCGCGTAAACGAGGCTAAGTGGGTCCTTTGCCTTGAGGTGCCGTTCGACTACTCGCCGCGAAAAGGTTTGAGTGATCGAATTCGTGGTGATGAAGCCGAAGCGGCGCAACGGGTTCGCCTTGGCCTTTGTGCCCTTTGCCAGCATCCGCTCCGCCGCGGCATCCCAGAAATGCATGACGAAATCTGCCCCGCCTGGCAAATCATTGCGCGCCGCCCAGACGGCTTCTGCATACCCGTCACCCAGCTCGGAGCGCATATCTTTGCCGCCTATGAATGGCGGGTTGCCGACGACAAACTCCACCTTTGGCCAAGGCGCTGGCTTCGGTTTGAGATACCGCACCATGGGTACTGTGGCAGTAGGGTCCGGGATCTCTTGATCAGGGATGACGGGGTTCGACTTCATCGTGAACCGATCCCAGACCTGAACAGGTTGTCCCGCTTCGTCCAACACCGGCTCCGTGCCGTCGAAGGCCAGGATCGCATCACCTTCACGAATGGTTCCGTAAGCATGTAGAACCGGCTCCGCAATGGAACCCAGTCCGGAGGTGCGAAGTTGCCATTTCAGGTAGCCGATCCAGAGCACAAGGTCAGCAATTGGTACCGCGCGCGGGTTAAGTTCGATCCCATAGAACTGAGCTGGGTTCACTGTTTCGCCCTGGAATGCGAGTCCCTCTTGCCCGCCGAGGTCGGCGATGACTTCCAGCACCTCACCTTCAAGTCGTTTCATGAGCTCTAACGAGACATAAAGGAAGTTGCCCGTTCCGCAGGCCGGGTCCAGGACCCGCGTTGTACAAAGTTCGTGGTGGAAGTTTCGCACCGTGGTTAAGGCGTCGTCTTTCTTGCCTGCGTCTTCGAGTTCCTTAGCGTGCTGGCGTGCCGTGTCCCAGTCTGAGCGCAACGGTTGAATGATTGTAGGGATAACCATCCGCTCGACATAGACGCGTGGCGTGTAGTGCGCCCCAAGACGTGACCGGTCGCGCGGATCGAGCGCACGCTCCAGCAACGTTCCGAAAATTGCAGGCTCGACGTCTTCCCATGAGCGCTTAGACGCTACCCACAGTTCTCGAATATCGTCTCCGTCGAGCGGTAGGGCCTTGGCGCCCATAAACAGAGTACCATTGAACCGTTTCAGCGTCTTGTTGATGCCAGCCGCATAGCCCCCCTTGTCCATTTTGCCCCATAAGTCCTCGAGGGCTGGGACGAAATGGTCAGGATCATCCACCATCGCTTCGAGTAGCTTTTCGAAGGCGTGATCGGGGATCAGCTCCACATCTTCGGCAAACATCGTGAAAAGGCACCGCATAAGGAACGATGCAACATCGTGCGGATCGTGCTTCCGCTCTAGACGCACTGCGATCCGGGCCAGACGATCCGCGATATCTTCGGTAATTTGCGCACTGTAGCGCGCTGGGTCTAGTGACTGTGGGTCTGTCCAGATTAAGCTGAGACGCTCTTGAACCTCAGGATCGAGCAAATCGTCCATCGATAGGCGGTAAGTCGACCGATCTGGGAAATGGGAATAGTTCTTCCCTTGTCCTGAGAAGTCCGCGAAGACTTGAAGCTCGTTGCCGATGTCGAGGACAAGCAGAAACGGCGGGTAACCGTGTTCGACTGGCAGCGCACGGGCATAATTCTCGGCCTGACGCCGGGCGGCATCCATTACTTTGTCCCATTGTCGAGACCCTCGCGACGCTTGACCCCGCTTAATCTGTTTATGATCTTCCGGGATTCCTGGAAGTGCAGGTGTACTGGCGGGGCGCTTCGATGACTGCTTGGCCTCCAGGATGAAGCAGTTGCGCTTGTAGAGGTCTATCCGGCCCGGCGTGGTGGAACCGTCAGGGTGCTTGAAGTCTACGCGCCGCTCGAAAACGTAATCATTGAAACGATTTTCTTCAGTCGCAAGAGAGGGCTCGGGTAGGTTCAGGTGACGACAAAGCCTTTCGACGAAGAGATGGCAGTTAGCCATTTCCGCGCCACCGGAGGCTTTTGCTTCAGCAATGAATATATCAAATGCGTTTTTTTCAGCATTCATAAACGCAATAAAAAACATTTTGCGAGAGAATAAAAGTACCCACTAAGCAAACACTTACCTCTGGTCGTGGCTACGCAGAAATGCAGAAGAAACTGACAGTGCTAGGCTCAAACCGGACGCTGTTACCCAAACTGTTACCCGGGCAATAAAAAAGCCCTCCGGCTGGAGAGCTATGTCATTGAAAATATGGCGCGCCCGAGAAGATTCGAACTCCTAACCTCCTGATCCGTAGTCAGGTGCTCTATCCAGTTGAGCTACGGGCGCGCGGCAGCCGGGAGAATTCCGGTGCGGGCGGGGTGATAAGCGAAGCGGGCATCCTTGGCAAGCACTATTCAACAAGATTGTGCGGCAGATGTATCCGAGGCAC
>JGI12316J15309_10018226_pt1 | contig 16594 bp, 12 predicted proteins | sample MarCyaLeptolynsp_FD_15309 | JGI IMG/M metagenome (IMG submission 15309) | reverse complement strand
GAAGACCGTTCATTTTCCAGTTGCCGGCAACAAGCGGCTTGATATCGCTCACAACATTCCCCTCAGGTGGATCGCGGTTTCATATGTTGGTGGCGCAATATCAAATAAGACAGGTGACGACCAGCCTGTCGGCACCAAAAGTACCGTGCTTTTGCACAAATTGTGGACGTCAGCGACGAATGGGGATTCCGACCGGATAACCTTTCGGTTAGACCGTTGCATGCCGTGTTGCACTTGCGGCAAACGGTTCTTATGATCCCGGCAATTTTGTAACGTGCCGTATGACGGCAAAACAGGAACAAATTCGATGCTCGACGCAATACGCAAAATGGCAAAAGGCTGGGTCGCTATGATCCTGATCGGATTGCTGGTGATGAGCTTTGCACTGTGGGGTGTTGCCGACGTGTTTACCGGCTACGGTTCCAATACGGTCGCCAGCGTCGGGGACCGGGATGTCGGATATCGCGACTTCCAACGCGCATATGACAACGCGATGCGGAACTTTAACCAGAGATTGGGCACCCCCCTGACCAACCAGCAGGCGGTCGCTTTCGGCATTCCGAACCAGGTCATCGGGCAGTTGACGACGGAAGCAACGATCGCCGAAATCGCCGACGACCTCGGTCTCGGCGTTTCGGAGGACAACCTTGCGAAGCTTATCCAGTCGGACCCCAGCCTGCGCGGTGTGAACGGGCAATTTGATCGAACCGCTCTGCAATACACGCTTGGCCGGATTGGAATGTCGGAAAACGAATTTGTGCTTGAGCGAAGGAAGTCGGCCTTGCGGGCGCAACTCGCCGACGGCCTGGTCGGGGAGATGACCGTACCGTCAACCTATATGGAAGCGATCAACGCGTACCAGAATGAACAGCGGACCGCCGATTATGCGGTCATTACCACCGGTGACCTCGATAAGCTCGCCGATCCGACGGATGCCGATCTGCGAGCCTTCTTCGACAAGGACAAGTCCGCTTTCAAGGCTCCCGAATATCGTTCCTTAGAATTGCTTGTCCTGCAACCCGAAACGGTGTCCGACCCGGCCAGTGTCACGGATGACGACGCCAATGCCGAATACGAGCAGGTCAAGGACACACGGTTTGGCGCACCGGAACGCCGCAACTTCCAACAATTGCTTTTCGCAGACAAATCTGCGGCTCAAGCAGCCTCTGACAAGATAGAGGGTGGCACGTCGTTCGAAGATATTGTTGCGGCCGAGAACAAGGATCTCAACGATATCCAGTTCGGTTTGAAGAGCAAAAGCGAGATTATCGACAAGGCGATCGCCGAGGCAGTTTTCGCGTTGCCGGAAAACGGCGTCAGCAAGGTGGTTGAAGGGCGGTTCGGTAATTTCATTCTGCGCCTGACCGATATTCGAGAAGAGGCGGTTTTGCCTTTTGCTGAGGTCAAAGACCAGATTAAGAGCGACATTGCCGCCAGGAATGCCGAGTCCGAGGTGTTTCGTCTTTATGACGAAATCGAGGATGCACGGGCCGGTGGTTCGACGCTAAAGGAGATATCCGAAACATTCAAAGTTGCCGTTCAAACACTCGACAGGATTGATCGTGAAGGCAATGGCGCGGACGGTACGGCCGTCACGATTCCTGAGCAAGGCGCCGTACTGACGGAGGTTTTCAACACAGATGTCGGAGAGGAAGCCGACCCGGTCCAGTTGGGTCGAACGGGCTTCGCATGGTTCGATGTCACAAATATCGTTCCGGAAACCGAACGCACGTTCGATGATGCGAAGGATCTGGTCAGTGCGGCCTGGCGGGCCGACAAGGAAAAAACTCGCCTGGACGACAAGGCTGCCGAGATCGTCGCCGCGGTCAAAGTTGGTCGATCGCTGGAAGATGTGATGACGCCGATGGGCATTGAGGTTACGAAATCCGACGATATCACCCGCTCGACCACGCCCGAGGGCCTGCCAACGAGCCTGGCATCTGCGGTGTTCGACGGGCCAGACGGGCACGTTGGTTCCGCGGCCGGCGCGGACGCGGATCAACGCATCGTCTTCAAGGTCACCAGTGCAAGCGAACCGGCCTATTTCGAGGAGGCTGAAGGGAACGAACAGACAAAACAGCAGTTTTCCACGGCGCTCCAGCAGACGGTTTTGCGGCAATATGTGCAAAAGGTTCAGTCCGACCTTGGCGTGACCGTCAACAATCAGGCTGTCGGCTACATCCTGGGTCTTTATGGCGATAATCCGCAGCATCAGGGTACGATGCGTTGAGCCTTCGGCATTCCGGAATGAACCGGGTTGGACCGGCAATCGGAGTATAGAGTATGCCTGATCTCAAACCGTTGATCGCCAAGGTTGCCGACGGCAAGTCCCTGGACCGGGATGATGCGGAAGCCGCCTTCAATGTCATGATGTCCGGGGAAGCGACGCCGTCGCAGATCGGCGGATTCCTGATGGCTTTGCGAATCCGGGGCGAAACCGTTGATGAGATCGCCGGCGCGGTATCGGTCATGCGGTCCAAGATGATCCCGGTTGCCGCTCCGCCTGAGGCCATCGACATTGTCGGCACCGGAGGCGACAATTCAGGCAGCTACAACATCTCTACCGCGACCGCGCTTGTCGTTGCCGGTTGTGGCGTGCCGGTCGCCAAACATGGCAACAGATCGCTTTCTTCGAAATCCGGTGCCGCGGACGTGCTTATGAAACTTGGCATAAATATCGACGCCACTCCGGAAAAGATAAGCGAATGCATCGCACAGGCCGGGATCGGCTTCATGTTTGCACCTGCGCACCATTCCGCCATGCGCCATGTCGGTCCGACCCGCGTGGAGCTTGGAACCAGAACGATATTCAACATTCTTGGCCCGCTTTCCAATCCGGCCGGCGTCAAAAGACAGATGATCGGCGTGTTCGCGCACCATTGGGTTGAACGCCTGGCGAAAGTTCTGAAAGCGCTGGGGTCCGAAAAAATTTGGGTTGCCCACGGCTCCGACGGGCTTGATGAATTGACGACTACGGGAACAAGCCACGTTTCCGAATTGAAGGACGGGGTCATCAAGACCTTCACGATCTCACCGGAAGACGCGGGCTTGCCGCAAGCGTCGGCCGCCGATCTCAAAGGCGGTGATCCCGACTATAATGCCGCAGCATTGCGGGCACTTCTCGATGGCGAAAGAAACGCTTATCGCGATATTGTGCTTCTAAATGCCGCCGCATCGCTTACGGTGGCCGATAAGGTGGAGACACTCAAGGATGGTGCCACAATGGCTGCGGACGCGATCGATAGCGGTGCGGCCCGTCATCGTCTTGAGAGACTGGTCTCCGTCTCCAACTCCGATTGATCCATATGACCGACATTCTGAAAAAAATCGAAGCCTATAAACGCGATGAAATTGCGGCGGCAAAGGCCAAGGTACCGCTGCGCGAACTCGAACGACGAGCCGCTGACCGCGAACCGCCCCGCGGATTTGCTGCCGCAATCGAAAAAACCATTGCTGATGGTCGAACTGCGTTGATCGCTGAGATCAAGAAGGCCAGCCCTTCAAAGGGGCTGATCCGGGACGATTTCGATCCACCCAGCCTCGCGAAATCCTATTCCGACGGCGGCGCAACCTGTTTGTCCGTGTTGACGGACGCGCCGTCGTTCCAGGGATGTCCGGAGTTTCTGACCGCGGCGCGGGGGACCGTATCGCTGCCAGCCCTGCGCAAGGATTTCATGTTCGATCCCTATCAGGTCTACGAAGCCAGGGCCTGGGACGGGGATTGTATATTGATCGTGCTGGCGGCTGTCGACGATTCAGAGGCAAAGGCCCTGGAGGAAACCGCCTTTGATCTGGGTATGGATGTGCTGCTCGAAATTCATGACCGGTCCGAGCTTGACCGCGCCCTGAAACTCAAATCGCCGCTGTTGGGGATCAACAATCGCAACCTGAAGACTTTTGAAACCTCGCTGCAGACTTGTGAAGATCTGGCGCCGCTCGTCCCGGAAGACCGGATCCTGGTTGGCGAATCCGGTATTTTTACCCAATCCGATATTGCCCGACTGGCCCGAACCGGCATCAATTGTTTTCTCGTTGGTGAAAGCCTGATGCGGCAGGACGACGTGGCTGCAGCGACACGGGAACTGCTTGGATTGTCTGCAGCGTCCATGCAGGCGGCACAATGAACGATCCCAAACCCTCGCTGACTCACCTGGACGATCAGGGCCGGGCCCACATGGTCGACGTTGCCGAAAAGGCGGTGACCCACCGGGTCGCCGTCGCGACCGGCCGTATCCGGATGAAACCGGAGACCCTTGACCTGATCCGCCAGGGTGCCGCCGCCAAGGGCGATGTCATCGCGACGGCCCGAATTGCCGGCATTATGGCGGCGAAAAAGACGCACGACCTGATTCCGCTCTGCCATCCGGTTCCGCTCACCAAGGTCTCAACCGAATTCGAAATCGACGAGACCTTGCCGGGTCTTGAGGTGACGACGACCGCAAAAGCGCTTGGCCAGACCGGTGTGGAGATGGAAGCTTTAACCGCGGTTTCCGTTTCTCTTCTCACGATTTACGACATGGCGAAGGCTGTCGATCGCGGCATGGAGATTGCCGGAATAGGCCTGTTGAAAAAATCAGGCGGCAAATCCGGCGACTGGACCTTGGAAAAATCTGAAACCTGATATGAGCCTTGTACCCGTTGACGAAGCCTTGCGTCGTATTCTCGATGGCGTTGATCCCCTCGGCGATGAGGCCGTTGCGTTGGCACAAGCCCGCGGGCGCGTCCTTGCCGGAGATCTCAAGGCGCTTCGTCAGCAACCGCCCTTCCCGGCATCCGCAATGGACGGATATGCGGTTCGGCAGTCGGACGCTGCATCTCCCGGCAAATCCTTGAGGCTGATCGGTGAGTCCGTTGCAGGGCGGGGATTCCACGAGCCGATGCCACCGGGTGCCTGTGTCAGGATATTCACCGGAGCGCCGATTCCGGACGGAGCGGACACAATCCTCATCCAGGAAAATGCCGAGCAGGTCGAACACACCGTTACTGTACGCGAAGCGCCTGTCCTGGGCCAGTTCGTGCGGCGTGCGGGTCTGGATTTCGACATCGGCGACGTCTTGCTGAAGCAGGCGATACGACTGGACTATCGCGCGCTCGCGCTTGCGGCCTCGATGGGATATTCGAGTGTCGAGGTTAAGCGGCAACCGGTCGTCGCTGTTGTCCCGACTGGGGACGAACTCGTGCTGCCCGGTGAGACGCCGGGACCTGATCAGATCGTTGCCTCCAATCAGGTTGGATTGTGCGCAATTGCCGAAGCAACGGGTGCACGAGCGCTCGACCTCGGCATTGCCCGCGATAACCTCCCTTCCCTTGCCACCAAGATCAACGCAGCGCTGGATCAGGAGGCGGATATCCTGGTGACACTTGGAGGTGCGTCGGTCGGCGACCATGATCTGGTGCAGGAGGCGCTCGGTAACCGTGGTATGGCGCTCGATTTCTGGCGTATCGCCATGCGCCCGGGCAAACCGTTGATGTTTGGAACAATCGGCAACATGCGGGTTCTGGGTCTTCCCGGCAATCCGGTTTCCAGCCTGGTGTGCGCGAAACTGTTTCTGGTCCCGTTATTGTTGCGCCAGCTTGGATTGCCGATCGAAGACGCGACCCGGCCTCACAAGGCGGTTCTCGGTGCCGCGCTTGCCAAAAATGACCGGCGCCAGGACTATATTCGTGCCGGCATGGCGGAAAACGAAAATGGCGACATGGTCATAACGCCGTTTTCCCGGCAGGACTCGTCCATGCTTGAGCGGTTTACCAATGCGGACGGTCTGATCATCCGGGCGCCCTTTGCCGATGCGCTGGACGCCGGGGCAAGCGTTGAGTACCTGCCCCTTCCCTGAGCATCGTTATGGTGCAAACCCTAGAGTTTTTCACAGTTTCACGGAAACAGCGAAAAGCTCAAAGTCCCTGTATTCCGCATTTCTTATCTGTCCAGACGATTCCGTCTGAACAGGAAAAGCTCTAATCATCGTGCTGGGTGACTGCGCAGGCTTTTTGCCATTGTTGCGATTCCTGCCTGGATCTTTTCGGTGGCAATCGACGAATAAGCGATCCGAAAGAACCTGCATGCCTTGGATTGATCGTCGAAAAACGGCGCGCCCGGTTCTATGAGGACGCCGGTCTCCAACAGTTCGTCTGCGAATTTGAGGGAATCGAGGGCTTCCGGTCCTTCGATCCAGAGGCTGGTGCCGCCGAAACTGGCTGCGCCGGAAATCTGGATTCCTTCATTGGAAAGAGTTTCGGTCATGACCTGGCGACGTTTTTCAAATTCCGCCCGCATCCGCATGATCAGGGCGTCGTAATGGCCAAGCGCCAAAAAATAGGCCGCCGTTCGCTGCAAATGTCCCGGCGGGTGCCTCAGCATCAGGGACCGCAATTCCCGCGCGGCCTCGATCACCGGTTCCGGTGCCACCAGGTATCCAAGGCGAAGCCCGGGAAACAAAGATTTCGAAAAACTGCCGACATAGATGACCCGGCCATTCCGATCGAGCGATTTCAGTGCCGGGCTTGGCGGACTGAGAAAACTCATCTCGAACTCGTAATCATCCTCAATGATCGCAAAGTCGTTTTCGTCCGCCGCCGTCAACAATTGCTGCCTCCGGCTCATCGGCATTGTGGCGGCAGTCGGTGCATGGTGGCTCGGAGTGACGAAGACGGCATCCACATCATCGGGCAGTTGGTCTGTCGGCAGCCCGTGTTCGTCGACATCGACAGGTGTAACCCTGGCGGCACTCATGCGCAGCGCTTCCACAAGGTCCGGATATCCGGGATTTTCGCATATTGCGTGGGTGCCCTTTCGCATCAGCAACTGAATAATCAGCCAGAGTGCGTTTTGCGCTCCGACCGTCACCAGGATTTCCGCTGGTGTCGCGCTGATGCCGCGGCGCGGCAAGGTTCGCGAACAGATGTGGTTGACAAGCATGGGATCATCGGCATTTGCGACGTCCCCGGCCATATCTTCAAAATCCTTGCGGCCCAGGGCGCGGCGCGAGCAATCCCGCCAGGCCGTGTGGTCGAACAAGGTCATGTCCATCTGGCCGTAAATGAATGGATAAGGATATCTCCGCCAATCGACAGGCTTGACAATCCTTCTCAGGCGCCGCTGGCCGGACTTCAGTTTTGACGACCAGTCGGCTCCGGCGGATGAACCGGTCCTCGGCGTCTGCGACAGACGCGGCACAGGCGCGTCCTGGGAGACATAATACGCACTGCGCGCGTTGGCGCTCAGATATCCCTGTGACATCAGTTCCTGGTAGGCAAGTGTCACTGTTATCCGGGAAACCTTCAGGTAATCCGCCAGTTTCCTGGAAGATGGCAGTTTGGCACCCGGTGCCAGTCTCTTCGACAAAATCGCTGCAACAAGGGATTGGCGCAACTGCATCTGCAACGGGTTTCGCGAGGCACGGTCCAGGAAAAAAATCTCGGCGGGTATCGTGTTGTCGGCCATTCAGGCTACCTGACAGGAACTGGATATATCAATATTGCCATCTGGGTATACGCGAAAACGCGTCCATTCCATAGTGGTGTCTCACACAGTCGAAATGACGGAATGAACTGCCTGCACGAACTTGCCGACGACGCGTGAATGTTGCGGCGCATGAGTTTGTGCATATTTTTGCAATCAAAAATGAAAACGTTTGCAAACCGTTTGTCGACTGTTCCAACGACTTGAACGCGAAGTCATCGGACCATTGGACTTTGGAAACACGCACCCGTCCTAGCGACGGGCAAAAAACCGGTACTGAGATATGACTGAAACTGGCCCGACCTTGCCGAATACAGCCGATTTGGCTGCATGGCAGGAAATCCGGGCCGCGAACCACTGAATAAATCCGCAGTTGCGCTGCGTCGTTCGAGGATACGGCAATGCAGAATGACATCCGTCCCAAACACTGGCCCAAGGCCAGCTATGATCCGCACTATGATCCGCTGGTCGATCGCGGCCCCGGGCATAATCGCGATTATGCACCGACATACTGGATCGGCACCGCGGGAACGCCGCCGGCCGATGACGGTCCGATATCCGGAGATGTGGATGTGGATGTCGTGGTGGTGGGATCCGGGTATACCGGGCTGTCGTGCGCCATTCATCTTGCAAAGGAACACGGTATCAAAGCCACCGTTCTGGAAGCGAACACCGCCGCGTGGGGCTGCAGCACCCGCAATGGCGGACAGGCACAGATGTCCTCGGGGCGGCTCAAGCGGTCTGAATGGATCAAGCGCTGGGGTGTCGATGTCGCCAAAGGCATGCATGCGGAGATCATGGAAGCATTTGATGTTTTCCGTGACCTGATTGGCAACAACGGTTTCGACTGCGAAGCACAGGATGGCGGACATTTCTATTTGGCGCACAAGCCGAATGTGGTGCCCAAACTCACCACGGAATCGAAACTGCTTAACGAGGTTTTCGGCTATCCGTCACGGATCATGTCGCGCGAGGAACTGCATGCGGACTATCTGAAGGACCAGGAAGCCGCCGGTGCCCTTTACGAACCGGACGGCACCTGTGTCCACGCGGCAAAACTTGCCTTCGGATATCTTGAACTGGCCCGCAGGCTCGGTGCGAAGGTGCATCCTGCAAGCCCGGTCATGGGATGGAAAATCAGGAGTGGCGTACATCACCTCACGACTCCGGGTGGGACGGTAAGAGCGCGGGCCGTCGCGCTTGCGACAGCGGGTTACACACCTCCCGGATTGAGCAACCGCACCAAGAACCGGCTGATGCCGATCCTGTCCAACTCGATCGTCACGCGTGTTTTGACCGACGAAGAAAAAGAGGCGTGCGGATTCAAGACCTGTTCGCCGCTGACCGACACGAGAACGCTGCGCCATTATTATCGTTATCTGCCCGATGGCAGGGTTCAGATCGGCAGCCGGAGCGCAATCACAGGACAGGATGCGGAGAATCCGAAACACCTTGAATTGTTACAAAAAGGCCTCTATCGGAAATTTCCGGCGCTGACCGGCATCGATCTCGACTATTCGTGGTGGGGCTGGGTCGACGTCAGTCACGATATGATGCCGCGGGTGTTTCAGCCGGACCGGGAACGCTCGATCTATTACGCCATGGGATATGGAGGAAACGGCGTCATGTATTCCGCACAGGCCGGAAGGCGCATGGCGCAAATGGTCGCCGGAAAGGGAGACGCTCTCGATCTGCCCATTTTCACGTCACAACTGCCTAGCCACGGCATTCTCACACCGTTCAGGCGGATCGGCCAAAGGTTTATGTACCATTGGTACTACCTGAACGATGAACTTCTTTGACACTTGGACTGCACACTGACAGGAGACTGAAACTCATGAAAATGACCACTGAAGAGGCCTTTGTTAAGGTCCTGCAAATGCATGGTATCGAACATGCCTTTGGTATCATCGGATCGGCTATGATGCCGGTATCGGATCTGTTTCCGAAAGCAGGCATCAGTTTCTGGGATTGCGCCCACGAAACCAATGCCGGTCTCGTGTGCGACGGCTACACCCGCGCAACCGGCAAGATGGCCATGGCGATCGCCCAGAACGGACCCGGTGTTACCGGCTTTGTAACCCCGATCAAGACCGCATACTGGAACCACACGCCGATGCTGCTGGTTACGCCGCAGGCCGCCAACAAGACGATCGGTCAAGGCGGTTTCCAGGAAGTCGAACAGATGGCCCTGTTCCGCGACATGGTCTGCTACCAGGAAGAAGTTCGCGACGCCTCACGGATTCCCGAGGTTCTGAACCGCGTCATCGAAAAGGCGATCCGTGGATCCGCGCCGGCGCAAATGAACGTGCCCCGGGACTTCTGGACCCAGGTCATTGACGTCGACCTGCCGCAAATCGTTCGCCTGGAGCGGGCTGCCGGCGGCGCGCAGGCTATTGCGGACGCGGCAAAACTGCTTTCCAGCGCCAAATTCCCGGTCATTCTGTCCGGCGCCGGTGTTGTGATCGGTGGTGCGATCCCCGAATGCCAGGCTCTGGCTGAAAAGCTCGACGCTCCGGTGTGCAGCGGCTACCAGCACAATGACAGTTTCCCCGGTTCCCATCCCCTCGCCTGCGGTCCGCTCGGCTACAATGGCTCCAAGGCCGCCATGGAACTGATCGCAAAGGCTGATGTGGTGCTTGCGCTGGGAACGCGTTTGAACCCGTTCTCGACGCTTCCGGGATACGGCATCGACTACTGGCCGAAAGATGCGTCGATCATCCAGGTCGACATCAACTCCGACCGGATCGGTTTGACCAAGAAGGTTACCGTGGGCATTTGCGGTGATGCGAAACTGGTAGCCCAGGACCTGCTCGACCAGCTCTCCGAAACTGCGGGCAATGAAGGCCGCGCGGAACGCAAGGCGTTGATCCACCAGACCAAATCGGCATGGCTGCAGGCCCTGAGCTCCATGGACCACGAAGATGACGATCCCGGCACGGTCTGGAATGCCGAAGCCCGTGTCCGTGACGCGGACCGGATGTCGCCCAGAATGGCATGGCGCGCGATCCAGGCAGGCATGCCGAAAGACGCGATCATTTCCAGCGATATCGGGAACAATTGCGCCATCGGCAACGCCTACCCGACCTTCGAAAAGGGACGCAAATATCTTGCCCCCGGTCTGTTCGGACCCTGCGGTTACGGTTTCCCGGCCATCATCGGCGCGAAGATCGGCTGCCCCGACGTTCCTGTCATCGGTTTTGCAGGCGATGGCGCATTCGGGATCTCCATGAACGAGATGACCTCGATCGGACGGGAAGAATGGCCGGCTGTCACCATGGTTATCTTCCGCAACTATCAATGGGGTGCTGAAAAGCGGAACACGACGTTGTGGTATTCCAATAACTTCGTCGGAACCGAACTCAATGCTGACTTTTCGTATGCCAAGGTTGCAGACGGGTGCGGCCTGAAAGGTGTCTCCGTCGACACGATGGACCAGTTGACCGATGCGCTGAAAACCGCCTGCGACGAACAGAAGAACGGTGTGACGACCTTCATCGAAGTGATCCTGAACCAGGAACTCGGCGAACCGTTCCGTCGTGACGCCATGCGCAAGCCGGTCCCGGTTGCCGGAATCGATCCTGCCGACATGCGTCCGCAAGCCGGCGCGCTTTAAGGCAGTCGGATGCGCGAGGGACAATTTGCCCCTCGCGTTTGCAAATTCTCAAACAGCTGGATGGACGATCGCGTCCATCCGGCAAAACAGTTCGGATATTGTGTCAACAATCAATCATCCGAACGTTCGAATTCTGGTTGAAAAAAACTCAATAACCCGCCGTAAAGAGACAATATAATTTTGGCGGAAGAGGATCGCGGTTAACTGCCAGTGATCGATTCGTGGGGAAATGCTTGAGTCGCGCTTCGTTGCGGCGCGCTCGCTGGAGTGTTGCAAACAACACATTCGAAGCCTTTTCAATACTCGACGGCGCCGGTTTGGTGCCGATCAGGAGATTCCCATGGCGTCCACGACCGCTTCCCCCAAAAACTGGTTCCTCGACATGCGGGCCTATGTCACGAAAATCGCGCCTGGTTTCCTTGTCGCCGCTGTCGTGGCGGCCGCAGCCAAATTCCTGTCGGAACATTATGGCGCCCCCGCCATGTTGATGGCTTTGCTGCTGGGTATCGCGTTTCATTTTCTGGCCGAGGAAGGCAAATGTGTTCCCGGCATTGAAGTGACTGCAAAAACCGTATTGCGGATCGGGGTCGCGCTGCTCGGTGCCCGCATCTCCGTCGAATTGTTGATCGGGCTGGGTCCGGAATTGATCGGGCTTGTCGTTCTGGGTGTCGTTGCGACCATCGGCTTCGGCCTTGTTGGTGCACGCATGCTGGGTCGTGGGTGGCGCCTCGGATTGCTGACTGGTGGTTCGGTCGCGATTTGCGGAGCGTCCGCCGCCATGGCGATTGCCGCTGTCCTGCCAAAGAACGAGCACTCCGAGCGCAACCTGATCTTCACGGTTCTCAGTGTGACCGTGCTCAGCACAATCGCCATGATCGCCTATCCGATCGTGACACAGATGTTTGAACTGGATTCGCGGGCGACGGGCGTGTTTCTCGGCGGCACGATCCATGATGTCGCTCAAGTTGTCGGCGCCGGATTTTCCGTGTCGAACGAAACCGGGGAAACCGCAACTCTGGTCAAACTTATCCGCGTGACGATGTTGGCTCCGGTCGTGTTGATATTCGCATTGGTCATCCGGGCCTGGGGCGAGGCCCCCACCGGCGACGCCAAGCGTCCACCGCTTATCCCGATGTTCGTCGTTGCATTCCTGGTGTTCGCCGGACTGAATTCACTTGGCGTGTTCCCGCAGGCGATGATCGATGTTCTCGCCGACATGTCCAGATGGGCGCTGTTGATTTCAATCGCGGCGGTCGGGATGAAGACATCGCTGCGACGGATCCTCGACGTTGGCGGTCAGGCGATCGTGCTGATCGTCGCCGAAACGCTTTTCATTGCCGGCATCATCCTCGCCGGCATCACCTACCTTGCTTGATCCAGGGCATTCAACCATGACCACAAAAGACGAAAAGGCCGTTATCGCCTTCTCCGACACCCCGCTCAATGAATCCGCCCGGCGGCTCGCCGACCTGCCCGACCGGGTTGTCGAGGGCGACCCTCATCACGTAACCCGGATGCATTTCGACAGTCCCGACGGCGGCTTGCTTGCCGGAACCTGGACCAGCACGCCGGGAAAATGGCATGCGTTTGCCGACCGTGACGAGTTTTGTTACATCGTCAGCGGCTATTGTCGTCTGATTGACGAGGATGGCAATGCCAAGACATTCAAGACCGGGGACGCGTTTCTGATCCCGAACGGATTCAAGGGCTATTGGGACGTCGTGGAAACAACCACCAAGCATTTTGTTATTCGCAATCACGCCTCCTCGTAAATTCGACCGACGAACTCGCATCCTCCCGCGATAAAAGGTGCCAGACATGACCCCGCTTGAAGAAATCATTCGCGACGCCAAGGCCGATCCACGTCACATCGTCATGGCGGAGGGCGAGGATTCCCGCATCGTCGACGGTTCCTTGTGCGCCGCGCGGGATGGTCTGGCAAAGATCACCTTGCTCGGCAATGAGGCCAAGGTGCGCGCGGAAATCGAACGACAAGGCTTTTCCGCCGACACGGTCACGATACTCGATCCAAGCAAATCCGATCTTCTGCCGGAATTCACGTCGGCTTACCACGACCTGCGCAAACATAAGGGGGTGGATGAGAATGCCGCGCGCGACGCCATGTGCGATCCAATCGGATTTGCAGCGATGATGATCCGTCTTGGCCACGGGGAAGGCACAATTGCCGGGGCCATCACGACGACCGGCGACACGGTCCGCGCCGCCTTTCAGATCATCGGCAGAGCGGCCGGCAGCAAGATGGTTTCGAGTTTTTTCATGATGCAGTTCTATGAACCGCATCATCCGAGAAAGGGTGTCCTGTTGTTTTCCGACTGTGCCCTTATCGTCGATCCGAACGCTGAGGAACTGGCCGGAATCGCAACCGCCTCGGCGCGTTCCTATACTGCAATGACGGGTAAGGTTCCCAAGGTTGCGATGCTGTCCTTTTCCACCAAAGGCAGCGCCAGTCATGAACGGGTGACCAAGGTCGCCGAGGCGACCAGGATCGCAAAGGATCTGGTTCCCGATCTTCTGATCGATGGAGAATTGCAGTTCGACGCGGCGTTTGTTCCGTCGGTCAATGCCAGAAAAGCGCCGGGATCGCCGATCGGCGCCGATGCCAACGTGTTTGTCTTCCCGAGCCTTGAGGCGGCGAACATCGGTTACAAGATCGCCGAACGGATCGGAGGAGCCGAGGCCATCGGCCCGATCCTGCAAGGTCTTGCCAAACCGGCGAATGACCTGTCGCGCGGCTGCGACGCGGACGACGTCTACAAACTGATCGCTGTTACCGGGGTCCAGGCCGCACGGCTGAAGGACTGAGCCGGGTTCAACGCTGCCGCCAGGCCTGCGAGCGTTTCAGGACCATCTGCGAAACACCGAGATGGATGAGGCGCGCGGCGGCGTTGGTATAGAAGATCATCATGCCCATCGCCGCCGCGGGAGCGATGTCGCCGGCATCGTCCATATTGAGGACAGCGACCGATGCAAGCGCGGTATCGGTGGAATACAGGAACACAACAGCCGATACCGTCGTCATGGCATTGACGAACAGATAGATCGAAATGTTGAGGATTGCCGGCAGGCACACCGGCACCGTCACCCTGGCGAACAATCGGTAGAATGGCTGCTTCAACGATGCAGAGACACTTTCGAATTCGTTGTCCATCTGTTTCAGCGCCGTGACAGCGGTCAGGTGGGACACGGTGTAGAAGTGGGTTACGGTTGAGACCACAAGGATGATCATCGTCCCGTAGATCACATGCAGCGGATTGTCGGGATCGTTGAAGAAAAAGATATAGGCCAGACCGAGCACCATTCCCGGAATGGCCATCGGCAGCATGGCCAACATCTGAAACAGGGCGCGTCCGGTCCGAAAGCCCTGCGTCTTCTCGACCATATAGGCGCCGACAAAGACCACGATCGTACCGAAAAACGCGGTCAACAGTCCCAATTGGATGGAATTGCGATAGGCCTGCCAGCCACCGCCGTCCATCAGGTCGAAATTGTAATTCTTGAGCGACAGGCTGAGATCGTAGGGCCAGAACTTGATCAGCGCCGCATATTGGCAGACCGCGATGATCCCGACGATGAAAATCGCCACAATCAGGCAATAGACAAACCAAAGGGCGTCGAACGTGGAATGCGGTTTCGGCTCGTAAACCACCGAGCGGGCGGACAGCAAAGCCACCTGTTTCTTCTGAACCTGCCGGTCAATGGCAAAAGCCAGGATTGCCGGCACCAGGAGAACCACCGAGACAACTGCGCCCATCTCAAAGTTCTGCTGGCCGATCACCTGTTTGTAAATGTCGACGGCCAGCATGTTGAACTGACCTCCGATGACCTTGGGCAGTCCGAAATCCGTGATCACCAGATTGAAGACCACGAACGCCGCGGAGATCAGACCGTAGCGGGCACCGGGAATCGTCACTGTCCAGAAGGTGCGCCATCTGCTCGCCCGCAGGCTGACCGCAGCCTCGTAGAGCCGCGCGTCCGAAATCGACAGAGCGGTTGTGATGATCAGCATCGCGTGCGGGAAGGTGAAAAAGACCGAACCGATAACAATGCCGATCGGTCCGTAAATGCTTTCCCCGAGGAGAAAGTGTTTCAGCATGCCCTGATTGCCGAACAAATAGACGAGCGCAATGCCCGGCAGCAGCGAGGGCACCAATATCGGCGCCATGGCGACAAGCCGGAACAGACCCTTGAACCGCATGCACGATCGGTTCAGCGCGTAGGCGAACCAGAAGGCCAGGCTGACGGTGATGACGGTCGAAATGAGCGCGATGATCAGCGAGTTCTGAATCGACAGAAACAGCGATGGCGTCGAAAAATAGGTTATGAAGTTGGAAAAGCCAATGTCCCGCGTCGGACGGATGACCACCCGGCGGAAGGTGTTGCTGTCGAGCTCGAGAACCGCCGTGCCGACGTGTCGCTCGGAGCCGACAAGAAAGACCGCGTCGTCGGTGGTGCCGGAAATTCGGTACTTCACCGGACTTCGAAAACTGAAATCCGGAAACAGTTTTGTCAGGCCCAACCGCCCATCCGAACCGGTCGACAGGTCCGCCGGTCCGAAAACATTCCGTTCCGCGTTCAGTGCATCCAGGCGTTTTGGCTGTCCGCTGAATGTCCCGCTTTCATCGCTGACGTCGATCTGGAATTGGGTCAGATCGAACTGGAATGTCGAAAAGGCTTTTGAAAGCATCGCATAAAGCGGCAGCGCCAGGGCGACAATGAGGTAGATGGCGATCAACAGCATGAACCCGCGCTGGGCCCAGTCGTCGCTGCTGAGTTTCGGTTTGATCCGGGCGCCGGGTACGGATGCTGCCACTGACATCAGGCCGCTCCATCCGGCGGAAACGCCCGAAGCCGATCCTTGGGCAAGTCGATACCGATGGTCTTGTTTTCAGCCAGATCCAGACGCCGCATGGCATTGATGGAAAAATCCGCGACGATCGGTTGCTCGCCGAAACCGTCATTGGAAAGGTGTGCCCGCCAGAACGATCCGAGAAATTCGAGGCTGTCGATGGTGACGGTCAGGGCGTTCGGGCCAGATGCGGCGTCCGCATTTTCGACCGGCAACACATCCTCCGGACGGATCGCAGCAACGACCTTTCGACCGCTGTCATGGTCGTTGCCGGTGCAAACGAGCATTTTTTCACCGATTTTGACGGTTTCGCCACCTTGGCTTACGGCCGCCAACTGGTTCATTTCCCCAATGAAATCGGCAACGAAGAGCGACTGCGGGCTGCCGTAGATCTCCGTCGGCGTACCGACCTGTTCGATTATGCCATGATTCATAACCACGATCCGGTCCGCCATGGAGAGCGCCTCTTCCTGGTCATGGGTGACCATGATCGTCGTCACGCCCAACTTGCGCTGCAATTCCTTGACCTCGTGACGCAAGTGCACCCTGACCTTTGCATCGAGCGCCGACAAGGGCTCGTCCAGCAGCAACAATCCTGGAGATGTGGCGATAGCGCGGGCCAGAGCAATGCGCTGCTGTTGCCCGCCGGACA
>JGI12316J15309_10004343_pt1 | contig 16725 bp, 15 predicted proteins | sample MarCyaLeptolynsp_FD_15309 | JGI IMG/M metagenome (IMG submission 15309) | reverse complement strand
ATTCTCACAGCGCGCCCGCCTCGTTCCATCCAACAGATGCCGCTGTCTCTCCAGCGCGTCCCGCCGTCTCTCCGGCGTGTCAGCAGCGCCTCAGCGCCGCCGGTGAAGGGGCTTTTACGGACACCCCGGGATGCCCGCAACCCCAAAATTCACAAAAACGCAGATCCGCCGAAGAAAATCCCTTCAATCACACAAAATCAATGACTTAGAAGACGATAAGCCTGCCAGGACCTGGCGCAGGATCGCCGATACCGCCCTCTACTCCCCGCCCTGAACCCACTCCCCGCACCCAAACGCCCAGTTACCCACAGACTCGCAGGACTTACCCACAGACCGGACCCGGAATCAGCAGAACCCAAGGCCACCTGCCCCGCGGACGACTCGCTCACACCAGGCACCGGGCAGAAACGAAAACGGGCGCCCTCTGGGGGCGCCCGAAAACTCCGCAGCGCAACAACCTGCCCCGCTCCAACAGGAACCCTCACTGTGACAACAGCCAGCCCGCCTCCGCTTCACAAAATTTACGGCTGAGCTGGCGAGGCTCGTCACTGCCCTCGAGGTAGGCCTGATGGACCAGGGTCATGCAATTTCCCTGCCGCGCGCCAAAACGCACCTCCCCATGCGCACCGCTGTCAGCATTCTTCCAACTCACCACCCCAAGGCTGTCCGGTTGTGCCGCCCCCAGGATCCGCTGCTCCGTCTCACGCATCAGATTTGTATCTTCCGGGGTGAAACCGGATTTGGACAGGATACGGCTGAGCGGGTTGGCCGCGACAGGTGCGCAGGCCAGCGCGGCGACAACGGCAAGAACAACTCCAGAAAGACGCATTTCAAATACTCCATGAGGCATGGGACGCTGACCCCATGCTGTTCAACAAAACCTGCGAGCAGTAAGACGCAAGCTCACGCCGTTGTCCATGCAGCCAAACCGATCCACGCGGCTCGCCGCTCAGGAGAACTTGCGGAACAGCCGCGTCATGTCGAACAGCTCGTCCAGCCTGTCGTATCGCTCCTTGGTCTTATCCCAACTCTCCTCCTGAGTGGCCGCAATCATCGCCTCGAGCAGCATCATGGTGGAAATGTTGGAGTCCCAAGCCGACGGGATCTCCACCCAGCAATTGAAGACATGGTCCGCAACAGAGGCAATCGGGCTGGTCCACTGATCGGTGATCAACACCACCTTCACGCCCCGCTCGGCCGCCAGTTCAGCGAGGCGCTGCAGATTTGTCTCGTAGCGGCGCACGTCGAACATCAGCAATGTGTCGCCTTCGACCATGTCCAGCACGTAGTGCGGCCAGGTCGCCGAGGAGGATGTCATATGGGTGACCCGCTGGCGGATGGCCTGGAAGTGAGTAAAGGCGTAATCGGCCAGCGCCCGCGTGATCCGGCCACCAACGACATAAAGACGCCCCTCCGTATTGGCGAGCTGCCGGGCTGCCGCATCGAACTGCGCGGAGTCGATGTTTGAGAATGTCTGCTGGAGATTTTCGGTGACGGCAGTCGCAAAGCGATTCAGCAAGTGCCCCTCAGGCGCTTCGGACGCCCAGTTGTCGCGCCGCTTGGTCGGACCGGAGACCTTGGCCTCCAACTCCTTGAGAAGCGCCTGGTGGAACTGCGGATACCCTTTGAATCCCAGCTTCTGCACCATCCGCGCCACCGTCGGCGTGGAGACATCCGCGTTGGCCGCAACGATGGTGATCGAAGCCAGGCCGGCCGCCGGGTAGTTTTCAAGCAGGCGATTGGCAAATTTCCGTTCGGACTGGGTAAGCCCGGCAAAATTTTCGCGGATCAACTCGCGTACGGTGGCTGGCGGCTTGGTCAACGTGGCACTCCCGCTTGTAAACTGGCTCCCCCGCCCGGTTCACTCTGAAGAAAATCTTTCAGAGCCGTCCTGTCGGAAAACTTCCATGAAAGTATATTGACACAAAAATCTCTTCATGGAAACATTTTTCCAAGCCTCAGGGGGGACGATAAATGCAAGTGAGTGATTCTCACGCTCAGGACACAGCCGTGGAGGTGGTGAACGCGGACGGTAGCGGCCAGGTCTTGCTGCTGTGTGAACACGCCTCCAATCACATTCCGGACCGTTATCAGGGGCTGGGACTGCAACAGGAACACCGCCTGAGCCATGCAGCCTGGGACCCCGGCGCGCGGGCCGTGGCGCTGCACCTGTCCCGCGCCCTCGACGCGCCGCTGGTGGCGGGTCGCGTCTCGCGGCTGGTATATGATTGCAACCGTCCGCCCGAAGCCCCCTCTGCCATGCCGGAAAAATCCGAGCTGATCGAGGTGCCCGGCAATCGCGACTTGACGGACGCGCAACGGCAGGAACGCGTGGCGACGGTGTATGCCCCCTTTTGCGCCGCGACCACCAAGCTGATCGAGGCGCGCAAGGCCGCTAATGTGCCGACGGTACTGGTCACCATGCACAGTTTCACCCGCCACTACTATGGCAAGGAACGGGCCGTGGAGATCGGCATTCTGCATGATAGCGACAGCCGACTTGCGGATGCGATGCTCGCTGCCGCTCCGGCCCTGCCGCACCGCCGGATTGAGCGGAACGAGCCATACGGGCCGCAGGACGGGGTGACTCATTCGCTGCAGATCCACGGGATCGCCCATGGGCTCGACAACGTGATGATCGAGATCCGCAACGACCTGCTGTCGACCCCCGCGGACGAGGAAGCGCTGGCAGAAGAAATGCTCACCCTGCTGCGCCCGGCCCTGGCCGCACTGACGCCGAAGGGGGACACCAATGCCTAAGGTAATCCGGGCCTACGTCCGCGGCATCGACGCGATGAACCGCTTTATCGGCCGCATTGCAATGTATCTGATCTTTGCCCTGATCGGGGTGCTGTTGTGGTCCTCGGTCTCCAAGACCTTTTTCAACCCGTCGCTGTGGACGCTGGAAACGGCGCAGTTCGTGATGGTCGCCTATTACATTCTGGGCGGCCCCTATTCGATCCAGATGGGCTCCAACGTGCGGATGGATCTGTTCTACGGCAGCTGGTCGGTGCGCACCAAGGCGCTGGTTGATGCCTTCACCGTCCTGTTCCTGATCACCTACCTCGTGATCCTGATGTACGGCGCGCTCAGCTCCACCGCCTATTCGCTGGGGTACTTCGGGATGGAACCGCTGCAGTTCTTCTGGGAGCTGCTGGTCACGCTGGTGACCGAAGGCTTCAGCGCCGCGGGCGAAAAACTGGGCTATCTCGAGCGCAGCTCGACCGCCTGGCGGCCCTTCCTGTGGCCGGTGAAAACCATTCTCTGCTTCGGCGTCTTCCTGATGCTGCTGCAATGCCTTGCTGAACTGTTCCGGGATATCGGACGCCTGCGTGGAGTTGAAATCTGATGTCCTACGAATGGATTGCGATCGTCATGTTTGCCGGCATGATGCTGATGCTGATGACCGGCCAGCGGGTGTTCGGCGCCATCGGCTTTGTCGGCGCGGTTGCGGGCATGCTCCTGTGGGGCACCGGCGGGGTGGAGATTCCCTTCTCGGCCGCGATGAAGCTGATGAAGTGGTATCCCCTGCTGACGCTGCCGATGTTCATCTTCATGGGCTACGTGCTGTCGGAATCGAAGATCGCCGACGACCTCTACCGGATGTTCCACGTCTGGATGGGCCCGGTGAAGGGCGGCCTGGCCATTGGCACCATCGGCCTGATGGTGTTGATCTCGGCAATGAACGGCCTGTCAGTCGCTGGCATGGCCATCGGCGCCACCATTGCGCTGCCGGAACTGCTGCGCCGTGGCTATGACAAGATCCTGGTGACGGGCACCATCCAGGCCGGGTCGTCGCTGGGCATCCTGGTGCCGCCCTCGGTGGTGCTGGTGCTTTACGCGATGATCGCCCGCCAGCCGGTGGGCCAGCTGTGGCTCGCCGGGGTGGTGCCGGGTCTGCTGATGGCCACCATGTTCATCATCTACATCTACCTGCGCGCCCGCATGCAGCCCGACCTTGGCCCTGCCATGGCCCCCGAGGACCTGGCCGAGTACGAGACCATCTCCGACCATCCGCTGCGGCTGAACTACATCGTTCTGGGCGCGCTGGTGCTGGTGCCGCTGTTGATCCAGACCGGGCTGCTGGAGGCGAAACCCGCGCTCGGCCTGGCCGCGGCACTCGCAGCACTGTCTTTCGTGACCCGCAAGAACCCGCTATTCTACAAAGACATCTTCATGAAGGAGAAGTACCGTCTGCTGTTCTCTGGCGTGCTGCCGCTGGCGATCTTTGCCGCCATGATGGTGCCCTTCGTGAACGGCTGGACCTCGCTGGTCGAAAGCTCTGCCATCGGTGCGATGACCGCCTTTATCGCTGCGGTGCTGAAAGGGCGCATGAACAAGGAGGTCTTCGAGATCTCCGTGCGCTCCACCTTGGGGATCTCCTGCATGTTCATGTGGATCATCCTGGCGGCACTGGCCTTTGGCGCCATCTTCGACGGGCTGGGCGCGGTCAAGGCAATCGAGGATCTGTTCACCACCAAACTGGGTCTGTCCCCCTGGATGATCCTGATCCTGATGCAGCTCAGCTTCATCGTGATGGGGACCTTCCTCGATGACACCGCAATGCTGGTGATCGTGGCGCCGCTTTACGTGCCGCTGGTGGGCGCGCTCGGCTTCGACCTGATCTGGTACGGTGTACTTTACACCATCACCACCCAGATCGCCTACATGACCCCACCCTTCGGCTACAACCTGTTCCTGATGCGCGCCATGGCGCCGCCGGAGATCGGGCTGAAAGACATCTATGTCTCGATCATCCCCTTTGCCGCGGTCATGGTGGTGGCACTGGCGCTGATCATGGTCTTCCCGCAGATCGCCCTGTGGCTGCCGGAATATGTCTACGGAAAATAATCAACGAGAGCCCTGCCAAGGGGCCGGATATTTCAACAAGGAGATGAGACGAATGACAACGAGACGCAAGTTTTTGCAAACTGCCGGCGTCGGTGCCATGGCAGCACCCCTCGCCACCCCGGCCCTCGCGCAATCCACCATCAAATGGCGGATGCAGACCTACGCCGGTGCAGCACTGGCCGAACATGTGGTGAAGCCGGCCATCGACATGTTCAACAAGGTCGCCGGCGACCGGATGCAGATCGAACTCTATTATGCCGACCAACTGGTCCCGACCGGTGAACTGTTCCGCGCCATGCAGCGCGGCACCATCGACGCGGTGCAGTCGGACGACGACTCGATGGCCTCGCCGACCGAAGTCACCGTGTTCGGCGGCTACTTCCCCTTCGCCTCTCGTTACTCGCTGGATGTGCCGGTGCTGTTCAACCAGTACGGCCTGAACGAAATCTGGGACGAGGAATACTCCAAGGTCGGCGTCAAGCACATCTCCGCGGGTGCCTGGGACCCTTGCCACTTTGCCACCAAGGATCCGATCAACTCGCTGGCGGACCTCAAGGGCAAGCGCGTCTTCACCTTCCCGACCGCCGGTCGCTTCCTCAGCCAGTTCGGCGTGGTGCCGGTCACCCTGCCTTGGGAAGACATCGAAGTCGCCATGCAGACCGGCGAACTGGACGGCGTGGCCTGGTCGGGCATCACCGAAGACTACACCGTTGGCTGGGCTGACGTGACCAACTACTTCCTGACCAACAACATCTCCGGCGCCTGGGCCGGGTCGTTCTTTGCCAACCAAGAGCGCTGGAACGAGCTGCCCGAAGACATGCAGACCCTGTTCCGTGTCTGCTGTGACCAGTCGCACTACTACCGTCAATGGTGGTATTGGGGTGGCGAAGCATCCTTGCGCGTGAACGGCGACAAGATGAAGCTGACAACCATTCCCGACAACGAATGGCAGCAGGTCGAAGACGCCGCAGTGAAGTTCTGGGACGAAATCGCCGCCGAAAGCCCGACCAAGGCGAAGGTGGTCGAAATCTTCAAGAAGTACAACTCGGACATGCAAAAGGCAGGCCGCCCCTACCGCTATAGCTAAGGGACCGCTTGAAAAGACGGAGTTTGGCCTGCACCCGCCGGCCAGGCTCCTAGACCAAGTAATTTGCCAAGACTTTCATGAACACGTCTTGGCTCCAGCACGCAAAGGGCTGCTCATGCTCTCCTTCGACGATTTGAAAACCCAGGTGTCTTCCGGCCTGGTCGATACGGTTCTGGTCTGCCTGGTGGACATGCAGGGCCGCCTGATGGGCAAACGCTTTCATGCGCAGCACTTCATCAACGGCGCCTGGGAAGAAACCCACTGCTGCAACTACCTCTTGGCCACCGACCTGGAGATGGCGACACCGGACGGCTATGCCTCCACCTCCTGGGAAAGCGGTTACGGCGACTACGTGATGAAGCCGGACCTGGAAACCCTGCGTCCGGTGCCCTGGCTGGACGGCACCGTGATGGTGTTGTGCGATGTCCTCGATCACAACACCCACAAGGAAGTCCCGCATTCCCCGCGCGCGATCCTGAAAAAGCAGGTGAACCGCCTCAAGGCGATGGGCTATGACGCCATGTGCGCCACCGAACTGGAATTCTTCCTGTTCGAGCAGAGCTTTGACGAGATCCGCAAATCGGGCTTCCGCAATCTGGCGCCGATTTCGGGCTACAACGAAGACTACAGCATCCTGCAGACCACCCGCGAAGAGCACGTGATGCGCCCGATCCGCAACCACCTGTGGAACGCGGGCCTGCCGATCGAGAATTCCAAGGGTGAGGCCGAGACCGGTCAGGAAGAACTGAACATCAAATACGCCGCCGCGATGGACACGGCGGAATACCACACCATCGCCAAGCATGCGGTGAAGGAAATCGCCCAGCAGCAGGGCCATGCAGTGACCTTCCTGCCGAAGTGGAGCCACGAAAAGGTCGGCTCCTCCAGCCATGTGCATCAGTCGCTGTGGCAGGACGGCAAGCCCGCGTTCTATGACGAAAGCGACGACTTGGGCATGTCGGCCCTGATGAAGAGCTACATGGCGGGTCTGCTGAAATACGCGCCCGACTACACCTATTTCATGGCGCCCTATATCAACAGCTACAAGCGCTTCATGAAGGGCACCTTTGCCCCCACCCGCATCATCTGGTCCGTGGACAACCGCACCGCGGGCTACCGGCTGTGCGGCGCAGGCACCAAGGCGATCCGGGTGGAATGCCGCATTCCGGGCTCTGACATGAACCCCTACCTGGCGATGGCAGGCATGCTGGCGGCAGGCATCGCGGGCATCGAGGAAGGCCTGGAGCTGCAAGCACCCGCGAAGGGCGACGTCTACCAGGGCGACAGCGGCCTGATCCCCGGCAACCTGCGTGATGCAGGCGCGGCGCTGAAAGCGTCTGAAATGTTGCGCACCGCCCTGGGCGACGACGTGGTGAATCACTATGTCCGCGCCGCCGAGGTGGAAATCGAGGAATTCGAACGCGTGGTCACCGACTACGAGATCGCGCGGGGGTTCGAGCGGGCGTGAACCGCTACCGGGCGGCACCGGCGCAAGGCGCGGGCCACCCGGGTATTTTGACCAGAAAGAAACAGGGGCAACCTGCCCCTTGGAATGGAGTTGTTGGCATGGGCCAGACACTGAAGTGTATCTCGCCGATCGACGGATCGGTTTTTGCCGAACGCGAAACCCTGTCGCGCGAAGCGGCGGCGGACGCCGTGGCGCGCGCGCGTAGCGCCCAGGCCGCCTGGGCGGCCCGCCCTCTTCAGGAGCGGATCGACCTGGTGATGGCCGGAGTCGCCGCCGTGGGCGCCATGAATGACGAGATCGTGCCCGAACTCGCTCACATGATGGGCCGCCCGGTGCGCTACGGTGGTGAATTTGGCGGCTTCAACGAGCGCGCCAGCCACATGGCGAAAATTGCCGAGGAAGCGCTTGCGGATATCGAGGTCGGAGACGACGCCAGCTTCAAGCGCTACATCAAACGCGTGCCGCATGGGGTTGTGCTTGTTGTGGCCCCCTGGAATTACCCCTACATGACCGCGATCAACACCGTGGCACCTGCGCTGATCGCAGGCAACACGGTGCTGCTGAAACACGCGACGCAAACCCTTCTGGTGGGCGAACGCATGGCGCAGGCCTTTACCTCTGCCGGTGTGCCCGCGGATGTGTTCCAGAATGTCTTCCTCGATCATGACACCACGTCGGCGCTGATCGCCGAGAAGGCCTTCAACTTCGTCAACTTCACCGGTTCCGTCGGCGGCGGCAAGGCGATGGAGCGCGCCGCGGCAGGCACATTCACCGGCGTCGGCACCGAACTGGGCGGCAAGGATCCTGGCTATGTCATGGAAGACGCCGATCTGGACGCCGCGGTCGACACGCTGATTGACGGCGCCATGTTCAACTCCGGCCAGTGCTGCTGCGGTATCGAACGGATCTACGTGCATGAAAGCCTGTTCGACGCCTTCCTGGAAAAGGCCATCGCCATCGTCAAAGGCTACAAGCTCGGCAACCCGCTGGACGAGGCCACCACCGTCGGCCCGATGGCCAACGTGCGCTTCGCCAAGGAAGTGCGCGAACAGATCGCCGAGGCCGTCGCGGCGGGCGCCACCGCCCATATCGAGACCATGGCCGAAGACGACGACGGCGCGTACCTCACGCCGCAGATCCTGACCAACGTGAGCCACGACATGCGCGTGATGCGCGAGGAAAGCTTTGGCCCGGTTGTCGGCATCATGAAGGTCTCCTCCGACGAGGAAGCCATCAAGCTGATGAACGACAGCGACTTTGGCCTGACCGCCTCGCTTTGGACCAGGGATCTGGAGCGGGCACAGCGCGTCGGTGACCAGATCGAAACCGGCACCGTGTTCATGAACCGCGCCGACTACCTGGATCCGGGCCTGTGCTGGACCGGCTGCAAAGACACCGGTCGCGGTGGCGGGCTGTCCGTCATCGGCTATCACAACCTGACCCGTCCGAAGTCCTACCACCTGAAGAAAGTGGCAGGCTGAGGACACCCTGCCCGCTCCGAAGTCTCCTCCCGGAGCGGGCTGTTTGCATCAAAGGAAAACGACATGAGCCTCGTTGGAAACTGGTCCTACCCGACCGCAATCAAATTCGGCGCCGGCCGGATCAAGGAACTGGCCGATGCCTGCGCGGCAGCCGGGATCAAGAAACCGCTGCTGGTCACCGACAAGGGGCTGGCGGATCTGCCGGTCACCCAGTCCACCCTCGACACCATGGAAGCGGCAGGTCTGGGCCGCGGCATGTTCTCGGACGTGGATCCCAACCCGAACGAGAAGAACCTCGAAGCCGGCGTTGAGGCCTACAAGGCCGGCGGCCATGACGGCGTGATCGCCTTCGGCGGCGGCTCCGGCCTGGATCTGGGCAAGATGGTGGCCTTCATGGCCGGTCAGACCCGCCCGGTCTGGGATTTCGAGGACATCGGCGACTGGTGGACCCGCGCGGATGCCGACGCCATCGCCCCGATCATCGCGGTGCCCACCACTGCGGGCACGGGATCCGAGGTCGGCCGCGCCAGCGTCATCACCGACAGCGTCACCCACCAGAAGAAGATCATCTTCCACCCCAAGGTGCTGCCCACCGTGGTGATCTGCGATCCCGAGCTGACCGTGGGCATGCCCAAGTTCATCACCGCGGGCACCGGTCTGGATGCCTTTGCGCATTGTGTCGAGGCGTTCTCCTCGCCGCATTACCATCCGATGTCCCAGGGCATCGCGCTGGAAGGCATGCGTCTGGTCAAGGATTACCTCCCGCGCGCCTATGCTGACGGCACCGATATCGAAGCCCGCGCACAGATGATGTCCGCCGCCGCCATGGGCGCCACCGGCTTCCAGAAGGGGCTCGGCGCGATCCACGCCATGAGCCACCCGATCGGGGCGCATTTCAACACCCACCACGGCACCACCAATGCGGTCTGCATGCCCGCAGTGCTGGAGTTCAACGCGCCGGTAATCGCCGACCGATTCAACATGGCAGCGGCCTACCTGGGGATCGAGGGCGGCTTTGACGGCTTCCGCGCTTTTGTGCAGGAGCTGAACGACTCCTTGGGCATTCCGCGCAAGCTGTCCGATCTCGGCGTGACCGAGGCCTCGATCCCAGATCTGGTCAAGGGCGCGATCATCGACCCGTCCTGCGGCGGCAACCCCGTCGAGCTGACCGAGGAAAACCTAACCCAACTTTTCAAGGCAGCCCTCTAAGCCAACCACTCACGGAACTCAGAAACGCTCCCCCCGCGGGGAGCGTTTTACTTTACGCCAGTCTCCAGCGTCTCTTTTTCGCGGGTCAGAGCGTTTCGCCCAGGCTGATCGCAGGGTGCAACCGGTCGAACACCAGCTCTCCTCCCGCGTCACCGCTACGCGATTGCAGGATGATCTTCGCCGCGCGCTCGCCAATTTCGCGGCGGCAGGCGTCGGTGGTGGCCAGCTGCTTGGGCAGCCCCTGCAACAATTGCAGATTGTTGAACCCGGCCAACGCGATGTCGTCCGGGACGCTCAACCCGGTCGCGAGACAGTGCATCAGCCCGCCAACGCTCATCACGTCGCTGGAATAATAGATACAGTCCAGGTCCGGGCTGCGCGCCAGCATCTGCGCCGTCAGCTGGCGCCCGGTCTGGATCGAGCTTTCGCCGGAGTAATGCTCGCGATCCGCCAGCGTCACCCCTTGCGCCGCCAGCCCGTCGGTAAAACCGTCAAAGCGCTTACGGGCCCGGAAGTCCTGCGGCATCTTGGTGCCGATAAAGCCGATCCGCCGGTAGCCCCGGGCGAGGATCTGTTCCGCCATGCCGCGCCCCGCGTCCAGGTGCGAAATGCCGACGCAATGACGCACTGGCTCGCCGTCCACATCCATCACCTCGACCACCGGGCAATCCGCCTGCTGCAGCATCCGCCGTGTCGGGTCGGAATGCTCGAGGCCGGCAACGATCAGCCCGGACGGCCGCCAGCTCAGCATTTCGCGGATGACCTCCTCTTCCTCTTCCAGGGCGTAGCCTGAAATGCCAACCACCGGCTTCAGCGGGCTGTCGCGCAGAACCGCGGAAATGCCGGACAGCACCTCGGGAAACACGAAACTGTTGAGCGACGGCACCACCACCGCCACCAGGTTCACCGACTGCGACGACAGCGATCCCGCGATCCGGTTCGGCACATAGCCATGGATGCGGGCGATTTCCTCGACCTTGGACTTGGTCTTGGCCGAGACATCCGGCGCCCCTCGCAGCGCGCGCGAGGCCGTCATCTCGCTGACCCCTGCGAGCCGGGCCACATCTTTCAGCAACAGTTTTTTTGTCATGACCCCATGGTCTTGCAGTTCGCCCCCGGCCGCAAGAGGGGAACGTCGCAACGCAGAGCTTGATTTACGCTTCCGTTATCGCTATCAGTAGCGCAGCCGTTATCGATACCGGATTTCACGCCGGTGCCACAGCCGGAGATCAGGAATGACACTGAAAATCGCAATCAATGGGTTCGGGCGCATTGGCCGCGGCGTGCTGCGCGCGCTGCTGGAAAACAACGTCCAGGATATCGAGGTGGTGGCGATCAACGACCTGTCCCCGCCGGAAACCCTGGTCCATCTTCTGAAGTACGACAGCGTCCACGGCCGCCTGAAGACCCCGGTCTTCCTGTCCGGCGACGAAATCCGGGTCGGACATCACACCATCCGCCTGACCGCCATCCGCAACCCCGAGGAACTGCCCTGGCAGGACGTGGACGTGGCCTATGAATGCACCGGCCTGTTCACCACCCGCGATACGGCGGCGCTGCATCTGAAGAACGGCTCCAAGCGGGTGCTGATCTCGGCCCCGGGCAAGGATGCCGACCGCACCGTGGTCTTTGGCGTCAACCACATGGATCTGACCGCCAAGGATGTGATCGTCTCCAATGCCTCCTGCACCACCAACTGCCTGGCACCGCTGGCCAAGGTTATGGACGAGACCTTCGGTATCAAGACCGGCTACATGACCACGATCCACGCCTATACCGGCGACCAGCCGACCCATGACACCAGCCACAAGGATCTCTACCGCGCCCGCGCTGCGGCGCTGTCGATGATCCCCACCTCCACCGGCGCTGCCCGCGCCATCGCCGAGGTGCTGCCGCATCTGAAAGGCCGCCTCGAAGGCTCCGCCATCCGGGTGCCGACCGCCAATGTCTCCGTGGTCGACCTCAGCTTCGTGCCAGAACGCCCCGCCACCGTCGAGGCGGTGAACCGGGCTGTGCAGGCGGCGGCGGAATCCGATCTCGCCGGGATCCTGTCCTATGAGGAAGACCCGCTGGTGTCGGTGGATTTCAACCACGACTCGCATTCCAGCTGCTTTGCCGCGCCGCAAACCGCCGTCACCTCCGAGGGACTGGTGCGGGTGGTCAGCTGGTACGACAACGAATGGGGCTTCTCCAACCGGATGATCGACACCGGCCGCCGTATTGGCGAGGTGATGAAAGCCGTCGGCTAAGGTCGGCAGCCCAGGCGCGCCAGCGGCAGCGGTCCTCTCCCGCCCGTTGTCAGTCACTGGCGTGCCTGCCGCCCGTTGGGCCCGGCGCCGCGCTGACGCGCGGCGCGGGTGCGTTCAGACCGGGCTGTTCCCCGTGAAGCTCGGGTTTAAGTGCCCCTCGGACTGCGGTGCGTGCACGTCCGCCCCCTTCCCCAGCCAGCAAGGTTTCGGCCAGCCCCCCATGCGCCGCGCAGCGGCGCCACGCCCAACTGTGAGGGGCATTTTGTTAAATGCGCCGCAACAGGCGGGAGCCGCGCCTGCCGAAGAGACGTGGTTCAGGCGTATTTCTCCAGGAACGCCTCTGCCTTCAACCTCCGAAAATCCGGCAGCGCCTCTCGCAGGCGGGCATGGTCCCAGTCCCACCAGGCCAGCGCCATCATCGCTTCGGCCACGGCCTCAGGATAGCGGCGGCGGATCAACCGGGCGGTGTTGCCGCCCACGATCGTGTAGGGGGCCACATCCTTGGTCACGATCGCGCCGGAGGCCACCACCGCGCCGTGGCCGATGGTTACCTCTGGTTTGATGATCGCCGCATGGCCGATCCAGGTGTCATGCCCGATACAGGCCGTGCGTCCGGCGCGGTGGCGGAACCAGTCTGCATCCGCCTCCGCATCCTCCCAATAGTCGCCGGAGCGGTAGAGGAAGTGATGCTGCGAGGCTTTCTCCATCGGGTGATCTGTCGCGCCGATGCGGGTGAAGCTGGCGATATTGGCGAATTTGCCGACCTGCGCATTGGCGATGTCGCAGCTGCGGTCGCAGTAGCTGTAGTCGCCGATCCGCGAGTTGGTGACCCGGCTGCCTGCACCGATTTCGACATAGGCCCCGAACGTGCTGTCCGCGATGCTGCAGGCGGGATGGATAAACGGGGTCTCTGCCGTCAAACGGGCCATGGAAATGCCTTATCTGTGGTGTCTGTGCCGCCGCCCCGATCAGGGCAGCAGCATCGCCTTGCCCGCGCGCGCTTTGCGCTTGGAAGAACCGGTCTCGCCAGTGATCAGCCGCCGCCGCAACCAGCCGGAGATCCAGTCCATCAGCATCACCATCAGGATGATGAGGGTGATGTAATAGGCCACCTCCTCCCAGTCCTTCTGGGTGATGATCGCCTGCGTCAGCAGCAGACCGATGCCGCCGCCGGTGATCGCGCCGATGATGGTGGCAGAGCGGGTGTTGGATTCCAGGAAGTACAGCAGCTGGCTCAACAGCACCGGCGTGATCTGCGGGATCACCCCGAAGCGGTAGCGCTGCGCCGGTTTCGCCCCGGTCGAGGCCACGCCTTCGATCTGCTTTTCATCGACGTTTTCCAGCGCCTCGGAGAAGATCTTGCCGAAAGTGCCAGTGTCCGTCACCAGGATCGCCAGCGCGCCGGTCAGCGGTCCGGGGCCAAAGGCACGGGCCAGGACCACCGTCCAGATCAGCGAATCCACGCCACGGACGAAGTCGAACAGGCGGCGCATGGCAAAACGCAGCGGCGCAAAAGGCATGAAGTTGCGGGTCGCGGCAAAGGCCAGCGGCAGCGCGATCAGCCCAGCGCCGAAGGTGCCCAGGAAGGCCATCAGCAGCGTTTCCGCAATCGCCCAGGCCACGTCCTGATGGCGCCACATCTTGTTGGTCCAGACGTCGTGCAGGATCGCCCCCGCCTCGCCGTCGGCGGCGCGCTGCAACAGCTCACCACCCCCAAGGCCATAATAGGGGCTGTCGAGGGTAAAGAAGAACAGCTCCCAACCGGTGAAATAGCGGAACACCTCGGCCCGGTTGCGGGTCACGGTCAGGCGGCCTGCATCGGTGGTGATCGCCAGCCGGTTCGTGGAGCTGTTGATCCACTCCGGCACCTCGCCCGCGGGCAGTTCCGCCTGCACCCCGGCGCTGCGGCTGGGGGTGGCGCGCACGGTGCCGTAACCCGGTATCGCATATTCAATTGTTTCAGGACCAAAGGTGACGCGATGGCCGTCTTCAAGGTCGATCACCGTGGTCTCACCCAGCGACACCCAGTCCGGCGCGGAGCCTTCGGGGTAGGCGCCCTTGCGCTCGCCCTCGATGGCGACGGATACCGCACCGCTGCGATTGTCGCGTGTGACATGGGTCTTGTAGCTGTAGCTGTCGCTGACAAGGGTGCGCGCGTTCTCAAGACTGGCACGCTGCCACAGACCCGCCACATCAAAGGCGACAAAGACATATGCCATGTAGGCCAGAACCGCAGCTGGCAGCACAAAGCTCAGCAGGCGCTTCTTCAGGAACAGCTGCGCCGCCTCCTGCTTCAGCTCGGCCGGTGTCAGATTGGTGTCAAAGGTAGTCATGCCTTCGCTCCATGGGTCAGACGGTCACGCAGCAGGCCGGACAGCTGATCCACGGCCACGATGGTGACAAACAACAGAAGGAAGATCGCAGCGGCTTCATCGTAGCGCCCCTGCCCCCAGGACATGGCGTTCTTCAGCTCGTAGCCGATACCACCGGCACCGACGAAACCCAGGATCGCCGAGGCGCGGATGTTGATCTCAAAACGCAGCAGCGCATAACTCACATAGTTCGGCCCCACCTGCGGCAGCACCCCCAGTGCCATCCGCTGCGCCCAGCTGGCCCCGACCGAGGTCAGCCCCTCCACCGGCTTCAGCGAGGCATTTTCGTTCACCTCAGAAAACAGTTTGCCCAATGCCCCGGCGGTGTGGATGGCAATGGCGATCATCGCAGGCACCGGCCCGCCGCCCAGCACAAAGATCAGCACCAGCGCGATGACGATCTCGGGGATGGCGCGGCAGATGTCGCTGATGCGCCGGAACAGCGGGATCAGCGCAGGCCAGGGGGCCATGCCGCGGGTGGCCAGCATGGACAGCAAGGTGCCAAGAACCGCCCCCACGAGGGTCGACGCCGCGGCAATGTTCAGGGTCTCCACCAGCGCCGGGAAGAAATGCACCACATGGCCCGGGAGCTGCGCGGCCTTCTCAGCGGCTTCTGCAAGCACCTCGGCCGGGTAGTCGAAGATACGGGTGAACCCTTCACCAAAGGAGCCAGCGTTGCGATCATCAGCGGTGCGGAACCCCGCCACCATCATGGCCACGAATACCGCAAGTAGAATGCCGCCATACAGGCGCTTGCGCCGAGTATGGTCCGTGTATTGTTCCCGGATCTCGTCCAGCGTCGGCCGGGCTGCCGTCAGATCTGCCATTTAGGGGTCCTGGTCTTGCTGAGGCGACGCATCAGCGTGCCTTCATGGAAATTGCGGGGTCCGGGACGACCCGAACCCCGCAGACTGTGATCGAGAATTTACTCTCTGAAATTACTTGGATTTCAGCTTGCGCGCTTCGATGATGACCTCATAGGCCTCGTGGGTGATCGGCTCGAATGCGCGGGCTTCGCCGGCGGCAACGCCATAGAAGCAGTCACGGTCCTTTTCAGCCAGGCCCGCCATCAGCGCGGTCATCTTTTCCTTCACGTCCGCAGGCAGTGCCTTGCGCAGCACCACCGGGCCTTCCGGGATCGGCGCCGATTTCCAGATCTCGACCATGTCGTTCATGTCGACCAGGCCGGCATCCACCGCACGGCGCAGGGCGCCGGACTTGTAGCCATCTTCCCATTCGCCCAAGCCGTCGGCCCAGGTCACGCCACCGTCAACGTCACCATTGGCAACCGCAACGATGGTCTGCTCGTGACCACCGGTGAATTTCACCTCACCGAAATAGTCGCCGGATTCCATGCTGGCGTTGATCTTCTGCGGAATCTCGATCGAGGGGATCAGGTAGCCGGAGGTGGAGTTCGGATCACCGAAACCGAAGGTTTTGCCCTTCAGGTCCTCCAGCGAGGTAATGCCGCTGTCCTTGCGGGCAAAGCCGACCGAGTAGTAACCGTAGCCGCCATCGGTGTTCACCTTGACCAGCACCGGCTCGACCGCCTCCGGGTCGGACAGATAGGTCTTGGCATAGCCCGAAGCGCCCAGCCAGGCCATGTCGATGGTACCGCCGAGCAGCCCCTGGATCACACCGTTATAGTCGGCGGGGGCAAACAGCTTGGTTTCGACACCCAGTTCTTCTTCCGCGTATTTGCGCAGGCATTCGTTGTTGTTCAGACGGTCCTGGGCGTTTTCACCGCCCAGCAGGCCAATGCGGAATTCGGTGATTCCTTCGGCCGCGACCGGGGCGGTCAGGGCGGTGGAGGCCAGTACGGCAGCAATAATCTTCTTCATTTTACGTCTCTCCAAATGATCTCCCCGACAGGCAAACTGCCGGTTTGACGAATACGGTCAGGGGGTTATTAGGCGGGAACCACGGCACGCAGCGCGTCCGTCTTTTCCAGCGTTTCGATTTCGGTCGAGGTCGCGGCCTCCGAGAACTCCTCTCCGGCGCCGTAGAT
>JGI12316J15309_10015970_pt1 | contig 16778 bp, 5 predicted proteins | sample MarCyaLeptolynsp_FD_15309 | JGI IMG/M metagenome (IMG submission 15309) | reverse complement strand
GTCTGTGTACCTTTTCGCGGCAGGAGCAAGACCAAAAAGTGGGCTTCAATATCCATCAAGGGATTGATAGCACCTTAGTTATCCTCAACCATCGCATGAAAGCCAATGATAAACGCCCCAAAATTGAAGTAGTTAAGGACTATCAAGAAATTCCAGAAGTGCAATGCTTTCCCAGCCAACTAAATCAGGTGTTTATGAACATCCTGGCTAATGCCATTGAGTCTTTTGAGAGAGTCAATCAAGGCAGAATCTATGGTGAGATTGAAGCCAAACCAAATAGAATTATCATTCGCACTGGTATGCTTAATGATACTCAGGTACAAATTGAGATTGAAGACAATGGTTGTGGCATCAAGCCGGAAATAAAAACCCGCATTTTTGAGCAAGGGTTCACAACGAAAGAAGTAGGTAAGGGAACAGGTTTAGGAATGGCGATCGCACATCAAATTATTACAGACAAACACGGTGGTACAATTACCTGTGATTCCACAATAGGACAAGGCACAACCTTCACAATTGTACTGCCAAAGATATCTTCTTGAAGAGGATAGGTCATAAGGACTATTCCTACCGAATATCGGATAATTGAGGGAGAAATCAACTGTCTGCGCTGTTTGACTGTACTCCTGGTGATGATGATGCTTAACTTAGCTGGTTATCAAGAAGCTCTCCCTATCTATACCGGAAGTCGTACCCTGGTCTATAGAGCTATCAGAGCTACTGATGAGCAGTCTGTCATCATTAAAGTCCTACGCAATCCTCACCCCAACTTCGATGATTTAGTCCGCTTCCGCAACCAATACATTATCACCCGTAATCTGGAACATCCTGCCATTGTTCAACCTCTCTCCCTAGAACGTTACGTTAACGGCTATGCTTTGGTAATGCTGGATGAAGGTGCCCTTTCCCTACTGGAGTATTGGCAAGAGTCCGGTGGTAATCTCAGTAAATTCCTCACCATTGCCCTTCAACTAGCTCAAGCTCTGCATTATCTGGGTCAACAGCGCATCATCCACAAGGATATTAAACCATCCAATATCCTCATTCACCCACAAAGTCATCAAGTCAAGCTCATTGACTTCAGCATCTCCAGTTTACTGCCCAAAGAACAACAACTACTACTCAACCCCAATGTTCTGGAAGGAACCCTAGCCTACATCTCCCCAGAGCAAACCGGGCGCATGAACCGCAGAATAGACTATCGCACAGATTTCTACTCCTTGGGTGTCACCCTCTACGAGCTGCTCACAGGAGTCCTACCATTCCAGAGCAATGACCCGGTGGAGTTACTCCACTGCCATATTGCCAAAGAGCCCTTAGCACCAGATGAACTCCTAGATATTCAGGGCAACCCTTATCCAGAAGCCATCTCACAGATTATTCTCAAATTGATGGCAAAAAATGCCGAGGAGCGGTATCAAAGTGCCTTGGGTTTGCAGCATGATTTAGAGCGCTGTTGGCAACAGTGGGAAGCCAAAGAAAAAATTACCCCATTTGAGCTTGGGGAGCACGATATTTGCGATCGCTTCCTCATCCCCGAAAAACTCTATGGACGGGAAAAAGAAGTAGAATCCTTACTGGCTGTCTTTGATAGAGTTGCTCATAGCACTTCAGAAATGATGCTGGTGGCAGGGTTTTCTGGTATTGGCAAAACTGCCGTAGTTAATGAAGTCCATAAGCCAATTGTCGAAAAAAGAGGCTACTTTATCAAAGGCAAATTTGACCAATTCAACCGCAATGTGCCCTTTTCTGCTTTCCTGCAAGCCTTCCGCAATTTAATGGGACAACTGTTGGGGGAATCTGATGCTGCCCTTAAAACATGGAAAGAAAAAATTTTGGATGCTGTCGGTGTCAGCGGGCAAGTCATTCTGGAGATGATTCCGGAACTAGAACGTATTATTGGCAAACAACCAACTGTGCCAGAACTATCTGGTAGTGCTGCTCAAAACCGCTTTAATTTGCTCTTTAGCAAGTTTGTGCAAGTTTTCACGACTCAAGACTATCCTCTGGTCATTTTCCTAGACGACTTGCAATGGGTAGATTCAGCCTCATTAAAATTATTGAAACTGTTGATGAATGAATCACAAACAGGATACTTACTGCTGTTGGGAGCCTATCGTGATAATGAGGTTTTACCGGCTCATCCGTTGATGCTGAGTTTGGATGAGATTCAAAAACGGGGTGCAAAGATAAACACCTTGACTCTAGCTCCCTTGGATGAGGTGGATATTAATCGTTTAGTTGCCGATACATTGTTGTGTTCACTCAAAGCCGCCGCACCATTATCTCAATTAGTTTATCAAAAGACGCAAGGGAATCCATTTTTCGCCACCCAATTTTTGCAAGGATTGTATAAGGATGGCTGCATTAAGTTCGACCTTGCTCAGGGTAGGTGGCAGTGCCATTTAACCCAAGTGCGGCAATTGGCTCTGACAGACGATGTGGTGGAATTTATGGTGGGGCGATTGCAGAAATTACCAGCGTCTACACAAGATGTTCTGAAGCTTGCTGCTTGTATTGGCAATCGATTTGACTTAGCAACATTAGCGGTGGTGTGCGAGAGTAGCCAGGAGGAGGTAGCCTCAAATTTATGGCATGGTTTGCAAGAAGGATTCATTATTCCCGAAAGCGAAACCTACAAATTTTTTCAGGGAGATAAACCTGAGGAGAAAGAGGCTAAGGAGGTTTCGGTTAGCTATCGTTTTTTGCATGATCGCGTCCAACAAGCTACCTATTCCTTAATAGTTCCCCAGCTTAAAAAACAAACGCATCTCAAAATTGGACAACTACTCTTAAGAAATACTCCTCCCGAACAAAAGGATGCCAACATCTTTACTATCATTAATCAGCTGAACCATAGTATAGAACTAATCGATACGCCTTGCCAACGAGAAGAACTAGCTCAGTTAAACTTAAAAGCTGGTCAAAAAGCTAAACTCGCTACTGCCTATGAAGCTTCTGTTAATTACTTAAAAATTGGATTAAATTTACTCGAAATTGATAGCTGGGAAACTCAATATAACTTGACTCTAGGACTGCACATAGAAGCTCTAGAAGCCGAATATCTCAACACTAACATCCCAGAAGCCCAATCATTAGCTGCTATCATTCGCCAAAAAGCAACCCACCAACTCGACATCGTTAAAGTCTCGGAAATCGAAATACAAATTTACACCAATCATTTTCAAATGCCTCGCGCTCTCGAAACTGGGTTGCAGGAATTAGAAATTTTGGGTCTCTCTCAAGCTCAAATCTGGGAATCTACTCAAAAAGAACTCACTCTCCCCCAACTTGAAGATGTCGAGTACCTCAAGGAAATGGAAAATCCCCATAACTTAGCTGTTATGAGGTTGCTCACCTCCCTCTACGCACCGGCGATCAATATTCAACCCCAACTAATGTGGCCTATTGCTCTTACCGAGATCAACCTTTGTTTGCTGGAAGGACATTCTGCTCTGTCTGCTGTTGCCTATGTTATCTACGGAATGCTTTTGTGTGCCAAGGGAAGCATCCAGCAAGGGTATCGTGCTGGACAACTTGGCATGGAACTACTAGATCACTTCAACACTCAAGCCATTCGCTGCCAAGTTTCCTTTACTTTTAGTACGCAAATTCAACATTGGCAAGAACCTATTCGCGACAGTCTCGAACCCATGCTTGATGCCCTGCAAATTGGGTTAGAAACTGGGGATTTAGTTTATGGTGCATTTTGTGCTCAAAATTACTGCTCTACTCTATTTTTGGTAGGAGAAAATCTAGAGCAAGTTGAAAACAAACAAAACCTCTACACAGATTTGATGAGGAAAATTCAGAGTGAATATATTGTGACAGGTATGAGAGTTTGGCAACAACTCAACGCTAATCTGCGCAGTTTGAGTTCCGAACCCCATCGGTTAGTTGGAGAATATATGGATGAGGAAGTACTACTGCCGCAGCTTCAGACTGATCAAAGTGCTTGGTTAATTTTCGAGATTTATCTGGCAAAAACTTTTCTGTGTTACTTGTTGGGAGACAATTTTGAGGCGCTAACCCATGCAGCAAAGATGAAACAATATCTTCAGTCTGTCGGGGCGGCACTCGTAGGCGCAGTTAGCAATTTCTACTACTCCTTAGTTCTGTTGACTGAATCTTCTCAGGTTGAGCCGGAACTATACCAAGAATATCTGGAGCAAGTAGCTAATAACCAAGGCTTGATGGAGTATTGGGCAGCTGAAGCTCCAATGAATTTCCAGCACAAGTATGATTTAGTAGCAGCGGAAAAGTCCCGAGTCCTGGGACAAAAGCTAGAGGCAATTGAGCTATACGACCAAGCTATATCTGGAGCCAAAGAAAACAAATATATCCAAGAAGAAGCCTTAGCTAACGAACTAGCGGCTAAATTCTACCTCGACTGGGGTAAAGAAACTATTGCTGAGGTCTATATGCAAAAAGCTTATTACTGCTATGCTCGCTGGGGAGCCAAGGCTAAGACTGACCAACTAGAAGCAAAATATCCTCAACTGCTTGCCCTTATTATACAAAAACAACAAATTGAATTTAATCCCCTAGATACTCTAGAAAGTCTCACTCAAACACTTACTAAAACTAGCAGCATACCAATCTCTGATATCTTAGATTTGGCTTCTATTTTACAAGCTGCCCAGAACCTTTCTAACACTATTGAATTAGACCAACTAATAGAGGACATTGTACGGATAGTTCTCACTAATGCTGGCGCACAAAAGGCAGTTTTACTCACTCCCCAAGCTGAAGAGTGGCAACTGCTATCAGTAGCAAAACTGACAGAGGATGGTACTGTTGAGACTAGTAAGCGATCGCAATTCTTAACCGCAGAAAGCTCTGTTCCGATTCGCGTCATTCAATACGTCAAAAATACCAGAGAACCTGTACTAATCGATGAAGGCAAAACCGATATTTCTGGTATTATAGAAGGCTATTTACTCGAATATCAACCCCAAAGTGTATTGTGTGTCCCACTGCTTAACCAAGGGCAATTAGTTGCTATTATCTACCTGGAACATTCAACAACCAAAGGAGTTTTTACTCCTAATCGTCTCACCATTATTCAATTTCTGTGTGCTCAAGCCGCTGTTTCCCTGCAAAATGCCCAACTCTATCACCAATCTCAACAGGCACAACTGCAACTGATTCAAAGTGAAAAAATGTCAACATTGGGAAACTTAGTTGCAGGGGTAGCTCATGAAATTAATAACCCAACTGGCTTTTTGCAGGGCAATATTCAACCAGCTCAAGATTATGTGCAAGACTTACTAGGTTTAGTTGAGCTGTTACTGGCTAAATGTCCCAGTAATGATCCACAAATTACAGAGGAAATCGAAGAGATTGATCTAGACTTTATCCGTGAAGATTTACCGAAATTGCTGGGCTCGATGCATCTAGGGGTTAACCGCATTAGTAATCTCAGTCATAGTCTGTGTACCTTTTCGCGGCAGGAGCAAGACCAAAAAGTGGGCTTCAATATCCATCAAGGGATTGATAGCACCTTAGTTATCCTCAACCATCGCCTGAAAGCCAATGATAAACGCACCAAAATTGAAGTAGTTAAAGACTATCAAGAAATTCCAGAAGTGCAATGCTTTCCCAGCCAACTAAATCAGGTGTTTATGAATATCCTGGCTAATGCTATTGATACCTTTGATGAGGCAAATCAATGCAAAAGCTATAGTGAGATTGAGGCAAATCCGAATATCATTACCATTGACACCTCAGCTATTGCCGAGAATCAGATACAAATCCAAATTAAGGATAATGGTTGTGGGATGAGTCGGGAAACTCAACAACGTATTTTTGAGCAAGGGTTCACAACGAAAGAAGTCGGTAAAGGAACAGGCTTAGGAATGGCGATCGCATATCAGATTATTACAGACAAACACGGTGGTACAATTACCTGCGATTCCACAATCGGACAAGGCACAACCTTCACCATCGTGCTCCCTATTTCAGGATAATATATGATATAATTATAAAAATAAAGAATATTTGTGATACCAAAGAAAAATTATATTTTCGTATTGTTAGTATTATTTTTTTCGACAGCTATGTTACACAAGACATTTGACCTTAAACAATTGCCAATCAGTTTTACTGAATTACTTTCTTTGATTCAAGATGACCAAGAGATAGTCATTACTAATGATAATATTCCGGTTGCTAAATTAACTCTACTTAATCCGGTTGATCAAATTAAATTGAAATTAGAAAAGCAACCTCAACCTGGATTAAATTTAGGTGCTATGGTAATGAATAATAATTTTGATCAACCTTTGCCAGATGAATTTTGGTTGCAAAATTCATGAAATTACTCTTGGATACACATACATTTATTTGGTGGGATAGTGAGCCGTCAAAACTTTCTGAATGTGCCTTAGAGTTATTAACAGATAAAAATAATCTCAGATTATTGAGTGTAGTTACTCTCTGGGAAATTCAAATTAAACAACAGTTAGGAAAATTAATTTTAAATAAAAGTCTAGGAAAAATTATTACTACTCAACAAAATAATTTCATCACAATTTTACCAATTACTGCTGATCATATTTTAGCTTTAGATAGTTTACCTATCTATCACAAAGATCCTTTTGATCGTTTACTGATTGCTCAAGCTAATACAGAAAATGCAGTGCTAATGAGCTGTGATTCTGTTTTTGCTAACTATTCAGTTAAAGTAGAGTGGTAGAAGGGAGTTGTAAAATACCCGTAAGGGAAAGAAACCTTAACCGAGTAGTATTGGGTAGGACATGGAGCTCCTCCCCGATTTAGCTAAATTCATGTTGCAGATGACGATGCTCAACTTAGCTGGTTATCAAGAAACTCTCCCTATCTATGCCGGAAGCCGTACCCTCGTATATCGGGCTATCCAAACCACCACTGAGCAGTCTGTCATCATTAAAGTCCTGCGCAATCCTTATCCCAACTTCCATGATTTAGTCCGCTTCCGTAACCAATACATTATTACCCGTAATCTGGAACATCCTACTATTGTTCAGCCGCTAACCCTGGAGCGTTACCAAAACGGCTATGCTCTAGTGATGCCGGATGAAGGTGCGCTCTCTTTGCTGGAATATTGGCAAGAGTCCGGTGGTAATCTCTGTGAATTCCTCAGCATTGCCCTTCAACTAGCTTCTGCTCTCCATTATCTGAGTCAAAACCGTATCATCCACAAAGACATTAAACCTAGCAACATCCTCATTCACCCAGAAAACCACCAAATTCAGCTTATCGACTTCAGCATCTCGAGTTCATTGCCCAAAGAACAGCAACAACTAGTTAATCCTAATGTTCTCGAAGGAACCCTAGCTTACATCTCCCCAGAGCAAACGGGGCGCATGAACCGGGGAATAGACTATCGCACGGACTTTTACTCTCTAGGTGTCACCCTCTACGAATTGCTGACGGGAATCATGCCATTCCAGAGCAATGACCCGGTGGAGTTACTGCACTGCCATATTGCTAAAGAACCCTTAGCACCCCATGAGCTGCTGGATACTCAAGGCAATCCCTATCCACAAGCCATCTCACAGATTATTCTCAAGTTAATGGCAAAAAATGCTGAGGAGCGGTATCAAAGTGCCTTGGGTTTGAAACATGATTTAGAGCAATGTTGGCAACAGTGGGAAACCACAGGAGAAATTATCCCATTTGAACTTGGGGAAAATGATAGAAGCGATCGCTTCCTTATCCCTGAAAAGCTCTATGGAAGAGAAATAGAAGTAGCACAGTTATTAGAGGCATTTGAGCGAGTGGCAACTGGAAATAGTGAAATGATGCTAGTTGCTGGATTCTCTGGTATTGGCAAAACTGCTGTCATTAAAGAAACTCACAAACCCATTGTGCGACAACGGGGATATTTCATCAAAGGAAAATTCGACCAATTCAATCGCAATATTCCTTTTTCCGCTTTTGTACAAGCATTTCGTGATTTAATGGGGCAATTACTCTGTGAAAGCAACAATCAACTGCAACAGTGGAAAGGGAAAATCCTTTCTGCTTTGGGAGACAACGCACAAGTCATTATCGAAGTCATTCCTGAACTTCAAAGCATTATTGGTCAACAGCCTCCTGTGCCTGAACTTTCTGGCTATGCAGCACAAAATCGCTTCAATTTGCTCTTTGGAAAATTCGTTCGAGTCTTCACAACAAAAGACCATCCTCTGGTTCTATTTCTTGATGACTTACAGTGGACAGATTCAGCATCTTTGAACTTGCTTAAATTGATAATGGGAGAAACTGAAACAGGCTACTTATTGGTTTTGGGAGCCTACCGAGATAACGAAGTATATCCTGCTTACCCTTTGATGTTAGCATTAGATGAAATTGCCAAAAACGAAGCAATCATCAACACAATAACTTTGGAGCCTTTGAGTCAGTCGGGATTAAATAATTTAATTGCCGACACCCTGATTTGTAGTCTTGAATTGGCGGTTCCTCTAACGGAACTGGTATATCAAAAAACGAAAAGCAACCCATTTTTTGCAACTCAGTTTCTCAAAGCCCTCTATAAAGGAAAATGGATTAGTTTTAATTGGGAGTTGGGATATTGGCAATGCGATCTGGTCTCAGTGCGACAACTGGCACTAACAGATGATGTGGTGGAGTTTATGGCAACTCAGTTGCAGAAATTGCCTCTCCAAACTCAAGAGGTGTTGAAGCTAGCAGCTTGTATTGGCAATCAATTCGATTTGGCCACTTTAGCCATTGCTTCGGAGTCCTCGGAAACGGAGACAGCAACTGCTTTGTGGAAAGCATTGCAAGAAGGATTGGTGTTGCCCACCAATGAGATTTATAAGTTCTATCAATCTGAAGAAAATACTGAAGCACTATCAAGTTTTGAGAATCAATCACCGCATTATAAGTTTTTACATGACCGGATTCAACAAGCTTCTTATTCACTAATTCCAGAAAAACAAAAACAGAAAACACATTTAAAGATTGGTCGCTCACTTCTACAACATACATCAGCAGGAGACTTAGAAGACAAACTTTTTGATATTGTCAATCACCTCAACATGGGCAGGAGCTTAATTGTTAAGCTCCAAGAGAAAAAAGAACTATGTGAACTGAATTTACAAGCAGGACGTAAAGCAAAAAATGCAACTGCTTACGCAGCATCTAGCGAGTATTTATTGTTGGGGATAGAGTTATTGGCTGAAAATAGCTGGGAGGAGCAGTATGAACTAACCTTAGCATTGTACGAGTCTGCCACAGAGTCTGCTTATCTCAATGGTGACTTCCAAAAAATGGAGCAGCTTGCCGATGTTGGCTTGCAAAAGTCCCGAAATTTACTCGATGCAGTCAAAATTTATGAAGTCAAAATTCAGGCATTACAAGCTCAAACTCGCTTTCAGGAATCTATCGATACGGCAATGATTATTCTGGAACAGCTAGGTATTCGCCCGTTTCCTGAAGAACCTGATTTTTCTGACATTGAGCCTTGGTTAGATGAGATGAAAGCTAACCTAGGAGATCGTCATCCGAGTTCCTTAGTTAACTTACCTGTGATGAGCGATCCCTATGCCCTTGCAGCAATGGAAATTCTTATCAGTGTGACCACTTCTGCTTATAAATACAAACCTCTATTGATGGTATTGATAACCTTTGAGGAAGTAAATTTATCGCTTCAATATGGAAACTCACCGGTATCTGCTTTTGCATACGGTACTCAAGGTCTGGTATTATGTGATACCTGTAATGATATCGAATTTGGCTATCAATTTGGTGAACTTGCCTCCCAACTCTTACCACAAAGTAATATAGTTGGTTTTGTGCGCGCTATTTATGTTGTTAATGCTACGGTAAAACATCATAAGGAGCCTCTTAGAAATACCCTCGAAGGACTTAAACAAGCCTATTCAGTTGGTCTGGAAAGTGGACAGCTTGAATTTGCAGGTTATGCTAGTGCATTGTACTCATTCTATAGCTATCTATCTGGAAAAGAATTATCGGAACTGGCAATAGAAATGTCTGCCTATAGCAATGCTTTAGAACGTATCAAGCAGACGATTTCTAAAAATTGGATTGATATATATCGTCAGGTCATTGATAATTTGTTGGGACGCTCTCAAAATACTTATTGTCTTATTGGTGAAGCTTATAATGAGGAAAAAATGCTACCAGTTCACCAGCAAGCTAATGACATGACAACTCTAGCTTATTTTTATATTCCTAGAGTACAGCTTTGCTATTTATTTCAAGACTATAATCAAGCATCTCAAATTCTGGAAAATGCAGAAAAATGCTTACGAGGAGCTGCCGGAACACCACTGGTCACCCTCTTTTACTTTTATCAATCTTTGGTAATGCTAATTGAGATAGCTTTAGAGCCAAAAACTGAGTGCCAAGATATGCTGGAAAAAATTACAGTCAATCAACAAATATTGAATAATGCTGCAATTTATGCTCCGGCAAATTATCTACACAAATGGCATTTAGTAGAAGCAGAAAAATATCGGGTGTTGGGTGAGCAAATGGGAGCAATAGATCTATATGACAAAGCAATTATTGGAGCCAAAGAAAACAAATATATCCAAGAAGAAGCCCTAGCCAACGAACTAGCTGCCAAATTCTATCTAGACTGGGGTAAGGAGAAAATTGCAACCATTTATATGCAAGAAGCTTATTATTGCTATGCCCGTTGGGGAGCTAAGGCTAAAACTAAGCAACTCGAAGAAAAATATTCCCAGCTTCTCTCCTCTATTCTGCAACAGCAGCAGGTTGAATTTAGTCCTCTCAAAAGTCTAGACAGCCTGACCCAAAAACTGACTGCTTCCAGGCAAACATCAAGCCAAAATAGTAGTAGTACTATTTCTGAGTTACTCGATTTTACCTCTATTTTTCAAGCTGCCCAAACTCTATCTAGCACAATTGAGCTTGAACAGCTACTAGACGATATTGTACGTATAGTTCTCACTAATGCTGGCGCACAAAAGGCAATATTACTCATTCCCCAAGCTGAGCAATGGCAACTGGAGGCGATGGCACATGTTTCTGATGATAGTATTGTTGAAAGCAGTGGGCGATCGCAACTCCTAACCACAGAAAGCTCAGTTCCTATTCGCGTTATTCAATACGTCAAAAATACATTAAAGCCTATACTCATCGATGAAGGTAAAACTGATGTTTCTGGTCTTATCGAAGGCTATTTACTCACATATCAACCCCAAAGTGTACTGTGTGTACCACTGCTCAACCAAGGGCAATTAGTTGCCATTGTCTACCTGGAACATGCAACAACCAAAGGGGTATTTACTCCCCATCGTCTCACCATTATTCAATTCTTGTGTGCTCAAGCAGCGGTTTCCCTGCAAAATGCTCAACTCTATGACAAATCTCAGCAAGCTCTAAAAGATTTACAGCAGGCACAACTGCAATTAGTTCAAAGCGAAAAGATGTCAGGCTTGAGTAACTTAGTTCCAGGAGTCGCTCATGAAATTAATAACCCAACTAGTTTTTTGCAGAGCAATATTCAACCGACCCAAGATTATGTGCAAGACTTACTGGATTTAATTGAACTATATCAGAAAAAAATGCCAAATTCAGATGCAGAAATACAAGCCAAAATTGAGGAAATTGACCTAGAATTTATTCGTGAAAATTTGCCCAAATTGCTTGGCTCAATGCATCTATGATACCAAATTAGCCTTTCAAACACCCGGTTTTGCTTAAGCCTTATTTTCCTTATAGCCCTCTGCCTTATCCTCTTGATTAAAGACTTGATTTAACCACATTATTAACTCATTAACTTTTTGCAGGCTCTGTGCCACGAATGAGAAAAAAATACTATAAATCAATGCAGTAGATAGTTTGGATAGGCATAATCGAGAGAGAAATAAACTGTCTGTGCTGCTTAACCTAATTCCTGGTGATGACGATGCTCAACTTAGTTGGTTATCAAGAAACTGACCAAATTTATTCCGGAAGCCGTACCCTTGTTTATCGGGCTATCCAAGCCACTACTGAGCAGTCTGTAATTATCAAAGTTCTGCGTAATCCTCACCCCAACTTCAATGAGTTAGTCCGCTTCCGCAACCAATACATCATCACCCGTAATCTAGAACATCCTACTATTGTTCAACCTCTCTCCCTGGAGCGTTACAGTAACGGCTATGCTTTGGTGATGCCAGATGAAGGAGCCCTTTCCCTGCTGGAATATTGGCAAAAGTCCGGTGGTGATTTAAGTAAATTCCTTACCATCGCTCTTCAACTAGCTTCTGCTCTGCATTATCTGGGTCAACAGCGTATCATCCATAAAGACATCAAACCAGCTAATATCTTGATGTGCCCCGAAACTCACCAAGTCAAGCTTATTGACTTCAGCATCTCGAGTTTACTCCCCAAAGAACAGCAACAACTAGTCAACCCTAATGTTCTCGAAGGAACCCTAGCCTACATCTCCCCGGAGCAAACTGGGCGCATGAACCGGGGAATAGACTATCGCACGGATTTCTACTCTCTCGGTGTCACCCTCTACGAGTTGTTGACGGGAGTTCTGCCATTCCAGAGCAATGATCTGGTGGAGTTACTGCACTGCCATATTGCTAAAGAACCCTTAGCACCAAGTGAACTGCTAGATACTCACGGCAATCCCTATCCAGAAGCAATCTCGGACATTATTCTCAAATTGATGGCAAAGAATACTGAGGAGCGATATCAGAGTGCCTTGGGTTTGCAGCATGATTTAGAGCAATGTTGGCAACAGTGGGAAGCCACAGGAAAAATTACCCCATTTGAGCTTGGAAACAACGATAGAAGCGATCGCTTCCTGATTCCCGAAAAACTCTATGGAAGGGAAACAGAAGTACAAATTCTGCTGGATACCTTTGAGCGAGTGGCTAACGGTAATACAGAAATGAACATGGTTGCAGGTTTCTCTGGAATCGGGAAAACTGCTGTTGTCAATGAAGTTCATAAGCCCATTGTTAAGCAACGGGGTTATTTCATCAAAGGCAAATTCGACCAATTCAATCGCAATATTCCCTTGAGTGCTTTTGTGCAAGCCTTCCGAGACTTGATGGGGCAATTGCTTAGTGAATCGGATGCAGACTTAGCTAAGTGGAAAGCAAAAATTCTTAAGGCTTTGGGAGACAATGCCCAAGTCATCATCGATGTAGTTCCTGAACTCGAAAGAATAATTGGCAAACAATCCCCTGCTCCGGAACTATCTGGCTCTGCTGCCCAAAATCGCTTTAACTTGCTCTTTCAAAAGTTCATTGCCCTATTCACAACGAAAGAACATCCCCTGGTGATATTTTTGGATGATTTGCAGTGGGCAGATTCAGCATCACTCAACCTGATGAAAGTTTTGATGGGTGATCGTGATAAAGGTTATTTACTATTGCTGGGAGCCTATCGAGATAATGAAGTGTTTCCAGTACATCCTCTAATGCTAACTCTGGATGAAATTACCAAACAGGGCGCGAACATTAACACCATAACACTTACTCCTTTGGAGGAGGCGGATATTACTCGTCTAGTTGCCGATACCTTGCTATGTTCAGTGGACATTGCCGCACCCTTATCCCAGTTGGTGTATCAAAAAACCCAGGGAAACCCATTTTTTACAACCCAGTTTTTGAAAGGGTTGTATGAGGATGGCTGCATTCAGTTCGATACCGAGGCAGGTTACTGGCAGTGTGATTTGGTAGAGGTGCGGCAGTTAACACTAACAGATGATGTGGTGGAGTTTATGGTGGGGCGGTTGCAGAAACTGCCGGAGGCGACGCAGGCAGTATTGAAGCTGGCGGCTTGTATTGGCAACCAATTCGATTTAGAAACACTGGCGGTGGTATCTGAATGCGCCAAAGAGAAGGTGGCAACGGATTTGTGGCGAGCCTTGCCAGAGGGGTTTGTGGTTCCCGAAAGTGATACTTACAAATTTTTCCAGGGAGACAGGTACGAAGCCAAAGGGGGTGAAGAGATTACAGTTGGTTATCGCTTTTTGCACGATCGCGTTCAACAAGCTGCTTATTCTCTGATTCAACCGGATTGTAAACAATCCACACATCTAAAAATTGGACAGCGGTTGCTGAGCAATACTTCAGCAGAAAAACTCCAAGAGAATATTTTTGAGATTGTTAACCAGTTAAATTTTGGCATAGAATCGTGCTCTCAACAAATTGATCAAGAGCAGTTCGCACGATTGAATTTAATTGCAGGACGACAAGCTAAAGCGACTACAGCTTATCAAAGCGCAGTGGAATATTTGGCAGTAGCAAGGAATTTACTCCCCACTTCAAGTTGGGAAAATCATTACCCTTTAATGCTTGCTATCTATCAAGAATCTGCCGAAGCTGCTTACCTCAGTGCTGACTTCGAGCAGATGGAAAAATTTGTAGCGATTGTCCAAAATCGCGCCGGAACACTTTTGGATACGGTTCCAGTTTATGAAGTCAGTATGCAAGCTGGAATGGCACAAAACAAGTTATCTGAAGCCGTACAAACTGGACGGGATGTTCTGCAATTGTTGGGAATTGTCTTTCCAGAAAACCCTAGTCCGTTGGATATTGAAGCAACGATGTCTGCCACTTTATCCAAGCTATCTGGCATAACTCCCTTGAATTTAATCAATCTGCCGTTAATGAGTGATCCAACTAAGTTAGCATCTATGCGGATTCTCAAAAGCCTGGCTCCTTGTGCATATCAAGCGATGCCCAGTTTGTTGCCATTAGTTGTCATGAAACAGGTTGAGCTGTCGATTGACTATGGAAATGCAGCCCTGTCGCCGTTAGGTTATGCTTTTTTTGCCCTCATTCTTTGTGGAGTAGTCGGAGATATAGAAACCGGCTATCAATTCGGTGAATTGGCTTTAAATTTACTTGCTCGCTTAGAAGCAAAAGAAATTCAAGCTGCAACAATTTTTGTTTTCAATGCAGATGTGAAGCATTACCGAGAACCGGTGAAAGCTACCCTACAACCGCTACAATCTGCATATGCTCTTGGACTGGAAACAGGGGATTTGGAATTTGCAGCCTTATCCACCTATATTTACCTGTATCATGCTTATCTAACCGGTCGAGAACTCTCTGAACTGAACCAAGAAATTGATAATTACAACCAAACCCTGAGCGATTTAAAACAAAAAACTGCACTGAACTTCAATCAAATTTTACAGCAAGCAATCTTGAACCTGATGGGATTTGCTCAAGAGCCTTGCAAGCTAAGGGGAGAAGTCTACAATGAGCGCGAAATGTTGCCCCTACACCAGCAAGCTGATGATACTACAACAATTTACTATGTCTATTTCAACCAAATGATTCTCAGTTATTTGTTGGGAGAGTTTCAGCAAGCTGTAGATCATGCGGCTGAGGCAGAAAAATATTTGCATGGGGTCACTGCCAATTTAGTTGTGCCACTTTTCTATTTCTACGACTCTCTAGCAAGACTGGCTTGTGCGGAAAAGTGGACAAATTACAAACTAGAAAATCTGCTCGAAAAAGTGCAATTTAACCAAGCAAAAATGCAAAAATGGGCAAAGTATGCTCCAATGAATTTTCAACACAAATTTGATTTAATTACAGCTGAACAGCATCGAGTTTTGAATAACAAACTAGAAGCAATTGAGCTATATGATCGCGCCATTGCAGGAGCCAAAGAAAATGAATATCTTCAAGAAGAAGCCCTCGCCAACGAACTAGCTGCCAAATTCTACCTTAATTGGGGTAAGGAGAAAATTGCAACCACTTATATGCAAGAATCCTACTATTGCTATGCTTGTTGGGGAGCTAAAGCCAAAACTGACCAACTTGAAGAAAAATATCCCCAACTTCTCACCTCCATTCTACAAAAACAGCAGTTTCAATTTAATCCTTTCGATAGTTTAAATATCTTCAGCGAAACACTGACTGTTTCAATTAAAAAAACAACCCAAAATAGTACTAGTACTATTTCTGAAGCCTTTGATTTTACCTCTATTTTGCAAGCAGCTCATACTCTATCTAACACCATTGAACTTGAGCAGCTACTAGATGATATTGTACGGATAGTTCTCACCAATGCTGGTGTACAAAAAGCAGTTTTGCTCATTCCCCAAGCTGGGCAATGGCAACTTCTTGCCAGCGCACAACTGTCTGAGGATGGTATTGTGGAGACTAGTAGGCACTCACAACTCTTAAGCGCAGAAAGCTCAGTTCCTATTCACTTGATTCAATATATCAAAAATACCCAAAAACTTGTACTAATCAACGAAGGTAAAACTGAAATTTCCGGTATTATCGAAGGTTATTTACTCAAGTATCAACCCCAAAGTGTACTGTGTGTGCCACTGCTCAATCAAGGGCAATTAGTTGCTATTGTCTACCTGGAACATCCAACAACAAAAGGGGTGTTTACGCCTGATCGTCTAACCATTATTAAATTTCTGTGTGCCCAAGCAGCGGTTTCTCTGCAAAATGCCCAACTCTATAACCAAGCTCAGCAAGCTCTAGAAAAGTTAAAACAAGCACAACTGCAATTAGTTCAAAGTGAAAAGATGTCCAACGCACCAAAATTCAAGTGGTTAAAGACTATCAATAAATCCTAGTGCAGCGCGGCGGAAATAAGTGACCAGTTAAAAAAGGTTAAAAAGCTTGTACAGTAAGGTTTCTTCCCTTCTGCCTTCTGCCTCCTGCCTTCTGCCTTCTTGTACTAGATTCCTATCGAATAGCAGTCTGTCATCATTCCCAAAGTGTACTTTGTGTGCTACTGCTTAACCAAGGGCAATTGGTTGCTATTGTCTTCCTTTGTATGTAGTTTATCATAACCGGATTTGGTATAAATCATATTAT
>JGI12316J15309_10002009_pt1 | contig 17101 bp, 12 predicted proteins | sample MarCyaLeptolynsp_FD_15309 | JGI IMG/M metagenome (IMG submission 15309) | reverse complement strand
CTCGAGCGTGTCTCCAAGCGCGCGACGAAGCTTGCGGCGCGCGTGGAACAGGCGGCTCATCACGGTGCCCTTGGGGCAGTCGATGCCCTCGGCGATCTGCTCGTAGGTCATGCCCTGAAGCTCGCGCATGACGATGACCTTGCGGTGCTGCTCGGACAGACCGTTGATCCCTTGGTCGAGCGCGGTGCGAAGCTCGCTCGCCTCGAAGGCGGCCGAGGGCTCGAACGCCGAGCTCCGCGGCGCCGGCGAACGACGCTCGGTCGCCTCGTCCAGGCCCTGCTCGCACGAGCGACGCTTCTTGCGACGCTTGTCGATGCAGACGTTGACGACGATCCGGTACAGCCAGGAAAAGGTGGTCGAGCGACCCTCGAAGCGCTCGGCGGAGCGCATCACCTTGACGAACGCGTCGTGCACGGCGTCGAGCGCTTCGTCCTGGTCCTTGAGGATGGACCATGCGAGCGCGTAGACCTGGCGATGGTGCCGACGGTAAAGCGCCTCGACGTTGAGCTCGTTGCTGTCCTGGTTCCCAACCATGCTCGTATGACTTATCAAGTCTCGTGCCGGCCCCATTTCTTGAAATCATTGGGTTTTTGAGCTGCCCAAGTTGGGATCCAAATGCCCGATGTTGCTCAACTCGGGCGAATGCCTTCCCAACTCGGGCAATCCCTCCAGAGCTGGATCCAGGTCGCTTTTCACCTTCGACGCGTCGCAGACTCGTCCATCCCCCCGAATATTGGAGGGTCTCGGCTGCGTTTCGTGACGGCTCGTTGTCTAAGACGTACGAGATCCCGGGAACTTTCAAGTCTCGTCGGGCGTCGGTGATGTTTGGCACTGCGCCCGCGGCTGGATCCAGGTTGCTGCTAGGGTTTTGGCGTGAAGGCGTTGTGCTTCGACGGAGCGCTCTCGCTTCGGGATGTTCCTTCGCCCACCGCCGGTGAGGACGAGGCGATCGTTGCGGTGCGCTACGCGGGGATCTGTGCGACCGACCTCGAGGTACTTCGTGGCTACCGCTCGCACGAAGGCGTCCTGGGGCACGAGATGGTGGGCACGGTGGTCGCCTGCGCAGCGGCTCCGGGGTGGGAAGGCAAACGCGTCGCGGCCGAGATCACCGTCGCCTGTGGAGCGTGCCCCACGTGCCGCCGAGGGCATCCTGGGCACTGTGAACGTCGCTCCGTGATGGGAATCTTCGGTCGGGCCGGGTGCATGGCGGAGCGGGTGGCGGTTCCGATCCGCAACCTCCACGCGATCCCGGACACGATCGACGACCGGGCAGCGGCGTTCGTCGAGCCACTGGCCGCGGCATACGAGATCGCCAGCCAGGTCGACGTGGCCGGACGGCGCGTGGCTGTGCTGGGCGACGGCAAGCTCGGCTTGCTCGTTGCGATGGCCCTGCATCGTAGCGACGCTCAGGTGACCCTGCTGGGACGACACGATCACAAGCTCGCGATCGCAGCCGCAGCGGGCATCGCCATCGCTCGAGGCGAAGACACGAGGAGTTTTCCGATCGTCGTCGAGGCCACGGGGTCGCCCTCGGGACTGGCCGACGCCTTGGCGCGGACCCGACCTCGCGGCACGCTCGTTCTCAAGAGCACGTTCAAAGAAACCCCTGCGCTCGACACCAACCGGATCGTCGTGGACGAGATCACCGTGCTGGGATCGCGCTGCGGTCCGTTCGAAACCGCGATCGATGCCATGGCCCGCGGAGCGGTCGATCCTCGTCCGCTCGTCGAGGCGACCTATCCGCTGGGGGATGCGGTCGCGGCGTTCGAGCACGCGGCGCGTCGGGGAGCGCTCAAGATTTTGGTCGAGGCGGGCTGAAACGGCGAAAGGCGCCGCTCCCGAGCCGGGAGGGCGCCTTCGTCTCGTGGTGGGGTTCGGCTAGAAGCCAAACGGCTTGGTCGACGGACCCTGACGGGACACCCAGCCCAGCGAGTAGCCCACGCCGGTGTCGAACACCGAGTTGAGCGGGGCCTCCAGCGCAAGGCCGTCGCAGTCGCCCGACTTGAAGGGCTTGGGGTGCGACATGCGATGGCAGTCTCGTGATGCTCCGGTCTGCTTGCCGTCGATCCGAACCGCATATGCGTCCGGAGCCAGAGTCAGTCGCGGCGAGCCCTTGAGGAACTGGATGTAGCCGCTCGCGAAGTTGCCATCCGATTCCATCACCGTACGCCAGCCGAATTCGCTGGAGCCGGTGCTGTGCACCGAGACCACGACGCCGCTGGCGCCGTCCTCCGTTACGCCGAGGGCGGTCGCGAAGCGATGGCGGCCGATGTGGCCGACGAGCTCCAGCTCGGTCCCGTCTTCGGTCGAACCGACCCACGCGTCGACGTGGGCATCTTCGCCGCCGTACTTGAAGTCGATGCCGTAACGCGCGGTGTCGGTGGCGCAGGCGAACGTCGCCACGCCGTGAAGGCCAGATTCGCGCGAGGTGATCGAGACCTCTCGGTCGAGAATCTTCAGGCCGTTCGGAAGTCGCTCCGGCACCCGGATCTCGACCGCGTCCAGGCGAATGTGGCCCGAGTCGACGGTTCGCGAGGTGGTCTCCGGCAGCGCTTCACAATCCGTGAGACCGGCCTCGATCAGGGTCGCATTCATGCGGTGGATCTGCGCGATTGTTGCGCCCCACAGGCCGACCTGGGGTGGGCCACTCTCGTGACCGGTGTGCGAGTAGTAGGTGGCGAGGTCGGGGTAGCCCGCGATCATGAAGTACGAGTTGCGAATGACGTCCCGGCCCCGAAGGGGACGCGCTGCCTCGCCGCCCTCGAAGCAGCTCTCGGACCCGCACAGCAGCCGGGGAGCGTGCAGCATGGGACCAGCTGCCTCGTCGACATCCGCGTCGGCCTGGAAGTCGCCGAGGTCGACATCGGGGTCGAAGTCGCCCTCGGGGTCGACGACCGCTCGGGTGGCGAGGACATCCTCGGCCTCCTCCGAGTCGGAATCGGGAACTTCTTGCTGCAACCCCTCGTAGTCGCCGAGATCGCCGTCGTCGACCTCAGCGGCGCAGGCGGGCAGGAATCCCAGGGTTGCGAGAACGGGAACGATGGTGAGCCGTGACATGCGCCTGGGAGCATCGGCGTCCGATGCCCTGGCTTTAGGCGCTCAGAACGCTCAGAACGCTCAGGCGAGGATCTCGTCGATGTCACCGCCGAACGCCGATTGCGTTCCGACGGTGCGATCGATGCCGTACCCGTGGACGAGCGTGCTGTACAGCTCGGTCCCACTGCGATTGACGTCGATGATCTGGCCGAGCTTGAACCGCTCGTTTCCGCCGGCGATCAGGTGGAAGACGCTCTCCACGTCGTGCGGATTTCCGTTGCCCAACTCGGACGCCATCGTGATGAGCGCGTTGTCGAGCAACGTGCCGCCGTTTTCGTCCGGGTAGGCGGGGTCGTCCAGTCGCTGAAGGAAGTACACCAGCTGCGACATGATGTAGTGCGTGTGCCAGAGCATCTCCGGGTGAGGACTGGACGGGTTGTAGGCGTGCCAGTACTCGTGCGAGCCGCCGTCGCCGACGCTGTGGGCCGGATCGTCGAACGTCACCGTGGTGCCGTTGTAGTCGTAGTCGCCCTGCAGCTTGATGCGCTCGCCCGCGGACTGGAACATGACCATGCCAAAGCGGGTGACATCGCACTGCATCGCGAGGGCGTAGAGGTCCGCCATCAGCTGCCAGTGGGCGGTCCACTCGTTGATTTCCAGCGTGGGACCACCACCGCCAGCGTCGACGTCCTGACCGTGAAGCAGCGGTAGGTCGCCGGGCGCCATCGGCGTCTCGCACGGGAGCTCCTCGGGGAAGAGCTTCTTCTCCATCTCGCGGATCTTGTCGAGGTGGTCTGCGATCTTGGCCTTCGACGAGCCGCCCAGTCCCGCGGTTGCGCCCTGGTAGTACTCGTACTGGTCGAGGACGCTGTCGAGGACGCTGCGCTCGTAGTGTCGTGCCTTGATGTCCTCGGGACCCTCGCTGACCGGACCCTTGCCGAAGATGCGTTCGAACAGAGCGGCCGGGGTCTCGATGGGCAAGTCGACGGGCGTCCCGTCTTCGTTCCAACAGTGCACGAAGCGGGTGAGCGACAGATCGCTCTCGAGCTTGCGACGAAAGAAGCTGCCCATCATCAGGGTGGTGATCAGCGTGCCGGGGCCGCCCGGGTAGAGCTCATTGAGCATCACCTGATCGAGCGAAGGCCCACCCGCCACGGAGACGGTCTGGGGTTCGGCGCCGACAAAGGCCGCGCCCGCGCCGTCGAAGTGGTTGTTCTCCGGGCCGTCGCTCTCGTACTGGTTGATCCCGCGGATCATCGAGATCTTGTCGGCGACGGCCTGCAGCGGGGCGAGGCTCTCGGTGAAGCCGCCCGCCTGAAGCTGCTTGGGCACGCCCAGGCCAAAGAACAGATTGATCGCCCGTGCGGGGGGATCGGGTTGTGCGGCGTAGACGGACCGGGTGGTCATCTCCTCGAGGAAGGGCAGCGCGATGGCGATGCTGCCCGCCCCGCGCAGGACCGTGCGTCGGCTGAGGACTCGGCGATAGTGCGTCGTGACCATGGCTCAGGCCCCCCCTTCGGTGCGGATGATGCGGAACGTTGGATGCGTCGCGATGGCGACGATGAGGTCGGCGTAGCTTCCGTTGCCGATGTCGATGCTCTCGCCGAGCTCTTCGAGCGTGCAGGCGTCGTCGGGGCCCAGCGGGCGACCGACCGAGAATTGCAGCGGCTTGCGCAGACCGATGCACTGGACGACGGTCTCGAGCTCCGACATCCCGCTGACGAGCTCCTCGACGGTGGTGTACGGGACTTCGTTGCCCTCGTCGTCGAAGAAGTAGCCGTCTTCGACGAGCGGGTTGCCCTCGGGATCGGCTTGTTGAAATGCCCCGACGCCGTCGAACGGCTCGAAGCCCCAGCCGAGGGGATCGAACTGGCCGTGGCAGGTGTTGCAGGTCTGGTTGGCGAGGCGAGCCTCGGAGTAGTACCGCTCGGACTGGCCCTCCTCGAGGTCGGCCATCGAGGTATCGAGGTCGGCCGGAGGTGCCGCGACGCCGCGGCACATGACGCTGCCCAGCATGAACAGGCCGCGCTCGACGATCGACGGGCGGTTGCCGTGGCCGTTGATCGCGAGCACGCCCGCGTGCGTGAGCATTCCGAGGCGGTGCTCGGTGTCGGCGAGCTCGTAGCGCGCGACGTCGGGCTGGACGTTGTCGAAGCCGTAGAAGGTGGCGAGCTCGGGCGAGACGATCGTGAAGTCGGCGGTGAGCAGGGCCGAGATCGGTGCCTGCTCCTCCCACAGCACTTCGTCGGCCAACGCGAGCGTCTCGGCACGCATCGCTTCGGCGAGTGCGGACGAAAAGCCGGGGTACAGCTCCGGGTCGCGGTTGATCGTGGGCAGGCCCTCGAGCGCGAGCCAGTCTTCGACGTAGCGCAGCGAGGTCTCGCGGGCGCGAGGAAGCTCGAGCATGCGGCGAACTTGGGCCTCGAGCTCGGCTTCGTCGGTGAGCGAGCCGTCCGCGGCCGCGGCGTAGAGCGTGTCGTCGGGCGTCGAGCCCCACACGAGGTAGCTCAGGCGCGAGGCGAGCTCGTAGCCGTCGAGGGCTCGCACGTCACCGGGGGCACCGCTGTCGGGCCACTCCTGCTCGAGTCGGTAGAGAAACTGCGGCGACTGAAGCAGTGCTTCGAGCAGCAGGCCCGTGGCGTCCTCGAAGGTGTCGCCTTCTTCCGCGACGGCGTCGAAGATCGGGAGCAGCTGTCCGACTTCAGCATCGGTGAGCGGCCGTCGCCACAGCAGCTGGCCGAAGTCCTCCACCACCGGACGAGCGCAGGCCTCGGTGAGATCGGTGCAGTCGGTGGTCTCCTCGATGCGCGCCGACAGGTCGGTCATCCCCGACACGACAGACTTGGCGAGGTCGCGATACGCCTCGACGCGGTCGTAGGTCACGAGCAGCGCGCTGCTCGTGTTGGAAAAGCCATCACTACGGACTTCCTCGGGCAGGGTCGTCGCCGCTTCGTCGGCAACGTCCACACCCAGTGTGTCCGCGATGGTGTTGACGTACTCGACGTTGGTCAGTCGACGAACCGTCGCCGCGATCGCTGTGTCCTCGACACACGCTCCCGGCGGCAGATCGTCGTCGTCGTCATCGTCGTCGTCGTCGTCATCGTCGTCGTCCCCCGCGCCGTCGGCCCCGTCGGCACCATCGGTGCCGTCAGCTCCGGCGGGGGCGCTGTCACCCAGTCCGCTGTAACAGCCCAGCGGAAGCGCGCATGCACCGGCCCACGCCAGCCACCGCGCGATCGATCGTGTCGTCGCCGCCATCATCCCCTCCCGTTCCAACCTACAGGGGCGGCCTGTGCCGTACAACGGGGCAGCCCCTACATCGGGCGGGTTTGCGGTGCCGCGATGGTGGGCCCGTGCACGAACTCGGCGGCGCGCGAACACGCGATCGGTCGTTCTTCCGAGGCTGCGAATAAACGACGGTCTGGTGAGGTTGACGAATCTATGCCTCGCGCGATGGCTTGGTCCCAGTGGGCCTGGGGACGTCGGCCCCGAGCGGGTCGCGATCGGCGTCCGCTGGACGGGTGCTGCGGCGATGGCCGACGGCTGAGACCCCAGCGGTGGCAGGTTGGGAGGTCGCGGACCTGGCGGGGTCGTGGATCTTGGTCACGACGGCGGGAGCCGGAACCCCCGGAGGCGACGCGGCGACCGGACATACGCCCGGTACCGCTGACGAGTTGGCTCGGGCTCTGAATCAATCCACGCCGCGAGCCTCGCGATGGCGCAGCCAGACCGCGCGTCGGCCGACATGGTCGACCATCAGGCCGCTCGTGACGGCGGGTCGGGTCGGGGCGACGCGCGGCCCGCCGGTTCCCTGGTTGGGCGCAAGCTGCGGTGCCCCGATGAACTGGGCGACCAGCGCGAGCATCATGGAGGCGAGTCCCATCCCTGATGACAGGGTGGGACGTGGCCGCCCAAGGGCACCTTAATGCGCGCTTAAAGGGCTCGAGTCTGGCGAGCGACAACCGCTTTCATCCGCCCCTCGAAGTGACGCAATCCGGCATGCACCAAGACCAGCGGTCCAAACGCGAGCATCGCCCACGTCAACGGATACACCGTGATCTGGCCGCCACGCGACAGCGCCATCGGCCAGCTTTCCATCGGAATCGTACGCAGCGCGGCCGCCAGTTCGATCACCCCCATCAGCGTTCCCGCCACCCCGAACATCAGCCCAGCCGCGATCAACCAGGGCGTCGTTCCGCCGTCGAGGGCGGTCGGGCGCTGCGGCGTACTCATCGTTCGACGAGCATCGCGAGCGCGAAGCACGAGCGAACTGACGCCCGCGATCACGCACAGCGTGATGAGATGCATGAAAACGCCGCCTTGCTGGTAGAACTGAGAGAACGTCATCGCTCGGCCTTGTCGGCGAAAGCGGCCTCCCGTCATGCTTTTTCGCCGCGATTTTGGCCCGCAACCGCGCGAAACAAGTTTTGACGGAAGCGGCACCGTGACGACAAGGCTTGGCGAGGTGACCACGCCGAGGGATGCTGCTGCTGCATGGAGGAGGCCGACGAGCTGCCCGCGTCCGCTGCCGGCGAGGCATCGCCCGCCGACGACACGCGCGCACTCGCCCAGCGTCAGGTCGACGTCAACCTCGCCTTTCGCGAGCACTATCGTTTCGTCTGGCGTGTCCTCGTTGCGGCCGGAGTCTCGCGCTCCGGTGTCGACGATGCCATCCAGGATGTCTTCGTCACCGTGCACCGGCGCCGCCGCGACTACGACGGCCGCGCTCCGTTGCGCCACTGGATCTACGGCATCGCCCGCGGCGTGGCACGCAACCACAACCGCAAGGCGGTCCGGGCCGCCAATCGGCAGGAGGCACTCGAAGGTGACGTCGCCCCGTCCGAGGGAAGTCCTCAGCCCGCCTCGGCCGAGGAAGCCGTGGCCAAGCAGCAAGCTCGCGATCTCGTCGCGCAGTTCGTCGAAACGCTCGGCCCCGAACAACGCGAGGTGTTCTCCCTCGTCCATCTCGAGGGGATGGCGGTGCCCGAGATCGCAGATATGCTGGGGGCGTCGGTGAATACGGTCTACTCACGGCTGCGACTGGCGCGGCAGCGCTTCGAGGCGATGGTCAAGCGCCTGGGCAAGAGAGCGGAGCGCGAGGGATGAGCGAGCGACCCGAGCCCCTGTCCGCCGAGGCCGAAGCGCTGCTCGAGCAGCTCGACGCCAGCATGTCGCCCTCGGCGGCGGACGAGGCGCGGGCGTTCGACCGACTCGCCGAGGGGATCGCGGCTGCCGAAGCACCCCGGCCTTCGCTCGGCACGCGGGCGGCCCGGTTCGTGCGCGGCTTCGGCATGCAACTGTGGCGGATCGCCATTCCGCTTGCCCTGCTGCTCGGCGCGATCTTCGTGACCCGGGCGCTGTCCAAGAACGAGCTCGGCAGCGCCACCCAGCTCGAGAGTGCCCGGGGCCTGCTGCAGCAGGGACGTCCGCGCGCCGCGTACAATGTGCTTGTCCGGCACTCCGAGGAATTCAAGACCCGTACGGCAGCCGAGGAGCGCACTCCGCTCGTCCTGGATGCGCTGTGCGGCATGGGCGACCGCGACAAGGCGCAGGCCTACCTCGAGCGCTTCCTCGAGGCTGCTCCGGACTCCGACCTCGCACAGCGTCGCCGTGACGTCTGCCCGCTCGGTACCGAGCCCCAACGTCGTCTCGAAGAGCCCGAGTAGCCGGTAACCGTTTGGGCCCTCCCGCGTACGACGGGCGGTCGGAGGCGCCTTTAAGCGGCCTTTAAGCGGCCTCGCCTCCGCCCGACCCTACGATGAGAAGGAACCCGGCGCGGCGCGCAGGGGTGTGAGGGGCTGAGAGCGATCATGGATTCGGACAAAGCACTGCGGTTGGGCGTTGGCATGGCATTCGCCGCATTCGTGGCCTTGGCGCTGGTGATGCGGTCTTGGTTCGGCATGACCGCCGTGTCGGATCTCGACCCGACCGCGGTGGCGCTCACCTGTAGCCTGACCATCGTCGCAGTGATCGTCGGCCTCGTCGTGGGCCGCGATCAGTCGTCCGACGACCGCACGACCGGCATCGCCGGGTCGAGCAGATAGCCGTCGTCCTGCGAGAGCAGGTACTTGCGGAGCCCGAGCTTGCGCAGCGTCGTGAGGGCCACGTAGACACGGTTGGCCCCGGCGCTCGGAACCATGCGCTCACCGGGCCAGCCCGCTTCGAGCAATCCGTCCAGCGGAAGACCGGCGCCGGGATCGTCGCGGTGGTGCTCGACCAGCCGCGCGAGGATGAGCCGGAGCGCACGTCGTCGGCGAAGGTCCTGGCGTTCACAATCCGGCAGCGCAAACCAGCGAGCCTCGGGCCCCACCGTGATTGCGACCCGCGGTGCCTTGTCGGCGGGGGCAGCCTCGTCGTTGGTGGTCGAGCGTCCCAGCTCGCGCTCGAGCAGTCGCACCGCGCTTCGAATGTCGTCGGAGCGATCGGCCCACGAGGGCGTCCCTTCGCTCGCGGTGGTTGCGTGCTCGATCCGCTCGCGGGCCTGCTCGAGCAGCGGGGCGGCATCATCGGACTTGCCGTCACGAAGCTTCGCCCGAGCCTCGGCCGCGTCGACGAAGCCCCGGTCGATCCGTATCGCCTCTGCCGCGAGCGGGTCCTCGTGGCGTCCAAGCAGTCGCTCGGCGGCGGCGATGCACGAGCGCGCGTCGTCGAGGTAGTCGGTCGCGGCGTAAACCCGCGCCAGCCGTCCCAGGCACAGGGCCTCCGATCGTCGATCGCCGACCGATCGCAGGATCGCCAGAGCCCGTTCGTGGCCGGTGCGAGCCTCGGACATGCGCCCTTCCTCGTGCTCGAGCGTGCCGAGGTTGCTCGCGACGATCGCTTCGATGCGCTGGTCACCGAGCTCACCCAGCAGTTCGAGCGCCGCTTCGTAGTGGCCTCGCGCGCGCGACAGCTCGCCGCGCTCCTGCTCGAGAATCCCCAGATTGGACACGTGGATCGCTTCGAGTCGGCGATCCCCGGTCTCGCGGAGCAGGCCCAAGGCTTCGCGGTACTGCGCGAGCGCCTCGTCGAAGTGGTGGCTGTCGTGGAGCAGCGCCGCGAGGTTGCCCAAGATGCGACCCTCGAGGTGGTGGTGATCGGCCTGCCGAGCGTGGGCCAGCGCGCGTTCGTACATCGGCTTGGCGGTCGTGGTCTCGCGTTGCCCATGAAGGCGAACGGCGAGCGCGACCTCCACGCTCGCCTGGAGACCCGGATCGCCGAGCGTTTCGGCGGCTGCGAGCGCAGCATCGAGGTCGCGCTGCGCAGCCACGCCTCGACCGGCCAGATCGCGAGCGCGTGCCCGAGCGATGAGGGCTCGGATCCACAGGTCCGCCGGGAGATCCTCGGTCCGAGCTGCCTCGAGCGTCTCTTCGAGCAACGCCAGATGCGAGCCAAATGGCCCGCGGACCGAGGCCACCGCATCGAGGATCAGCGCGCAGCGCAGCGCAGCCTCGCCGGCGTCCGTCTCGCGATGCTCGAGCGCCCAACGATGCACGGCCAGCAGGTTCGCCCGCTCGAGCGACAGCGCGTCCAGAGCATCGGCTCCCTCGGGCCCCAGGACGCCATCGGCGAGCCGCGTGCCCTCGGCCATGAAGTAGTCGGCGTGGCGCGCTTCCACCTCCGCTCGCTGTCCCGATGCGTCGAGCTTCTCGCCGGCGAACTCGCGAATGGCCTCGAACAGTCCGAAGCGCGGCTGACCCGGACGAGCATCACGGTCGAGCTTGCGAAGCAGCGACTTGTCCCGCAACGACTGCAGTCTCGGCAATGCCTCGGCGGCCGAAGGCCCGATCACCTCGCCTGCGGCGGCGGGCGAGAAGCCGCCCCGGAACGCTCCACACACCATCAAGCACTGACGCTCGCCCTCGTCGAGCATGTCCCACGACGAGTCGATCGCCGCCCGCAAGGTGGCGTGCCGAATCGTTCCGTCGCGCGTTCCGTCCACGAGCAGGTCCAGACGCTTGTCGAGGTTGTCGAGCAGGCCCTGCAGCCCCAACAACTCGACGCGAGAAGCGGCCAGCTCGATCGCGAGCGGAATGCCCTCGAGACGACGGACCAGAGTTCCGACCAGCTCCGCGTTCCGCTCGTCGACCGTGAAGCTCGGATCGAGCGCCCGTACGCGCTCGACGAACAGTTCCACCGCCTCGGATGCCTCGTCGCCGAGCTTGGCGGGACTGCCCTCCGCGGGAACGGGAAGTGGCAGCAACTCGAACCGAACCTCGCCGCGAATCCTCAGCTGCTCCCGCGAAGTGACGAGCACCCGCAAGTCCGGCGCTTCTGCGAGCCATACCGCCACCGTGTCCGGCGCAAGCTCGGCGAGCTGCTCGAAGTTGTCGAGAATGAGCAGCAGCGGACCACGTGACGCGATCGCCCGGCCCAGGCGCGCAACTTGTGCCTCAGGGCTCGCGGTCGGACGCGGCTGCACGCCGAGCACGCCGCCGACGCGCGAGCAGATGCCGTCGATGTCGTGAATCTCCGCGAGCTCGCACAGCCACACGCCGCCGAGCGACAGCTTCTCGGCGTCTTGTCCGAGGGCGAGGGCGAGCCGGGTCTTGCCCGTGCCCGCGGGTCCGAACACGGTCACGAGGCGTTGACCCTCCTCGTAGAGCGAGCGGAGCTTTTCGACCTCGACCGACCGACCCACGAAACGGCTCGTCGGCGGTGGGAGATTGTTGTCGCGGGGGCTCGACACGGCCACGCGGACGATACCAGCCCGGCTCGCGGCGTGGTCGGATCATTGCGGTGGGTCGGGCTCGCGCTCGTCGAGCCAGGCCTTCGCTGCCGCGGCTATGGCTTGCTCGTCGTCCTCCGCGGCCTCCGACGCGGCGATGCGTGCGAGGTCGAGGGCGCGCCCCCGAACCGCCGGGTCGTTGCTCGTCTCCCACGAGGCCTGCGCAAGAGAAAAGGCGTTGACCCGACGCAGCGATCCCGCGTTCGTTTCCATGGTGGTCCACGCTGCTTTCAGGATCGGAAGGGCGTCGTCGAACCGACCGAGCTCGACCTGCGCCGTACCCAGCCCGACACGCGTGCGTTGGCGAAAGGCATCGTCCGGTGCGTTCTCCATCGCCGACTCGAATGCAGTCATCGCGGCTTCGAAGCGGCTCTGCATGTTCAGCGTCCACCCCAGACCCGAGTAGGCTTGCGCAAGCGGGCGGCGATCCTGGGTGTCTTTCATGATTTCGATCGCGTCGCGGTAGCTGGCCTCCGCTTGGTCCAGCCGGCCGAGCGCGCGATACGAGCTCGCGAGCACGCTCGTCGCCCCGCCGGCACCCCGCGATTTGGGGCCCATCACCCGCACGTAGGTCTGCCGGCTGGCGCTGGCGAGCTCGATCGCACGCTCGTAGTCGCCTAAATCCTCGTGTGCCCGTGCAAGGTTGACCTGCGACATGCCGACGTAGCGGCTGTCGGGGCCGTACAGGGCTTCGTAGGCGCTCAGGGCCCGTGCGAACGTGTCGCGGGCCTGCTCGTGTCGACCCGAGCGACCGTAGAGCGCGCCCAGATTGGAGAGGATCGCGATCCCGTGCGGATGGGTTTCGCCGAGATGCTCGGCCACGGTGGCGAGAGCACGGTCGTAGTGCGACTGCGCTTCTTCGGGGCGGTCTTGCATGACCAGCACGTTGGCCAGGCTGACGCGGAGCCGAATGGTGATCTTCGGGTCGCGTTGCGGAAGCTCGTCGTGGACCTCGAGCGCTTCGCGGTGGAACGACTCGGCCTCCGCGAGTTGTCCCCGGCCTTCCGCCAGCAGGCCCTGGATGCGGAGCAGGCTCGAGCGTCGCTCACTGTTGCCATGGGCCAACCCCATCGCGAGCTCGAGGTAGGGCAGGGCGCCGTCGGGGTCGCGCTGCAGGTGCCCCGTCACGTACATCAGGCCCACGGTCGCTCGGAACATCGACGTGCGGTCGAGCAGTCTCGTGCTCGCACGCAAGGCGCGGCGATACGCTTCGAGCGACTCGGTCGGGCGGCTCAGCGGGCGATAGACGAAGCCAAGCTCGAGGTCGATCTCGATCGACAGCGGCAGGTATTCGAGGTCGGAGCTCTCCTCGCGCGCCTCGAGGAGCAGTGTCTCGCCATCTTGGTACCTGCCGATTTGGATCTCGGCCCGGGCGCGGGCCACTTTCGTTCGAAGTGCATCGACCCTGCTCGCGTTCTCGGGGCGCGGCGGCACCCGCTCTGCACGCAGTCGCGCCACGTCGCCGCATTGCTCGACTGCGTCGAGCACGTTGAGGAGGTCGCCGGCCTCCCGGACCACGCGTTCGTCTGCGTTCTCGAGCATGCCGGTCACGATGTCGAGCTGTACGTGAGCGCGGTGCAGGCACTCCATGCGCAAGTCGAGAGATTCGCTGGACTGTTCGCCGCGCACTGTGGTCGCCTGGCACGCGTCGGTGTGCATCGCGACCCAGTCCTGCGCGTAGACGTCGAGCTTGGCGCGAAGCGAGTCCCACGTGGTGTCCGCGTAGGGAACTTGCGTGGCGGCAAAGGCTCGGCCGATCGCCTCGCGCCGGACGTCGTTCCAGACCTCCTCCAGCTTCGCCGCTGCTCCCGAACACGGCTGCTCCGGTGTCGGCCAGCTCCACGCGAGGGCGCCGGCCGCGACCACAACCCCCAGTCCCGCCACCCATCGCCGTCGGTTGCGGCCGGGATCGCGGTCGAGTGCGGTGAGGAGCGCGGTCATCGAAGCGTGCCGATCGGCGGCCTCGGGAGCCAAGCCGCGGCTGAGAACCATCCGGATCCAGTTGGGCACGTGCGTGCCGGAGGGAGGATCGTGGGGGCGTCCGTCGAGCGCGAGCTGGAGCTGAAGCGCCATGCCATCGGCCTGAAACGGGCGGCGTCCGTGCAGGGCTTCCCAAAGCGCGACGCAGAATGAGTACTGGTCGGCCGCCGCGGTGATCGTGGCGTCCGTGAACTGCTCCGGAGCCATGTACGCCGGGCTGCCTCGCGGGCCAGCCGTTTCGACATTGCGGCCGAGTGCGGCAACGCGCCCCCCGTCGAGATCGGCAGAGTCGACCAACTCGTCGTTGCGCGCGATGCCGAAGTCCGCGACCTTGGCTTGAACGATCCCGTCCTTCACGCGGAGCAGTACGTTGTGCGGCTTGAAGTCGCGATGCACGATCCCCGCTGCGTGGGCGGCGGCCAACCCTTCGCCTGCCTGCTGGTAGACGGCGAGGACCTCTTGCCACGAGTGAACGGCATCGAACTGCCAGTCGTCGAGCGAGGGTCCGTCGACGTACTCCATCGCGATGAAGTCTCGTCCCTCTTCACGACCCACCTCGAACACCTGTACGACGTGAGGGTGGCTCAGCTGTGCCATCGCCTTGGCTTCCCGTAGGACGCGCCGATGTGCAGTTTCCTCGCTCGCGTTGAGGACTTTGATCGCCACGCGACGGTCGAGGACCTCGTCGAACGAGACGTAGACCGTGCCCATTGCCCCCGCTCCGACGGGGCGCAATACGGTGAAGCGGCCAAGGCGTCGCGGCGCGGGGTGGTGGAGCGTTGCACCATCGCCGAGCGACTGGCCGGAGTCTTGACCCGCAGTCAGCGTCTCCGCGTCGTTGTCCACGTTGCGTTCGGACCTGGAGCTCTTTGCCCCACCCGAGTCCGAGGACGACGTCACTGCATGAGCTTGAGCGACGCGCCCGTCGGCGTCCAGCAGCAATGGGTCGGCTACTCGATGCGAAGTCGCTGATCGCCGGGGACGCCGAGGCGGACGGCCTGTCGACCACCCGGCCAGAGCACCGCGACCCACTCTGCTCCGGTGACGTGACCGAGGCCGAAGCGAATCGACAGCTCGTTCTGCGATGCCCGGCTGCTCCCGCCGCTGACGTCGCGGAATTGTACGTCCTGTCCCACACCCACCACGACGCGAGCGCCAATGCCCCCGGTCGGTACCTCTTCGATCGGTGCGGCGACGACCACGTCCAGCCAGCGATGAGAGCCCCGCTCCGTCTCGTTGCGGTACAGCGTCAGACCGGTGCCGTCGGTGTTGGCGGTGAGGACGTCCGTACGGCCGTCGTGGTCGTAGTCCGCAAACGCAACGGCGACGTTGTGGGCGGCGCGGCTGTCGACCACACCCCGGTGCTGAACCTCGAGGGCGTCAAAGCGCGACGGGACTTCTCCGCGGTTGCGAAAGACCAAGTTGGGGCGGTTGTCCTCCTGGGCGACGAAGATGTCCGCCCAACCATCGGAGTCGAAGTCCTCGAAGCCAAGGCCCCAACCGTACTGACCCCCGGTGCCCGCATCCCCCGTGATGTTGAGGAATGTGCCGTCGCCGTTGTTGCGCAGCAGCGGATTGTTGCCGATGTTCGAGATGTAGTAGTCGAGGTCGCCGTCGTGATCGATGTCGGCGGAGTCGATGCCCATGGGATGGGTGATGTCGACAGCGGCCAGCCCCGCGGCATCGGTGACGTTGGTCAGTGATGCGCCGCTCTCGTTGCGCAGCAGGACCTTGCCGCCGCGGTCATTCCAGATCCACAGGTCGCGATCGCCATCGGTATCGTAGTCCGACCACATGACGGCGCATGGGTTGCCCACGGGGTGGATCTCGAGACCCGAGCCCGCGGTGATGTCCTCGAAGGTGCCGTCGCCTCGGTTGCGAAGCAGATAGGCGCCGGGGAGCGGCAGGGTGCTCGACGCCGAGACGAGGTCGAGCCAACCATCACCGTCGTAGTCCCCGATCGAGACGACCTTGGACTTGCCGTCTCCGACGAGATCCGCGTCGCTGACGGGGCCACCTGCACCGGCGGCGTCGGTGGCGTTTTCGAACGTGCCGTCACCTCGGTTGCGAAGCAGAATGTCGCGAGGCTGCGCGCCGATGTAGAGATCGACGTCGCCGTCCGCATCCAGGTCTCCGGCGGCGATCGAGTAGCCGTCGACCCCGGCCAGTGCGGCTGCGACCCCGGATTCGCTCGCGTCTTCGAACGTGCCATCGCCACGATTTCGGAGGTGGGCGCTGGCAAAGGTCTCGCCGGTGGCGTTGTTGATGCCGTTGACCACGACGATGTCCGCCCAGTCGTCGCCGTCGAGATCGGTAAACGCCACGCCGACGCCGTGGGTATTCCCACCGCCGACGAAGCTGCTCAGTCCCGCTTCCTCGGACACCATGCGCAGCGAGATGGGGCCTGCGGGCTCCTGTTCGGCCTCCGGAATGGGGTCTGCGGGGTCGCCCAGGTCCTCACCCGCGCCCACGTCGACCGGTTCCCAGAACGGTTCACCGCCGAGGTCCGGGGGGATGACGGGATCCCCACATGCAGACCCGCCCAGCATCACACCCATCACCGCGATGAGGGCGATCCCCCACGGCTGGGTGACCGGGCGTCGTGTTGAAGCAGACACGCGCCCCATAGTAAGTATCACGCGCCCGTCATGAATCGCTGCTTCGTCCATCTCGAGCTCAACACGGACTCTCCCGAGGAGGCCCGTCGTTTCTACCGTGACGTGTTCAGCTGGGGGGTCAACGAGCTCGACGTCGGGACGGCGACCTACACGGAGTTCAAGCTGCCCGAGCCGCCCACCGCGGGGATGCAGCGCAAGTCGATGCCGGAGGCGCCCGCGCAGTGGCTGCCGTACATCGGCGTCGAGGATGTTCGCGCCACGCTGTCGCGGGCTCGCGCAGCGGGCGGCGAGGTCGTCATCGACTATACGCCGGTGCCGGGCTTCGGTGCCCTGGGGATCGTGATGGACCCGACGGGCGCGCCGATCGGTCTATGGGAGACCGAGCAGGTGCTCGAGATTCAGCCTGTGGGCGAGCCGATCTCGGTGACGGCGGGGCCGATGCCGCCCGCGGTGAAGAAGCAAGCCGGCAAGAAGAAGGCGGCGAAGAAGAAGGCGGCGAAGAAGAAGGCGGCGAAGAAGAAGGTCGCGAAGAAGCCGGCCGCGAAGAAGCCGGCCGCGAAGAAGCCGAGCAAGAAGGTCGCGAAGAAGCCGGCAGCGGGAGCGCCGGTCGCGGAGGCGAAGGCGGCAGAGCCTGCCGCGACGAAACCGGCCGCGAAGAAGGCGAGCAAGAAGGTCGCGAAGAAGCCGGCGGCGAAGAAGGCAACCAAGAAGGTCGCGAAGAAGCCGGCGGCGAAGAAGGCAACCAAGAAGGTCGCGAAGA
>JGI12316J15309_10004483_pt1 | contig 17184 bp, 12 predicted proteins | sample MarCyaLeptolynsp_FD_15309 | JGI IMG/M metagenome (IMG submission 15309) | reverse complement strand
TAACGGGTATAGCTCAGCCAGATACGCGTGATGGTAAATATGAAATACAGCCCGAGCGCGACAGGAACCGGCTGAAACTCGGCGGACAGAGTGTCGGTGGGTTTGGGGGACAAAAGGTATAACAGACCAAAGGTCGAAATCAGCCCGAGCTGCACCCAACCTATGAGTTGCTCGCTGCGTTCTTCCTGAAGCCGAATGATCTCCTGCACACGGTGCGGCAGCCGCCGGTCGGATTCGGTGACGCCGAGATGTGTAAACAGGCTTTTGGGCAGCGAAAAATTCATCAATACGCCTCGTTCCGGTCGGACTTCACCGACGCTGTGGCGGTCATAATACCTTAGATTGGGCTGTCGTTTGCCTGTGTTCAGCGCATTGTGATGAGGCGTGTTCCCGGGCATGCGGAGTGTTAGATCATGTTGCCCACCTCATGGCGCGAGCGTTCACACAGGCCGGAGAATGACCTGCGGTTGCCTTTGCTCCCGGTGGTCACGATCAAAGTCACCGATCACCGGCTTGATCGATTCCACCAGATCTTCCGCAATCAATCCCGGGCCGGCATATTCCGCGGCCCGAGCGTGAATGTAGGTCGCCATCGCGGCCGCCCGAAACCCGGGGATCGATTGTGCGCCAAGGCCGGCAATGGTTCCGGCAAGAACATCGCCGGACCCGGCTGTCGCCAACCATGGAGAGGCTTCGTGATTGACGATCGCCGCCCCATCCGGTTCAGCGACAACCGTGTCGGCTCCCTTCAACACCATGATTGCGCTGGCTCGCCTGGCGCCGGTCACGGCCTGTTCGATCTTCGAACGATCGCTGTCCCCTCCGGCAAGATCGGGAAACAGTCTGGCGAACTCGCCGGAATGCGGTGTCATGACAGTGGTGCCGGGCGATCTGGCCGCAATCCGTTTGAAAAGGAATTGTGGGTCATCGGCAAAAAGCGTCAGCGCATCAGCGTCCAGAACAACCAGCGCTTGGCATTCCAGGGCCGCCACGACCTTGTCCCTTGCCGGCGCCCCCAAACCCAAACCCGGCCCGATAACGACGGATGTCACGCGTCGATCAGACAGGAGCGCCTGCAATTCCGACGCCGAACCGAATTCACGGTTCATGATGGCGGTTGTGTGGGCGGCATTGATCAACAGGGCATCATGCGTCGACGCGAGCGTTACCAGACCGGCTCCGCTTCGCAGGGCGGCGCGCGCGGCCAGCCTGGCTGCGCCTGTCGCACTGGCAGGTCCGGAAACCGCAAAACAATGCCCACGGGCATATTTGTGGCTTTCAGATCCCGGAGGAGACCAGAACCGGCGCCAGAGATCAGGTGCATTTTCATGGCTGCGCGGCTGTATCTCCTCAAGCACGCGATCCGGGATGCCGATATCGACGACGCGGACAATACCGCAACGCAGTTTCCCCGGCAGCAGGCAATGTCCCGGTTTCTTTCGAAAAAACGTCACAGTCCGGTGAGCCTGGACAGCAATTCCCTTGACCTGCCCGTCAAGCCCGCTGACGCCGCTTGGGAGGTCGACGCTTGTGATCTCGGCATCACTTGCGTTCATGGCCGCAACAAGGTCGCCTGCATCACCCGTTATCGGCCTGACAAGCCCGGCGCCAAACAGGGCATCGACGATGCAATTGCTCCAGACAATCAGTTCCGCAGTCCATGGCTCAAGCGAAATCGAACATTGTTTGCGCGCCTCGGCCGCGTCGCCCGCCAGTTTGCTTTCATCGCCCAGAAAGCCGATACGGACGCGATATCCGCGTTGTCTGAGGATCCTGGCGGCGACGAAACCGTCTCCCCCATTGTTGCCGGGCCCGCACATCACAGCGACTTTTCGCCCGACCGGGTGGCGAGTGGCTATCTCATCGGCCACGGCGAGACCCGCCTTGTTCATCAGAGCCATTCCCGAAATCCCGCCGGCGATTGCCTTTGCATCCGCCTGCGCCATTTCTTCGGGGGTCAACAATTCATACATGGCGGCCATTCCTCTTGAACTCTCGGTCCATCCGATGGATCCCCCCTCGAACAGACTGTTTTATGTGCAATTGCCTACGTTTTAGGCAGTTGGATTTGACACACTGGCATTCCCGCTCCTCGTCCCGGTTTGCATGACCGCAAATCCGCCGATCCCGCCCATGCACACGGTTTGGCACGAACCATGCTTTACCCCGATCGAAACATTCACACGCTAGTGGTTGAGAACATCGGAAGGAGGCCATGAAAAAGATCGAGGCTGTTATCAAGCCCTTCAAACTCGATGAAGTAAAGGAGGCGCTGCAGGAGGTCGGACTTCAGGGGATTACGGTCACCGAAGCAAAGGGATTTGGCCGGCAAAAAGGCCATACCGAGCTGTATCGTGGCGCCGAATACGTGGTCGATTTTCTGCCGAAGGTCAAAGTCGAAGTGATTCTCGAAGACCAGATGGTCGAAAAGGCTGTCGAGGCAATTCGCTCGGCGGCGCAGACCGGCCGGATCGGCGATGGCAAAATCTTCGTTTCCAGCGTGGAGGAAGTTATCAGGATCCGGACCGGAGAAACCGGAATCGAGGCGATCTGACGTCGCCCGGAAAATGGCTCGTCCGCTTGTGACGAGCCTGAACAAACAAACCGGCCCCGACACATTCGGGACCGGTTGCAATCATGAAGCAACGCAAAAACCAAAGGCATAACTGGGAAATTAGCGATGAGCACAGCAAGCGAAATCATCAAGACAATACAGGACAAGGACGTCAAATTCCTCGATCTCCGGTTCACCGACCCCCGCGGCAAGATGCAACATCTGACGATGGATGCAGGTCAGGTCGATGAAGACATGTTCGCAGACGGGGTCATGTTCGACGGTTCGTCAATTGCCGGATGGAAGGCAATCAATGAATCCGACATGACCTTGATGCTCGATCCGGAAAGCGCCCACATCGATCCGTTTTTCGCCCAGAACACGATGGCGATCTTCTGCGATATCCTGGAACCGTCCTCGGGAGAAGCCTACAACCGCGACCCCCGCATGACTGCCAAGAAGGCCGAAGCCTTTGTTCAGTCATCGGGCATCGGCGAAAAGGTTTTCGTCGGTCCGGAAGCCGAATTCTTCGTATTCGACGATGTCCGGTTCGCATCCGACCCCTACAATACCGGCTTCAAGCTCGACTGTTCGGAACTGCCTTCGAACATGGATTCGGAATACGAAACCGGCAACCTTGGTCACCGTCCGCGCACCAAGGGCGGCTACTTCCCGGTTCCACCGATCGATTCCGGCCAGGACTACCGGTCTGAAATGCTGTCCGTCATGTCTGAAATGGGCCTCGAAGTCGAAAAGCATCACCACGAAGTGGGTGCCGCCCAGCACGAGCTCGGCATCAAATTCGATACCCTCACCCGCAACGCCGACAAGATGCAGATCTACAAATATGTCGTGCATCAGGTGGCCCATGCCTATGGCAAGACCGCAACGTTCATGCCGAAACCTGTTTTCGGCGACAACGGCACCGGCATGCATTGCCACCTGTCGATCTGGAAAGGCGACGAGCCCATGTTCGCCGGCAACCAATATGCCGACCTTTCGGAATCCTGCCTCTATTTCATCGGCGGAATTCTGAAACACGCCAAGGCGATCAACGCGTTCACCAATCCGTCGACCAATTCCTACAAGCGGCTCGTTCCCGGATACGAAGCACCTGTGCTGTTGGCCTATTCTGCGCGGAACCGTTCGGCGTCCTGCCGGATTCCGTTCTCGCCGTCGCCGAAGGGCAAACGGGTCGAAATCCGGTTCCCGGATCCCTCGGCCAACCCGTACCTGTGCTACACGGCCTTGTTGATGGCCGGCCTCGACGGCATCCAGAACAAACTGCACCCGGGCGATCCGATGGACAAGGATCTCTACGATCTGCCGCCGGAAGAACTCAAGGAAATTCCGACGGTTTGCGGTTCGCTTCGCGAAGCCATGGAATCGCTGGACGCCGATCGCGCCTTCCTGAAAGCCGGCGGCGTCATGGACGATGACCAGATCGACGCTTACATCGAACTGAAGATGGAAGAAGTCGACCGTTACGAACAGACCCCGCATCCGGTTGAATTCGATATGTATTATTCGGTCTAAGACCGCCTTCAACAGACCAGAACTTGACCCCGGGCGTCCCACGCGATGCCCGGGGTTTTCTTTGTGGGTGGCGAACGGCAAACGGTTCGCATTCGCGAAGCATCAGGGCACCTCAGCCCCCACCCGTTCCAGAAGCCAGTCCCGAAACCGAGATGAGGCGTTCGACATTGGCCGACCGGGATGTGCGATAAGCCGGTAGTACTCGCCGCTTGCGCCGACAATGTCAGGCAGGACCGGATGCAGTCCGAACTGGCGCTGCAGCACGTCGGAAACCGGCGGGCGGGCAAGTGCGATCGCTCCACCCTGGGCGGCAAGGGAGAAGGCCGTGATCGTATTGTCGACGAACGTAAAATGCGCCATCGACAGATCAACCCCGTCCAGCGGATCGAACACATTCAGCCAGCCGGCATTGTTGGTCGAGATTTCAATCAACTTGTAGCCGAGCAGGTCGACGGGCGCGCGGATTTCGGCACAGATATCGGGCACAGCAACCGGAACCAGGCTTTCCCCGAACAAGGTGTCGATTTGAGCGCTCGGCAACGGTCCCGCGCCGATGACGATGTTAAAATCGTTGTACCCGAAGCGGAACTCCTCGATATGATTCGCGGTGGAAATGGTCAGCTGGATGTCCGCATTGCGTTCGTAAAATTCCGTCAGCGCCCCGGACAGCCAGGACGTCGCAAATATCGGAATCGATTGTACGTGGACAGGTGACTGCCGCTTCTGCCCGAACAGGGACACCGTGGTGATATCGATCGACTGGAGGGCATGGCGCATGGCCGGCAGATAGGCTCTGCCCGCTACCGTCAGACCGACCGATCTCGGTCCGCGTTCGAACAGGTCCTCTCCCAGATACCCTTCCAGGGCCTTGATCTGCTGACTGACGGCAGGCGCAGTCATATTGAGGCTTCTGGCGGCGGCGGCAAAATTCTCAAACCGCGCGGCAGCTTCAAAGACCCTGAGCCAGTTCAGGGATGGAACACGAGACAGCATGATATCGAGCAAAAGTTTTACTTATCCTCAGGATATTCATTATGAAGTTTCATCGATCGTCAAACGCTAATTTAATGCCGGCAACCCGAACAGGAGACCCGACGTCGTGAAAAACGCCCCAGGCCGGGATTTGGCCCCGGCATACTGGAAGGACGGTTATGCTTTTCCATTGCCGGTTCTTTCCCCCGAAGAGGCCGCAGCCGCGCGTTCGGCCTTCGAGGATTTTGAAAATCTGGTGTCCGAAACCGAATTGCCGGACCATCCCGCCGCCTATCTGCGGACCAATGTCGAAGTGCTGCTGCCCGCCGTCGCGCAGATAGCGCGGGACCGGCGGGTGCTTGATGCTGTAGAACAGGTGCTTGGTCCGGACATCATGGTCTGGAGTTCGGAGTTCTTCGTCAAGGAGCCCCATTCCGACAAGATCGTCAGTTGGCATCAGGACCTGACCTATTGGGGCCTGGGCGAAACCGACGGCGAGGTTACGGCGTGGATCGCGCTGTCACCGGTAACCCGGGAGAACGGATGCATGCGTTTTGTTCCCGGCAGCCACCAGTCGGCGATCGTCCCGCACACCGATACATTTGCAGCCGAAAACCTCCTGTCCAGGGGACAGGAGATCGCAATTGATGTCGACGAGTCCACCGCCGTGCATATCGAATTGCAGCCCGGCGAAATGTCGTTGCACCACGGGCGCATGTTCCATGCGTCCGGTCCCAATACAAGCGATGGGCGCAGGATCGCCCTTGTTATCCGCTACGTGAAACCGCAGGTCAGACAGCATGTCGCCGACAGGGACTATGCCATGCTCGTGCGCGGCGCCAACCGCGAGCAGAATTTCATCGACTTTTGCGCGCCGGCCAATATCCTGTCCGATGAAGGTCTGGCCTTGCGCGACGAGATCATGCAGGAGCGCAACAAGGCCTATGGCGAAGGGTCCGCGGAGCCGATAACCTACGCGGATTCGGCCTGATCATATTGTAGGAAAACGGTGCTGGCATCATTCAGGTGTTCTATCGGGAGGAAGTCCGAAATGGCTGACAAGGAAATGACCGTCGTCAAATTCGCCCAGATGAAAGATGGCGACAAGGAAGACTATGAATTCCTCAACGAACACGAAATCGAATATACAAAGGGCACGGCCGACCGGCTGCTGAACGCCCTGGTCAACCTCGACGAGAGCATGTCGGGTTACCAGATCACCCGTCTCGGACACTCCCTGCAATCGGCGACCCGGGCCTGGCGCGATGGTGCTGACGAAGACTGGGTTGTTGCCGCGCTGCTGCATGATATCGGCGATATTTATGCGCCTTACAACCATGACGAATATGCAGCGACGATCCTGAAGCCGTTTGTCCGCGAACAATGCACCTGGACCGTGGAAGTGCACGGCGAGTTTCAGAAACTTTATTTTCTGCACCATCTCGGTGGCGACCCGAACGCCCGCGACAAATACAGGGGTCACGCCTATTTCGACGATTGCGCGGAATTCTGCGAACGCTGGGATCAATCGAGCTTCGACCCGGACTACGACACGCTGGACATTGAGTTCTTCCGCCCGATGGTGCGGCGCGTTTTTGATCGCAAGCCCTACGATCCGGACGTCATTGCGCAGGGTGTGCGTAAGCCGTTGGTCGATGAGAACGCAGCCGCGGCCCGCGCGGCTTGAAATTGCAATTCCGAACCACCGGACGGAGGTTTGAAAAAACGAACCTCCGCCGGAGCATCGTTTCGTTCAGGCCGCGGCCTGCAGGCGCGAAAGCGCGTCGGCGACCTTGGATTTCTTGGACAGGGCCTCGTCCCGCCGTTCCTTCTGTTCCTCGACGACCTCCTCCGGTGCCCGGGCCAGGAATTTCTCGTTCGAAAGCTTGGCATCGATCTTTTGAATGTCCTTGTCGATTTTCGACAATTCTTTCTCAAGGCGGCCGCGTTCGGCCTCAAAATCGATGATGCCGGCAAGCGGCAGGCAGACGATTTCGTTCCCCATGACAATCTGTGCCGAACTTTCGGGTACGGCTTCGGACAGGTCGATCCGCTCGATCCGCGCGAGTCGCATGAGAGACGCTTCGTGAATTGCCAGTCTGTCGCGCGTCTGTTCACCCGCCCCGACAATAACCAGGGGAATCCTGGCGCCGGCGGGAACATTCATTTCCGAGCGCACCGAACGAATGACGGAAATCAGGTCAACCAGCCAACCGATTTCGTCCGCAGCCGGGTCGCTTGAAACGCCGTCGACCGCGGGCCAGCGTGCGTGACCGACAAACCCTTCGCGGCTCGGTCCGTGTTTGCCGGTTTCCGACCACAATTCCTCGGTTATGAACGGCATGAACGGATGCAATAGGATGAGGATCTGATCGATCGTCCAGGCCGCCGTTGCGCGGATTTCGGTCTTGGCGGCCTCATCCGAACCTGACAGGGCCGGTTTGATCAGTTCCAGATACCAGTCGCAGAACGTGTTCCAGACGAAATGATAGAGGCTGGCCGCGGCTTCGTTGAACTTGTAATCCGCCAGACCGACCGTCACGGCGTGCGCCGCATTATGGGCTTCGCTGACGATCCAGCGGTTGACTGCTTCCTTGCAGGTATCCGGGTCGAACCCGTCTGTCCTGTAACACTCGTTCATCTCGCAGAAGCGCGCCGCGTTCCACAATTTCGTTCCAAAGTTCCGATAGCCGGCGACCCGGGTCTTGGCCAGTTTGATATCCCGGCCCTGTGCCGCCATGGCGGCCAGTGTGAACCGAAGCGAATCCGCCCCGAACTCGTCACACAGGTCCAGCGGATCAATCACATTGCCTTTCGACTTCGACATTTTCGCGCCTTTTTCATCGCGAACCAAGGCGTGAATGTAGACCGTGTGAAACGGTTCCTCTTCCATGAACTGCAGGCCGGCCATCATCATCCGGGCGACCCAAAAAAAGATAATGTCAAAGGCTGTGATAAGCACGTCGGTCTGATAGTAGCGCGCCAGTTCCGGCGTTTCCTGCGGCCAGCCGAGCGTCGAGAACGGCCAGAGTGCGGAGGAAAACCAGGTATCGAGCACATCTTCATCGCGATAAAGCGCGGTCGGTCCGGCCTCCTCGCTGGCCCAGACCGCCATGGCCTCGTCTTTCGACAGAACGACACAGTCAGCGCCGAAATGCACCTTTGCCGCGTCGACCGCTTCGGCTTCCGTGCTCTCCACAAAAAGCGCCCCGTCCGGGCCGTGCCAGGCCGGGATCTGGTGTCCCCACCACAATTGCCGCGACACACACCAAGGCTCGATGTTTTCCATCCAGTCGTAGTAGGTCTTTTCCCAAGTCTTGGGGACGAAGACGGTGCGCCCCTCGCGAACGGATGCGATCGCCGGTTTCGCCAGGGTTTTGGCGTCCACATACCATTGATCGGTCAGATAGGGTTCGATTGGAACATTGGACCGGTCGCCGTGCGGCACCATGTGAACATGGTCTTCGATCTGAACCAGAAAACCACGCGCTTCCATCATTTCGACAATCCTGGTCCGGGCAAAAAACCGGTCCTGGCCGTGCAGCGCAAGCACCTCGTCCAGGTCGTCGCTTGCAGGCACATCTTCCAGAAAATCCGAATTGTCCCGCAGGTCCATGGCCGCCTCCGGATCCAGAATATTGACCTGGCGCAGACCCTGTCTCTTTCCGACGTCGAAATCGTTGAAATCATGTGCAGGGGTCATTTTGACGGCGCCGGATCCGGTCTCCGGATCCGCATAGGAATCCGCGACTATCGGGATCCGACGGCCGACGAGCGGCAGCACCGCAAATTTCCCGATCAGGTCCTTGTAGCGATCATCATCGGGATGAACCGCGACACCCGTGTCGCCGAGCATGGTTTCCGGACGGGTGGTTGCAACGGTAATAAAGCGTCCCGGTTCTCCCTCGATGGGATAGTTGAAATGCCAGAGATGTCCCTTGACTTCGACCTGCATGACCTCCAGATCGGAAATCGCCGTCATGAGTTTCGGGTCCCAATTCACCAGCCGCTTGTCGCGATAAATCAGATCCTGCCTGTAAAGTTCGATAAAGACCTTGAGGACGGCGGCAGACAGGCCTTCATCCATGGTGAAACGTTCACGGCTCCAGTCGCAGGACGCGCCCAGGCGTCTCAACTGATTGCTGATCCGACCGCCGGATTCCGCTTTCCAGGCCCACACCTTCTCAAGGAACGCTTCGCGGCCAATGCTCCGCCGGTCCGGCTCCTGGCGCTCCATCATCTGGCGTTCGACGACCATTTGGGTTGCGATGCCGGCGTGATCGGTACCCGGTTGCCACAACACGTCCTTGCCGAGCATCCGGGCCTGCCGGATCAGAATGTCCTGCAGCGTATTGTTGAGCGCGTGGCCCATATGCAGCGAGCCCGTCACATTCGGCGGCGGAATTACGATTGTATAGGTTTCCGCCCCGGGCTCCGCGCCCGCTCCCGCCTTGAAGGCGCCCGCCTTCTCCCAGGCGTCATAGATGCGCGGTTCAACCGCGGCCGCGTCGAATGTCTTGTCCATCATGGCAATGGTCTCAAATGAAATCGGGTTCGAGTGGTGTAAATCGAAATCGCACCGGCAAGTCAACATTCCCGTCGCAAAACAGGCCAATCATCTCGCCCGCCGCACGGGATTCATGCGTACAGCAATTTAATTTTCGAACCGGAAAGCCTGTGAGAGCACAAAATGCAAACGCACCTGATCTCGGCACGTTGCGGACATCGTGTAGAGATCGGCGGAGGGATTCGCCTATTTTCCGCCGTTGCGTGTGACGCGTTCGATTTCCTGGCGGACCAGACGCTCGACTATCGTCGGCAGATTGTCGTCGAGCCACCCCTTCAGCATTGGCCGAAGCATTTCCTGGACAAGATCCTCCAGCGTGCGGGCGTTCTTGGAAAGGATCGTGTGCGCCAGATTCCCGAAGGCCGAAGAGACCACCGCGTCGGTCGTCGGGGACAGCAGTGCCTCCGCCATCTGCGCGGCTGAATCGATCGGCGCATCCATATTGACTTCTATGACCGGCTCCGGCTGCGGCTCAGGTTCGGCAACCTCGAATTCCGGACCGAGGTCCAACGGGGCATCGTCCTCGTCTTCGTCGTCCTCTTCTTCAGCAAACGAAATGTCGGCGTCTTCCGGGTCGAGGCCTTCGACGATAATCGGTTCGGCGGGTTCAGGTTCGGGCTCCGGCTCTTCCGCAGGCTCCGGAGCATCGAAAAGGGCATCCAGATCGTTCTGATCCATCTCCTTTTCAGAGTCTTCGGGCTCTGGTTCCGGTTCTGCGGGCGCGGGACTGTCGAACAGCGCGTCCAGATCGTTCTGATCCATCTCTGCGCCGCCGTCTTCTGCCTCCTCTTCCGGGGCCGGTTCCGCAGCTTCAGCTTCAGGCGTATCTTCGTCCGAAATGATCCGTCGTATCGAAGCGAGGATTTCCTCCATCGACGGTTCTTGAGCTTCTTTTGCCTCGGCCATAGCCAACCCCATTTACGCGACGTGCGGTACGAAAATCAGAACGGTTCGTTGATTCGCACCCGCCCGCCATTATAGGCGGGTCGCATGAATTTCGGAAACGCACTTAGGATTATTCACAACTCTAAGGTTTCTGACGCCCGCAGTCGCTGGCGCGATCCCTCAACGGCCGTCGGGCGTCCGCAAACCAATCCACTTGTCGCGCACTTTCTTGTAGTGCTTCTGCGGATTGTGACGCGCAATCTGCAGGTTCAGAAACCGCGTGTTCAGTCGGCCGACCGATGAAACCAGCGTATAGGCGAACACGAGCTGGTTTCTGATGGATTGCGCAAGTGTGATCTGCGCGCTGATGAGCTGGCTTTGCTGGTCGAGAATATCAAGGCGGGTCCGCTGGCCGACGCGAAATTCCTCCAGGACGCCTTCAACCGCCAGTTCGGCGGCGCGAACACCGGCCTGGGCCGCCCTTATCGACGCATTGGCGGCGAGCAGATTGTTCCAGGCCGACACCACCGTGGCGCGAATCAGGTCGCGCGACACATCGACATTAATCCTGGCCTGGCCCAACTGTTCCTTGGCTTGACGGACCTGGGCGGAGACAATGCCACCTTGATATATCGGCACCGTCAGGCGGCCAAACAGGGACGCCGAATCGACCCGGTTGGTAACGCCGGGCACGGGGTGAAACTGTGACGAAACATTGCCTTCGACCGAAACCCGCGGCAACAGCGCGCCTTCCTGTTCCTTCACATTGAAAGCGGCTGAATCGACGCTGTGCTTCGCCGACAGGATATCCGGGTGCTCGTTGGCGGCGGTATTGAGTGCGGACTTCAGCGATTTCGGGAGAAGCCGCTTGATTTTCATTTTCCGCCGCAGGTTTTTGGGGTGCATGCCCGTAACCTGGAAGAACACCGCTTTTGAAGCGGCGAGATTTGCTTCCGCCGAAAGGACCTGCGACACGGCGGACTGGCGTTGTGCCTGTGCCTGGGAGATATCCGTTCGGGTTCCCTCCCCGACTTCGAACCGGTCCTGGGACGCGCGAACCTGTTCATCGAGGAATTTCAGGTTGTCGCGGTTCAGGCGAAGAATTTCGATATTCTGGATGACATCGGCAAACGCGGTCACGGCATCAAGCAGCACGGTCTGTTCGGTGCTCCGAAGGGCTTCATGCTGAGCCCGTACCGAAGCATCCGCTTCCTTGGTGGCGTTGGTCGTCTGAAAACCATTGAACAGGTCTTGTTGCACACTGAGGGCCAACGTCGACTCGATCCCCGTCGACGATGCGCCCGGCGAAGAATTGACGGACCGAATGCCGGATTCCGCGGTTGCAGAGACTTGCGGTCTGTATCCGCCACGCGCGATTGCGACATTCTCGTGAATGCTTCGCGTCTGAGCCCTTGCCGCATTCAACGTTGGATTGTTGGAGTAGGCTGAAGCGAACACTTCCGAGAGCGTCTGAGCCCCGGCGGAGGAAGCCGCCACCAGTGCACTGACAAATATAACAGATCTTAGTTGAGAGTACACGATACGACCGCCCCCTGCTCCGGCAGACACCTTGATGGCGCACCTGCTGGATACTCTGCCATCATGGTGAACAACCGGTTAAATCTCACGTCCGAAGTCCAAGCCATCATAGCTGTTGCTCACAATATCTGCGTAACCGGTCCGACCTTATCAAGCGGAGGCCAAATCATTCAAATACAAAACCGATTTCGCGTTCAAAACCCGGCAATTTCGGGGCGGCGGCATTAAAAACCGCTCTCCGCCCGATCTGATCACCGTTTTTTTGCAACACGATTGCCTGCGCGTTGCGTCCATCTCCGTCGATGTAGACCAGCCGCCCACCGTCCCGTAACTGTGCGACAACTTCCGGCGGCACGCTTTGAGCGGCGCCATCGAACACGATGACGTCATAGGGGCCCTGCGAGGCACATCCTTCGGCAAGCGGGGCCTGCACGACATCGGCATTTTCCACGCCAAGTTCCGTCATCAGTTCATCGGCCCGTACGGCCAGTTCACTGTCGCCTTCCACTCCGACAACGGCTCCAGCCAACCGGGCGACGACAGCCAGCGCGTAGCCGCTGTTGCAGCCGACAACCAGAACAAAGTCGTCGGGCTCGATTTCCGCAGCCTGGATCAGTTTCGCAAAAACCATCGGCTTTTGCAGAAAGCGCCTGGCCTCCTTGGTGTCCGAAATCAGCAGGTCATTGTCCGAATAGGCAATCGAGCGAAGCGATGGATTGAGAAACAGTTCGCGCGGCACGGCCTCCATCGCGTCCAGGATCCGGTAGTTGGTCACCGCATTCGTACGCAACTGGTTGTCCACCATTCTGGTCCGTAGTCCGGCGAAATCCTGCATGCTCTGTCTCGCTGTCCAAAGACCCCCGGTAGAATGCGACTCTCGGACCGGGTGGCCCTGCCGACGCCTCGGGTCGGAATAAAACGTGAGGCGTAATCATCTATATCGGATGACAACGCCAATGACAAAGCCGGACGCACACTTTCACATGGAAATATTGCGTATTCGCAAGGCGCTCCGACAATCCCGAACAGTCGGAAAAAAAGGCCGGTTTTCGCCGGCCTTTCGTCCTGTCTGGGGAATGTTCCGCATCCGGTTTCCCTTACCGGGTGCTTGCCCTGAATTCCAGAATTGTGGGCAGGTTGCTCGCGGTCACCTCACCACCGGTCAGCTTGTTGCGCCGGTCCTGCAGATAGACGGTGCGCAGCGTGATATAAGTATCCGGCGAAGAGTAGAGCACCTCATCGACGAGGTCGGCATTGCGCGCTCTCATATCCACCAGTTCAAGCGCTTTAACGCTTGGCGCGATGGCGTCATAGGCCGTGAACGTTCCGAAATCGGAGGCAAACGTAATGTAAGTCAGCGGGCTGAGCGCGATGTCGACAATGCGTCCGACTGAAGCTCTTGTCGTTGTCGGTCCCATCAGCGGCGCTTCGAAATAGATGCCTTCACCCACGCCCCACTTGCCAAGTGTGATGCCAAAATCGGTCGGCTTGTACTCCAGCTCTTCCCGCTTCGATGCCGGATCGGCCAATCCACCAAAACCGGCAATGGAATTGACAAGGAAACGAGCGATCGTGTTACCGGCCTGCTCGCCCTCGCCCTGCAGGGCGTAATTCACCATCTGCGCAGGCAAAGCGATGTGGCGAAGTCCGTTTCTCACCCCACGGCGCAACGGTTTGGGCAGCACCGAATTGTACACCGCCGTTACCGGTCGCATAATCGCAAAATCAACGCCGCGGTTAATCAGGTGAAAGCCCCGATTAAGCGGTTGCAGCGGATCGTTGACGTCCGTGATGAAATTTGACTCATCCTGCTCATCTTCGGCGGCAAGTGCCAGAACTTCTGATCCGAAACGGGCGTTCAGCGTGCCGCGCAGGGCAAGTTTTGCATCCTTTGTCCGCGTCGGTTTCGCTGCCGGCAAAATGGTCGGTGCCTGCCCCGCTGCGGTCCCGATCGAAGGATCCGAAAGCGCCAACGGTCCGGTGTTGAGCGAACTGCATCCGGCAAGCGCGCCTCCGATCAAACAAAGGGCAATAGCGTTGGTGCGCGCTGTTTTTTTTACTCTCATAACCACTTGCTTCTTGTCCTCGTTTTGAACAGACAATCCTTGCAGATCACTCCAACTCAACAAGCCAACAACCGATACAGTGACGGATTGTTACACGGCCACAACGGGGATCTTTACGATTCGTTTACCAAACTATTCTTGTCATCAGATATGAACAAAGCGTCAATGCGATCCTTGCTTTTGATCCCCTAGCAAGCCTATATCAGGCCGTCAACGCGCCCACCCACCAACAATCACATTTCGGCCGTCACAAAGTCATGATTATTGAGAAGTGTGTTGTTTCGGTCATAGGTTTTGCAAAATCTCGCCCGTTTTCAACCCTGATCCTGCTCGGGGTCTGCTGTCTGATGTCGATCGCGGCGGCGGCAGGTCTGCTGCGCATCAACACCGATTCCAGCGAAATGCTGTCGAAATCGCTGGATTTCCAGATCCGCACACAGGCCCTCAACGAGTCGTTCCCGACTATCAAGAACTCGATTGTGATCATTGCCAGAAGCCGGACACCGGACGGCACCGTCAAAGTCGCGGCGCGGCTGGTTGAACGCCTTTCACGGGACGGTTTGGCGGTCACATCGGTGTTTTCTCCGGCAAGCGATCCGTTTTTCCTCACCAACGGACTTCTCTATCAGGATGTGGAGGAACTGGAACGCAATCTCGAGGCCATAAACAACGCGGCGTCGTTTCTCGCCGAGCTCCGCGACGACCGGACCGTCGATACACTGGCCGCCTCCCTTCGCGAAGCGCTCGAACTGTCCGCCAAGGCAGAATTCGATCGGGTTTTTCTGGAACGGTTCTTTACCAATCTTGCAACATTGATCGAAGAGCGGCTTCAGGGCTCGCCAAGAACGTTTTCCTGGTTGGACGCCATGACGGCGGAACCGGACGAGGCCGATCGTCAGACGATTCTGTTCGTCACTCCGAAACTGGATTTTACGGCCATTTCACCGGCGCGTGAGGCCCGAAGGGCGGTTGAGGCCGCGATCGCGGAGGTAAAAGAGGAGACTGCCTATCCGGTTGAAATTGAACTGACCGGCGATCCGATCCTGCGCGGCGACGAGTTGCGCAGCGTCGCAACCGGTATCGAAGTTTCCTTGATCCTGTCGCTGATCGCGACATTCGTTCTGCTGGTGATCGCTTACCGTTCCCTCGCCCGAGCGCTGCTGACGATGGTTGGCCTGATCATGACACTGACGCTGACAACGGGATTTGCAGCCCTTGCCGTCGGTGCTCTGAACTTGGTCTCGATCGCGTTTTGCGTGCTTCTGGTGGGCCTCGGACTGGATTTTTCCATTCATGTCATGGCCCACATAGAGGAACGCGCCCGTTCCGGGGGGGCCCTTTCCAAAGCTCTGGAGAATACCGGACGCACAGTCGGGCCTGCGCTGTTATTGTCCGCAATAACAACAGCTTGTGCTTTTTTTGCCTTCATACCCACCGACTTTATCGGCATGAGCCAGTTGGGTTTGATCGGAGGTGCCGGCGTCCTGATCGCGTTTGTTGTCAGCGTGACCGCGATTCCGGCGATAACAACGCTTTTGCCACGGACCGCGGTAACGCGTTTGTGGGGAGCGGGCGACAAGTCAGCCGGACCTGGAAAGCCTGCACATGATTCGCAGACGACCGCCTCGGCGGACAACAACTCCGCCCTGCGCGATACGATTCCATTCCACACGGCGGGCGCCTTGGCTATTTTGCTGGCCGCCGGAGCGTCGCTTTATTTTGCCCCCGCGGCCAGATTCGATGCCGACCCGATGAGTTTGCGGTCGCCCGACAGTCCCTCGGTGAAAGCGCTACAGCCCCTTTATTCCAATCCGGACGATGCCCCCTACCGACTGAGCATCCTTTCCGATGGCGGGGACAAGGCCGTAGCGTTGTCCGACAAACTGGAAGCGCTGGAACCGGTCCACAAAACCCTGTCATTGAACAGTTTCATTCCCGAAGATCAGGATCTGAAGCTCCAGATAATTGAAATATCCTATCCCTCCTTCGTCCATATCGTGGAAGGAGACGGCCTCGCGCTGACTGAGCCTGAAGCCGGCCTGACCCCGGTCGAGGGTCTGATCAAGGCACTCGAACAGGAACAGGATTCCGCTGGCGCGACCGCACTGCTTGCAGCGATGAAAAAGGTGTCCGCGTCCACGTCGCCGACACTGGTCACGGAGCTTGAAGGCGACATTTTCGCGCACTTTCAGGCGCTGATCGATCGCTTCAAACTTCAACTCAATATCGATGCCGTCGAAATCGAACAGGTGCCGGCAGCGTTGACGACCCGCTTCCGCGATTCAGAGGGACAGTGGCGGATCGAAGTTTTGCCCAAGGCCGACATTCGCGATCCGTCCGAATTGTCGGGATTTGTCGACACGGTGCTCGCCGCCGCTCCCGAGGCCGCGGGCGCACCGTTGCAGATCGTGCGTGCCGGCGAAGTCGTGGCCGATGCGATGATACAGGCGACAGCAACGGCGATCCTGGCGGTTGGCCTGTTGTGTTTCATCGTGTTGCGCAGTCCGGCCATGGTTGCGGCGGTATTGATACCGCTCGGCGTGGCCGCTTCTCTTACCTTGGGCGGAAGCGTTTTGCTCGGTATTCCGTTCAATTATGCCAATATCATCGTATTGCCTCTGCTGATCGGATTGGGCGTCGACAGCGGAATTCATCTGGCGATGCGACGAAACAAACTGGGAAAATCCAGGGATCTCTATCGCACCAGCACCCCGAGGGCGGTGCTCTTCAGCGCGCTGACGACCATCGCGGCTTTTGCAAGTCTGGGATTGTCCGACCATCGCGGCACCGCCAGCATGGGCTACCTTCTCACCCTGGCGATCGGGTGCACCCTGGTCAGCACCATCGTTTTGACGCCAATTCTGCTTGATTGGTTTCAACGGGGTCGAAAAACAAGCGCCGAATGACTAGATAGGTATGCAAAGTGCGCCAAACTGCTGGTGCCGGATCCATAGACAGCATTATAGTGTACAACGTTCAGACGTTGTTGGGATTATGCAATGGACCGGTCGAAGTTGCGCACGACCACAAGACCGGCGAATCGTGCGAAACTGTAATGTGTATTC
>JGI12316J15309_10000778_pt1 | contig 17216 bp, 14 predicted proteins | sample MarCyaLeptolynsp_FD_15309 | JGI IMG/M metagenome (IMG submission 15309) | reverse complement strand
CGGACAGCGATAGCTCGTCGTCCGGTGAAGAAACGGAGCCCGGAGCGATCCTCTGGCTGGCCGAGATCGAGGACGCAACGGGCCAACACCCGGGCCTCGGTGTGGTCGACGACGGGCGACTGGTCGTCAACGTTCAAAGCGCCACTCCGGGGTCGAGATTTCTGAGCGTGGTCGACCGACGGCGACCTGATCGACACGGTGGCGATAGCCACGCCGGACATGCCGCCGACTCGTACGACTTCTTCGGTGCAACTCGGGGACGCGGTGCTCGTGGCGGTGAGCGACCAGCTCATTCGCTACGATCTAGACGACTGGACGCCGCTCGATGCGCACGCGATCGGGTACTCGGTGCACGACCATACGTTCGTGGACGGCAGCTTGTACTACGTGGGACTCGACGAGGTGCTCGGCGTGGGCTTGCCGCCGACGGTGGGCGGGCTCGACAGCGGTGCAGCTTCGCTATGGAGCTACACGTTTCCGAATGACGACCTGCCGACCGAAGCGCACAGCATTGCCGTCGTGGACGGCACCCTCATGATGGCTTGGCCCAACGGTGAGACCGGAACCGTTTGTCGGTTCACGCTTGCCGGCGCGGAGCTGGGCTGCGAGGCGACGAGCGTCTCACCTTCGTTCATCGAGGCCGGGCCCGACGACACCGTATTCATGGTCAGCTACGACGCCCTGGACGATCAGCACTGGTCGCTGGCTGCCATGGATGCCGAGTTGAATCCCATCTGGTCGGTGGCGGCAGAAGACCTTGGGCCGAAAAACCCGCGGCAGTTCGCGCGCAAGCTCCTGGTCACCGAGTACGGGGTTGTCGTCGTTGGAGAAGCGCAGCCCGAGCCCGGCGCTGCCGGGACGTTTCAGGGGCAGATCTGGATCTTCGATCCGGCCGACGGCGAACTGACGCGACACTGGGAACCGGACGAGTTGTCAGGCTTCATGGCGACGGATGTCGTCGACTCGGGCGCGGGCACGATTGCGGTCGTGGCGAGTCCAGACGACCCGAACGACCCCATCGTACTGGCCAAGCTCGCGCTCGACTGACGCGTCGGCTACTTGTCGCCGGCGAGCTCGGCGTTGGGGTGCTCGAGGTACAGGCTCGTGTTGAGCCACGAGGCACACTTGCGGGCCGCCGGATGATCCTTGGCGTCGCCCAGGCACTCGAGCTCTTTGGTCCAGGCGGACTTGTCACCCTCCGGCACGAGGCTCAGCTCGGCAACGCAGTCCTCGACGCCGACCCACTTGGCATTGTTGGCCGTGACGATCTCGTCGACGTGCTTGCAGATCGCCTTGGGATCGGGATTCGACGAGCACGCGGCGACAGCGAGAAGGGGAAGTGCGAACGGAAGTCGGGTCATGTCAGCGGCGATGCGCGAGGGCCGAATCTGCATCCCGGCTGTCTCCAGCGCTCGAGCGTTGCGGTAGCTCACGGGCCCCAGACGGCACGCATTCGTCGTTTTGAGGGAATCGAACATCCGGGCGTAATCGAACGGGCCAGCCCGCATCTATGCGCCGTGATCGTGACGTTCCCTCCCATCGCCAACGCCCTGGCGATCGCATCGACGATCTGCACGTCGCTGGGCATCCTCTTCGCGACCCTGCGGATGCGCCCGCCGAAGTCTCGCTGAGGCGGTCGGTCAGTCTGCGTCGAGTTGCTCGGCTGCCGCGTCGGGGTCCATCGACGCAACCAGATCGTGTGCGCCTGCCTGCGTGACGATCGCTTCGACCATTTGACCGCGCTCGGCTGTCCCGTCGGTCAAGATCACCTTGCCGTCGATCTCGGGCGCCTGGCCTTCGTGCCGTCCGTCGAGCAAGTACTCGTGGTCGGCGCTTGGCCCATCCACGAGCACGCGCAGCGTCTGGCCGATGAGATCTTGATGGGCTTGCTCGCGGAGCGAGGCCTGCAGCGCCATCAGCTCGGACGCACGCTTCTCCGCCTCGGTCTCCTCCACGCGACGCGGAAGCAGGGCGGAAGGCGTGCCGTCTTCGCGCGACCACGGGAACACACCGAGGTGATCGATCTGCCCCTCGGACACGAAGTCGTGCAGCCGCTGGTAAGCCTCTTCGGTTTCGCCGGGATGGCCAACGAGCATCGTGGTGCGCAGCCAGACGTGCTCGCTCTTTGCCCGCAGCCGATCCACCAAGCCGCGAACCTGCTTCTCGGTGTAGCCCCGTCGCATGCGCCGGAGCACTTCGGTGTCGACGTGCTGCATCGGCACGTCGAGGTACGTCGCGATGCGCGACTCACCGGCAATGCGCTCGATCAATCCATCCGTCACCGCGGTGGGGTAGGCGTAGTGCAGCCGAATCCACTCGAGGTCTTCGATCTGCACGAGGGCGTCGAGCAGCATCTCGAGGCTTGCCGCCGGCTCGAGGTCGTCGCCGTACTTGGTCGAGTCCTGCGCGACCAGGCAGACCTCTCGAGTCCCGCGCATCACCAGCGAGTGGACTTCCTCGACCACCGAGAACACGGCACGGCTGCGCTGCGGCCCACGAAGCTTGGGAATGATGCAGAAGCCACACGGGCGATCGCAGCCCTCGGCGATCTTGACGTAGGCCGAGTGCGGCGCCCCGGTGAGCTGCCGTGGCGTGGCGTGGTCGTAGAGGTACGCGCGTTTGCCCAGCGCGGACACGGCCATCCGCGGTGCCCCTCCGTCGAGCACTTTCGCCAGCCCCATCTGATCGGCGGAGCCGAGAAAGTGATCCACCTCGGGCATCTCCGCCGCGAGCTCCTCGGGGTAGCGCTGCGACAGACACCCGGTCACGACGAGCTTCTTGTCGCCGGCCGCCTTCTTGACCTCGGCGAGCTCGAGGATCGTGTCGATCGACTCTTGCTTGGCCGCGTCGATGAAGCCGCACGTGTTGACGACCAGCGTGTCGGCGTTGGCGGCGTCGTCGACGAGCTCATGGCCCGACTGCTGGACCACACCGAGCATCACCTCGGTGTCGACCTGGTTCTTCGGACATCCGAGCGAAACGAAATAGACCCGGTGCGACATGGCGAATCACATCTTCTTGCACGAGCCGCCGGCTTTGGCCAGGCCCGCCGCGCGCAGCTCGCTTCCGGTGGGCCCGTCGCCGAGCTTCTTGCGTGCCTCGGGCCCGTGACCCTCGCCGACGATGTCGCGCAGATACGCCTCGTAGACGAACGTGTCGGAGTGCTCGGGGGTGTGGCACTCGGCGCACACCACGTCCTCGGGGGCCTCGAGGCGGATGTTGAGCGCGTTGCCCTTGGCGTCCTCGGGCTCGTCCACGTGCATGCTGCCCGGGCCGTGGCAGGTCTCGCACTGCACGTCGATGAGGCCGGCGTTCTCGACGACCTCACTGCCGCCCGGCTTGCGAAAGCCGGTGACGTGGCACGCCACACACGACAGATCGAACTGCTGGTTGGTGTCGACGAGCGTCTGGTACGCGCTGCCGTGCGGCGTCTTGTTCCAGAACTCGACCGCCTCTTCGTGGCACGTCTCGCACTCTTCGATGCCGACGTAGGACGCGGTGCCTTCGGGCGCCTCGGGAGCCTTCACACCCGTATAGCGCTTCTTGTTCGTCTCGGCGACCCACGCGTTGTAGTCGACGAGGTGCTTCTTGGCGTCTTTGTCGACCGGCAGCTTGCAGGTGACCTTGGCCTGCTCGAAGGTGGCGAGCGCAGCACCTTCGGGTCCCGCGTCCATCTCCGCCTTGACCCGATCGCGCTCCTTCTTGAGCCGATCGACGAACGACTTCTCCGCCTCGGGGTCCTTCTCGAGCGCCGCGATCTCTTCTTCGATGCGCGCGAGCTCCTGCTCGCGCTGCGCCCGGCTCGGCACGACGGTCCACGCGTTGGCCTTGGGCACGACCTTCTGGGCGGCGTCGACGGTGAGGGTGATGTGCGTGAGCGTCTGCAGCTGCTCGCCCGGCTCGATCACGTAGGTGCCGTCGACGATCGTCATCGGCTTGCCGAGGCGTTGTCGCTCGAGTCCCATCACGTAGCCCACCACGACCATGTCGACGCCGGGAACGTCCTTGGCGATCGACTCCGCGAATGGGCGCTTGCCGTGGGCGAGCACGATCGTCGTCGTGGCGCCTTCTTTGCGCATCGCTTCGACCGCGGCCTTGGCCGCAGCAACCGGATCCGCGACAGTGCCGAGCTTGTCCGAGCCGGGCAGGGTGGGGTCGACGACCGACGTCACGCCGACGGTGAGCTTGGCGTCTCCGCTGGTGAGCTCGACGATCCGATGCTTGGCCAGCTCGGGCAGGCCCGCGCCCGAAAGGTTCGCCGCGACGCGCGGCATCGGGTACGCGCCGAGGGCCTTGGTGCCGTCGGGAGAGCGCACGTCGTCCGGCCCAACCCCGCTGACGAGCTGCTCGCCCACCGCGGAGAACCGACCCTGCAGCGCCTTGGCTCGCTCGGCCGCTTGCTCCCACTCTGCTTCGGTCTTGGGAAACTCGGGCCCCTCGGGATCGGGAAACAGAAACGATCCCGGCTCGACGACGACCCGCGCGCTCGGCTCGGACTCGCGGTCGATGTAGCCGAACGCGTACTGCAACCCTCCGAGCGGCTCGGTGGTGCATCCGCACGGGGCGATCGTCCCGAGCACCCGCCCGAACACGAACAGGTCGAACTCCGCCGCCTTGGCCTCGGCTTTTGGAGGATCGGTCGGGGTGGCGGCGGTGGTGCTGGGCGGCTTGCCGTTGGACGCGGAGCTGCACGAGCCGGCTGCTCCGGCCGCGAAACACGCGATGAAGACGCCAGTCAGCCCAACTTGGAGGCGTGCGGGAATCACGAGTCGCTCGAACATACGGTGCGATGGGTGCGGTTGATGCGCCGACCTCCGCCGGAGGAGGCCTCGAACGGCGGGAACCTGGCGCGGATCCGGGCCTCGCGCAAGGTCGCGGCCCTGGCGGGAATGCCGCGGGTGAGTGATCACCCCAGCGCCCGATCCCGGATCATCCTTGACCAGGGAGACCCACACCGCTACGTTCCGCAGCCTTCCGCCACGGGACCGCTTCTGGTGTTCCGCTGGCCACTCCCAAAGAAATCGACTTCGTCATGGCCGTGAAGATCAGGCTCGCTCGTGCAGGCGCCAAGAAGCGCCCCTTCTACCGCGTCGTCGCAACGGACGCCCGTTCGCCCCGTGATGGCCGTTTCCTCGAGAAGCTCGGCACGATCGACCCGAATCACGAGCCGACCAAGGTCGACCTCAACATGCCGCGGATCGACTACTGGATCGGCGTCGGCGCGCTGCCGACCCAGACCATGGCTCGCATCCTCAAGCAGGCGAAGAAGTCCGCCTCGGCGGGCGCCTGAGCGACCTGGTCCGCGCGGCGCCGGCTTGCGCGCCGCGGCCATGGAGACCCGACTTCGGTAGGCCGAGGTCGGGTTTTCGCGTGTAGGCAATGTGGGAGGGTGAGTTTTCCGGCGCGATTCCGGGGGTCTGTCTGCGTGCGCCTTTGCCGAGCATCGATGCCTGTGGGATGCTTTCAAAGGTCGGCTCTCGTCTCCGCTTCGCCTCGCACCTAGCGCGATTTCTCCTCTCTCCGCCCGGAGCCACACTTCAATGTCGTCCGACTCTCTGAAAGAACTCATCGAGTACCTCGCGAAGGCGCTCGTCGACCACCCCGATCAGGTGGAGGTCGCGGAAATCGCGGGCGAGCAGACCATCGTGCTCGAGCTCCGCGTCGCCAAAGAGGACCTCGGCAAGGTCATCGGCAAGCAAGGCCGCACGGTCAAGGCCATGCGCGCGATCCTCAGCGCCGCTTCATCGAAGCTGCGCAAGCGGGCCGACCTCGAGATCCTGGAGTAGCGCGTCCAGCGGCGCTCCCACGTGGTTTGGCGCTGCGTGAACTCGGTGCTGTAAGAACGGGCCGTGCAACGCGAGCTCGACGTCGGGTATGTCGCCGGTGCCCACGGGGTGCGCGGCGGCGTTCGGATCAAGCTGCACGATCCGGACTCGGTCGCGCTCCGACCCGGAACGGCGATCGAGCTGCGTCGGGATGGTGAATCGATCGGGCGTCACGAAGTCCGCGATGCGTCGGTCGTGCCGGGCAAGCCCGGGATGGTGCGCGCGACACTGCAAGGCGTCGGCAACCGAGACGCTGCCGACGCGCTCCGCGGTTGCACGATTTCGATCGATCGCAACGAGCTTCCCGATCTCGAAGACGACGAGTTCTACCTCGCGGACGCGATCGGGCTGCCGGTGCGCAGACAGGCGCAACCGGCCGATCTGGGCACGATCGTGGGGCTTTCGACCAACGGCGTGCAGGACCTGTTCGAGGTCCAGTGGGTCGACGAGACCGATCGCAAACACGACTGGTTGTTGCCGGTGCTGCCCGAGTTCATCGTCGAGATCGACGAAGCCCAGGTGTTCGTCGACGTCCCGCCGGGGTTTCTGCCCGCAGCGTTGGAGGTCGATTCGTGACCGAACCGAGCTGCCGCTTCGAGGTGTTCACGATCTTTCCCGAGGTCGTCGACGGCTTCGTTCGCGCGGGGGTGTTGGGCCGGGCGATCGAACGAGAGGTCGTGGACGTGCGCGCGACCAACATTCGCGACTTCACCACCGACAAGCATCGCTCGGTCGACGACTCGCCGTTCGGTGGCGGGGCGGGCATGGTGATGAAGCCCGGTCCGATCGTCGACGCGCTCGAGCACGTGACGAGCGAGCGCGGTCCCATGCATCGGATCATGTTGACGCCGTCGGCTCCGCGATTCGATCAGCGCGCAGCAGAACGCCTTGCACGACTGCCTCGCATCGCGCTGGTGTGCGGTCGCTACGAAGGCATCGACGAACGCGTCCGCGACCACTACATCGACGAGTGCTTTTCGATCGGTGACTACGTGCTCGGCGGAGGCGAGGTCGCGGCGCTCGTGTTGATCGAAGCCATCGCTCGCTTGGTCGAGGGCGTGATGGGCAACCCGACCTCGGCCGAGTCCGAGAGCTTTTCGCAGGCCGACGACGGAGAGATCCTCGAGTACCCGCAGTACACCCGCCCCGCCGAGTACCGCGGACACCGGGTGCCGGACGTCCTGCTCGGGGGAGATCACCAGGCGGTCGAGCGCTGGCGGGCGGAGGCGGCCCGCCGCCGGACCTGGGCGCTCCGGCCAGATCTCCGCCCCCGCCGGAAGCTGCCCCCCGCCGAACACTGGCTGGCCGTACAGGCCGAGGGCGACATCGACATTCCCTCGCTCGCCCGGGTCGCGATGCACCACCGGGTCGCGGGCGTTGCCCTGCTGGGAGCGACCCCCGATGCCGCCGCGCAGTGGGCTGCTGCCACGGGCGGAAAGATCCCTGGTGCAGCGCTCACCGGGCTCAAGGCGCTACAAAAGCGGCTGCGGCGGGGTTCGGGCGCGGCGCCCTGGGTCGTTCGGCTCGCCGAGCCGGATGAATCCCGCGAGGGCACAGATGAGCTGGCACACGGCGCTCAATCGCCCAGCGAGCTCGCCGACGTCCTGGGACAAGGGCCTGTCGGCCACGCGATGGTGCTGTGGCTGGCGGATCGAACCCACCCCGATACCGGCCGCGTCGATGCGGAATACGCGCCCTCCTTGGACGCCGTCCAGAGGGCGCAGCAGGGACTTGCGATCCCCGGCGCGATCGAGGAAGGTCCCCCTCCTCGCCAGCAACCCGCCGCAATTGCAGACGTGGCCCTCGCCACGCTCGCGCCAGCGGCAGAGGAACCCGGCGACGCCGACCCGAGAGAACGAGACGAGCCATGAGCTACACCTGTCCCACGATTGCCGACATCGAGAACACCCAGCTCCGCAAGGACCTGCCGGAGTTCCGGGCCGGTGACACCATCCGGGTGCACGCCCTGATCTCCGAGGGCAACAAAGAGCGCGTGCAGGTGTTCGAAGGCGTGTGCATCCATCGCAAGCGCGGTGGTGCTCGCGGATCGTTCACCGTTCGCAAGGTCTCACATGGCGTCGGCGTCGAGCGTGTTTGGCCCGAGGCTTCGCCCCGCGTCGTCAAGGTCGAGCTCGTCAACCGCGGCCGAGTCCGTCGCGCCAAGCTCTACTACCTCCGCGAGCTTCGCGGAAACGCGGCCCGCATCCGCACCAAGCTCGGCGCCTACTCGTCGAAGGTGCTCGCGTCCGAGGAGCCCCAAAAGGAGATCGAGCCCGAGCTCGCCCCGGGGGTCGAGGAAGCAATGGCGAAGGAAGCCGCCGCGAAGGCCGGCGAGGCTGCGCCCGAGGGTGAGGCCAACGCCGACGCGCCCGAGCAAGAGGCGAAGAGCGAGTAGTGGTCTCTCGCTTTGCGCCCGGGTCGACTCGGGCGCAGGGGGACAAAACCGAAGCACTCGTGCTCTCCCGACTGGGTGAGCACGGACTGCAATTGGTCGAGCGCAACGTCGAGCTTGCGGGAGCCGAGCTCGATCTGATCGCGCGCACGACCGATGGCGAGACCTACGTGTTCATCGAGGTTCGCGGGCGGGCGAGCGACGAGCTCGGCACGCCGGTGGAGACGGTCGGCGAACGCAAGCGCAAGCAGATCATCCGCGGCGCCACGGCGTGGCTGGTGAAAAACGATCTGTGGGAGCGCGTCGCGGTGCGCTTCGACGTCGTCGGCGTGACGGGGCCGGAATTGGAAACGCCGACGATCGAGTGGATCGTCGGCGCCTTCGAAACGAGCTAGCTCTGCCCTTAGGGCTTGCCGCATGCCTCGGGCACGGGGTCCTGGTCGCAGCAGCCCTCCTGCGTGGACGACGAGCACTTGTTGTCGATGTCCGTCGTGACACCGAGGTCGTCGTTGCATACGCAGAGCTTCTCGCAGCAGAACTTGCCGAGCGTCTGGATGCGCGCGCACTTGAAGCCGGTCTGGCAGTTGGTGTCGTCGACGACGACCTGATTGGTCGGACCGCCGTCTTTGCAGTCGTTGTCCGACGAGCAGCGCTTGGAGCACATCGAGCGCTCGAGCACGTAGTCGATCTTGAGACGGCAGACGCCAGGCTCGTTCGGGTCCGACTTCACGCACTCGAACTTTTCCCCATCGACGCAGCCGGAGTCGTCCTGGCAATCGCCGGTGGGCGCCTCGTCCTCGTCTGCGTACACGCAGAGGAGGTCGTTGCAGCTCAGTGCGGGGAAGGTGACGAGCTTGCTCTCGGGGGGCTCCACGTCACCGTGGTTACACGCGGACCCAACATCGCCTCGGGGACACCCCACCAGCAAGAGGGGCACGAGCGCGGCGGCGACGCCGAGACTTGGGCGCAGGACGTTGCGGACGGTCGTTCGGAGCTTCGCCATGTGCAGCAGCCCGCATCCTGGCACCGAGCACTAGCGAGGGTCAATCCCGCACGAGCGTCATTGACCAAGCAAAGTTGCGCGGTGGTGGGCGCGCCGGGGTGGCGTCGCAAGCACCGTGAACTCCCTTGCACGATCGGCTTCTCCATCACTTTACGGTCGGTTATCGACCGAAGTGATCGCAGCTCCGTCTCACCTCTCCGAACCCTCACGTTCATCCGTTTAGGTCCCGGTACCGACCGCACGTCGCTCGGATGGGAACCCCTCCGCGGCACCTGCCGTGTACCGATCGGGCGTCTGCGCACGGCCACAAAGCGCCGTTCGCTCCGCGCCCTCGGCCTCCTCGTCCGCCGCTCCAAGCCTTGCAGCGGCTCGCTCGCCGCTGGTAATGTCGGCAACCATCCCGCGACCTGTCTTATCCCCTCGCCATGGGGCCCATCAGGCCAACTTCTCTAGCCCTGGCGTGTGCCTAACCGGCGGGGATGCCTTGTGCCTTCTCACGGAGGCAACCGTTCTGGTCGCGGCGACCCCACTCGGAGTTTCTCGAAGAGGACCAACGCTCAATGAGCTTCGGATCGCGTAGGCGTCACACCTCCATCTTGAGGTTTCTTCCCATCGCCCTCGGGCTTGCCCTCGGCAGCGTGCACACGCAGGCCGACGCTGGCCCGCCGCCTCCGCCGCCGCCCCCGGGTGGTGGTGGTGGACAAGAGGCTCCTCCCCCGCCCCCGGCCGACGCGCCTCCTCCGGCGCCGCCCGCTACGGCTGCTCCCGCAGGAACGCCGATGGCTCAGGGCGAAGCCCAGTACAAGGCGGAGGACTTCGAAGCCGCTGCGATCCAGTTCTACAAGATCGCGTCGGGCGAAATCCCGGGAGACACGTTCCGTGGTCAGTTCTGGCTCGGCAAGTCGCTCTACAAGCTCGGCTTCTACTCGGCATCGCTGTCGGTGTTCGACGAGATCGTCGTCGCCGGTCCGAGCCACCCGTTCCACAAGCTGACCCTGCCGTGGCTCGCGTCGCTTTCGCGGGAGCTGCCGGAGGGCGCCGAGGTGCTTCAGAAGATCGGTACGTACAAGCCGACCGATCTCGAGGACGAAGCCTTCGACGAGGTCCGTGACGAGCTGTACTACCTGCTCGGCCGCTTCTACTACCAAAAGGGCGACCTGGCGCAGGGCATCGCGCTGCTGGACCAGGTCCCGCAGAACTCGGACTACTACATCCCGGCCCAGTTCTTCCTCGGCGTGGCCCACACGCGCGAGTTCAAGGGCGACCCGGCCGTCGGCGCGTTCAAGAACGTGCTGCGTCGGTCCATCGAGTTGCAGGAGGCCGAGGAGGCCAACCGCAAGAAGAACAAGAAGGAAGCCCGCAAGGCCAAGCGCAAGGCGAAGAAGTCGCGCAAGGGCAAGAAGAAGAAGAAGCGGCGCGACAAGACCTCGACCGAGGTCACCTTCCTGCAGGAGATGCAGCAGTACGAGCACCTCGCGGCGCTCGGCCTGGCCAACATCTTCTACATGGTCGGCAAGTTCGACACGGCCATCAAATACCTCGACAAGATCCCGCTGGACTCGCGCTACTACCTGGACGCGATCCACTGGGCGGCATGGGCGGAGTTCCGTCGCGTCGAGGTGGACGAGGCCAAGGCCAACTCGCACTACCAGCGAACGCTCGGCTACGTGCACACGCTCAACGCTCCGTTCTTCGAGGACTACCTCTACCCGGATGCGCTCAAGCTCAAGGCCGTGACGTACTACTTCAACTGCCGCTACGACTCGGCGAAGTTCACGGTCGACGAGTTCAACCGGAAGTACAAAAAGACGATGGGTGACCTCCAGGCGATCCTCGAGCAGGCGCCGGAGGACTTCCAGCTGTACGACCTCGCCAAGAAGATCTTGGACGAGGAGTCGGACCTGGACCCGTTCGTCGAGCAGGTCGCCCAAAAGGCGCTGCAAGACAAGACCCTCGGCAAGTACTTCGCGTACGTCGAGGAGCTCGAGAACGAGATGGCGCTCTACGAGAACATGAGCGGCGCGTTCAAGAGCTCCGGTGTCGGCGAGCGCGTCACCGAGGACCTCGACCTGGCACTGTCGGCCGCGCGCGAGCGCACCGGCTCCGAGTCACGCCAGCGTCTCTCGCAACAGATCAAGGAAATCAAGGATCTGAACGTCGAGATGATCAAGGTCGAGTACGAGATCCTCGAGCGCCGAAAGGAACAAAAGGCGCTCGAAACTGTCCCGCCCAAGGCCGAAAAGCCCGACGTCGACAAAGAGCACGAGTACTACAAGTACAACGGCGAATACTGGCAGGACGAGCTCGGCTACTACCGCTACAAGGTCTCGAGTCTCTGCAAGGAATAGCGGCTCCTTCGCAGAACCCTACTTGTGTCCAAACCTCCCTCAAACGCGCAGAGGGAACCTCACTTGCCTTAGGTCACCCAGTCTCCCCGAACGGGGAAGAGGAACCGATCCATGACCACGTCCAGCCCACGAAGTAATGCCGCCCGGCGTCGCGTTCGCACCATCCGCAACCTGGGCATCTTCGCGACCATCACCGGAGCCTTGCTCCTCTCTGCGCCTGCCACATCCTTCGCCGCTCCAGAAGGAGAGGGAAGTGCGTCGGTTCGGTACGAGCGCAAGTCCGGCAAGGTCAAGACGAAGAACAACCTCAACACCAAGTTCAAGAGCGCTCAGAAGCAGGCCGAGCGGGACAAGAAAAAGAATGTCCAGATGATGTCGGCCGATCAGTTCGCGCGGTCGAAAGAGGCCGTTGCGCGCGAGATCGCCGACAAGCAGATCGGCATGCTCACCAAGCTGATCAAGGCGACCGATCAGACGGACGGGCAGTACCCGGACTACCTGTTCCGCCTCGCGGATCACCACTTGGACAAGAAGGCCTACTTCGACCGTCAGGCGGGCGCGCTGTACGACAAGATCTACGCGGCCGAGGACAAGAACAAGAAGGCCGAGGCCAACCAGTACAAGCAGAAGCAAAAGACCTTCGAGAAGAAGTCTCGCGCTTCGTCGCAGGACGCGGTCAAGGTCTACCAGCACCTGGTCACCAAGCCGCAGTTCGCGAAGTACAAGCGACTCGACGAGGCGCTGTACTTCTACGCGTTCGAGCTCGGACAGCTCAAGCGCGAGGCCGAGATGAAGGACGCGTACCTGCGCCTCATCCGGGAGTACCCGCAGTCCAAGTACATCCCGAACGCGTACCTGTCGTTCGCCGACTTCTACTACGGCAACAACCAGATCCAGGACGCGCTCAAGCTCTACCAGAAGATCGTCGACGGCTATCAGGACAGCCCGGTCTACGCCTACGCCCTCTACAAGATGGGCTGGTGTTACCTCAACCCGATCGGCACGTCCGAGCCCGAGTACGCCAAGAGCCTTCAGAAGTTCGACGCCACGATCAAGGCGACGCTCTCGGGCAAGGCGGGTAGCGAGGCGAACGCCAAGCAGCTCCGTCGCGACGCGCGTCGTGACCTCGTCAAGGCGTACGTCCACTCCGGCAAGCCTTCGCGAGCCTGGGACTACTTCAAGGCCGTCGGCAACGGTCCGAAGAAGTCCGAGAACATGGCGCGGAAGATGATGGAGCTCCTCGCGGGCGCCTACTTCGGCGAAGGTATGTATATCGAGTCGACCGCGACCTACAAAAAGCTTCAGGAGGCCCACCGCGGCGACAAGGCCGAGTGCTCCTGGCAGGCGCAGATCGTCGTCAACGCGCTCGCGACCGACAACAAGGACATCCAGTGGAAGGAGACCAAGCGTCTCGGCGAGTACTGGAACGAGTACAAGGACTCGAAGTTCAAGAAGACGACCAAGAAGAAGTGCCGCGACGAAGCGCGCGACACAATTCAGCAGATGGCGACCGTCTGGCACGACGAGGCTGAAAAGACCCGCGTGCCCGAGACGTACGACCTGTCCGAGAAGGCCTACAACGCGTTCATGGACTTCTTCCCGAAGGACAAGTCCGCGTACGAGATGAACTACTACTACGCCGAGATTCTGTGGGCGCAGGGGGTCAACCTCTACAACTCACGGGATCGCGCCGTTCAGGAGCAGGGCCTGGCCAAGTTCCGCTCGGCGCATGAGGAGTTCGTCAAGGTCCTCGAGCGCAACAAGAAGGGCAAGTACACCAAGGACGCTGCCTACGCGCAGATGCTCGCGATGAAGAACGCCCTCGAGTACGACGAGACGGGCGGCAAGAAGAAAGCCTGCAAGATGAACACCGAAGGGGTGTGCGTCTACAAAGAGGGCAAGAAGAAGAAGGTCACCAAGAACAAGGACACCAAGACGGACACGTCTCAGGACTTCCCTGAGTCGGAGTACACGGCCCAGGAAGAGCAGATGCTGGGCTCGTACGACGTCTACCAAAAGTTCATCAAGGACCCGAAGGACAAGGAGCTTCCGAAGATCCAGTACCACCGGGCCAAGCTCATGATGAACCACAACAAGTTCGACGAGGCCAAGCCGATCCTCGAAGAGCTTGTGACGAAGTTCGACGGTTCCATCTACGCCGCCTGGGCGTCGGAGATGTTGATCGACATGCTGACGATCAAGTGGACCAACAAGGACAACACGCCCGAGGACACGGTCAAGACGGGCGAGGAGCTCGAGAAGTGGGCCAAGAAGCTGCAGACCATGAAGGTCTACAAGCACAAGGAGGCCGACACGATTCGGGAGGCCATCCCCACGCTACTGGCGGGCATCGGCTGGAAGAAGGCCGAGGCGTACCAGGAGCAGGGCAAGGCCGGCGACCCGGATGGCTTCGTCAAGTGCGGTGATCAGTACGTCGCGATCTGGAACGAGTTCGAGACGCACGACAAGGCCGACATCCTGCTGTTCAACGCGGCGCGCTGCTACGAGGCGGCGTACCTCGTCGGCAAGGCGATCAAGCTGCGCGGCGAGCTGCTCGCTCGGTACACGAGCAGCAGCAAGTACCAGCAGACCCTCAAGGAGGTCGCGGAGAACTACCAGGCCATCGCGTTCTACGAGAAGGCGGCGGACCACCTGGAGCAGTACGCCGACAAGTACAAGAAGGACGAATACGCCGGCACGGCGCTGTCCAACGCGTACATCTTCCGCGAGGGCCTGGGCGACGAGTCCAAGGCCAAGAGCAACCTCGAGAAGTACGAGGCGCTGTACAAGAAGAAGAACCCGCAGAAGGCGGCCAAGATCTTCTGGTCGAAGAACGAGCTGCTCGAGAGCGACGCAGCCAAGCTCGACCACGCGCGTCAGTACATCAAGACGTACGGCAACCGTGGCGGCATCGACCGTCGCATCGTCGCCGAGGCCACCATTGGCCAGATCCTGTGGCGCCAGTCTTGTGGCAAGGAGCTGCTGTTCGACAGCTGCCTCACCATCAAGCGGAAGAAGGCGACCGCCGGTGAGGACCAACGCGAGAAGGCGGCCAAGCTCCGTAAGAAGACCAAGAAGAAGAAGAACGACGTGCCGAAGTACTGCGGTACGTCGACGCAGGGTCTGATCACGGTTCACTCCCGCGACAGCAAGAAGGCTGGGCAGGCCCAGGGCCACTTCCGCGAGGTGCTCAAGCTCGCCAAGAAGAAGGCCGACATTCCGCCCAACGAGCTGACGCGAATCGACGCGTACAAGAACGCGATCGGTATGTCGATGGTCTACCAGGCGGACCAGAAGTACGAGCAGTACCTGACGATCGAGATCCCCAGCGGACTCGAGTTCTACGTCGAGGACTGGAAGAAGGACTCGGGCATGCCCAAGTGGGAGCGCGAGTACAAGGAGCAGGTCGCGAAGAAGCAGGAGTCGGAGAAGAAGTTCAAGGAGTTCTTCACCTCCAAGACCAAGCTCGGCGAGGAGCTCGTCAAGCAGTACGCCGGGGTCAAGTCCAGCAAGTCGCCGTACTGGGTGCTTGCGGCGGCGGCCCGTACCGCGGTCCTGTCGCAGAACTTCGCCGACCAGCTCTACCGCGCAGAGACGCCCAAGAGCATCAAGACGGAGGACCAGTACTTCGTCTACTGCGACGCCCTTTCGGACTACGCCCAGGGCCCGCAGAAGATCGCCGAGGGAGCGTTCACCTACTGCCTCGAGAAGTCGACGGAGTTCCAGTACTTCAACCAGTTCTCGCGACTGTGCGAAGAGGAGCTCCAGCAGCGCAACCCGGACCAGTACCCGGCGACCAACGAGTTGTTCGGTACCAGCATCTACACCGACTCCGTCCTCGACGTGGTCGGCGTTCAGACCGACCTGTCCGGTGGGCGCAAGCTCGCCGACACCACGAAGAAGGGCGGCAAGTCCGGCCTCTAGGGGCCTGAGCCGAAGGAAGAAAGGAACACACCATGATCAAGTTCCATCGACTCGTAGGACTCGTCTCGCTCGGCTTCGTGCTTTCGGCGCCGGGCTGCAAGAACAAGGACGACAAGGTCGTCGCACCCGGCGGTGTCACGGCCGCCGAGGCGGCGCTCAATCCGGAGAAGGCTTCCGCGGAGGCGAAGGCCGACTTCGAGAAGACCGTCAAGCGCTACGCCAAGGCCAAGGAAGGTGGCGCGAAGCTCTCGGGCTCGCAGTGTGCCGACCTCGCCGACGCGTTCGCGAAGGTCTACAAAAAGCACGGCAAGCAGATGACCGTGGCCTGGTTCAACTCGGGCGCGGTCTGGGACGAGTGCGGCGAGACCGAAAAGGCCGAGGCCGTCTACAAAGAGGTGATCGCCAAGGTTCCCAAGTACGACCTCTCGTACAACAACCTCGGCGTCATCTTCTGGAACCGCCGTCAGGAGCGCAAGGCACTCGACTACTTCAAGAAAGCGGTCGACGCCAACCCGACCACCCGGGCGCCGCGCAACAACCTCGCCGCATCGCTGCGAAACAAGTACTCGCAGAATCCGCAGCAGTCGGACTTCGACAAGGCGGAGCGCGACCTGCAGACGGTGCTCGCGGTCGACTCGGCGAACCGACTCGCCTACGAGAACCTTGCGCGGCTCTACTACGACCGCGGCCGACTCGCGGACAAGTCCTACCTGCTGCTGGCGGACCTGGTCATCTACCAGGCCAACCAGGTGCTTCGGAAGGACGACAAGGAGTTCAAGAGCCCGGACCTCTTGAACCTCAAGGGCCTCATCTACATGGAGCGCGACAACCAGGTCGACGCGCTCAAGTCGTTCAAGACGGCTGCGGAGGTCGACCCGTCCCACGCGGACGCGCACATGAACATGGCGATGATTGCCATTCGGTTCCGTGACTACAAAACGGCCGAAGACAGCATCACCGTTGCCATGAAGGATGGCCGCCAGAAGAAGAACATCGAGGCATACATCGGCCTCGGCGTCGCGCAGCGTGGCCTTCGCAAGTACAAGGAAGCCGAGAAGGCCTTCAAGAAGGCGATGGACCTCGACGGCAAGGACCCGCGTCCGCTGTACAACCTGGGCATCCTGTACCAGGAGCACATCGCGACCTCGCAAGAGGAGTTCAACAAGAAGCCCTACGAGACCGCGAAGGGCTACTTCAACAAGTTCGCCAGCAAGGCCGGCGGCAACAAGGACCTGACCGTCGCCGTCGAGGACGCCAAGAGCCGGGTCAAGGGCATCGATCAGCTCTTCAAGGACATTGAAGAGATGAAGAAGCTCGAGGCCGAGGCCAAGAAGCTCGAAGAGCAGATGAAGAAGCAGGAGGCCGAGGAGCGCAAGCGCCTGCTCGACATCGAGGAGCGCGCCAAGAAGGCGGCCGCGGCTGCGGCAGCGCAGGCGGCTTCGGGCGGCGGCGACGAAGAGAAGAAAGAGGAAGAGAAGAAGTAACGCTTCTCTCTCGCTGACCAAGGAGGGCGGTCCCGCACGAGCGAGGCCGCCCTTTTTGCGTCCTACTCCGGCTGGATCGTGCCGGAGGTGACGTTGGCCGGGTCGACGGCGAAGGCTGCGGCTTGCCGAGCAACCTCGACGGACCAGGTCACCCCCACGTGGCTCGTATCGGCCACCGTGATGAACGCGCGGCCGCCCGGCATGCGGTCGACGTGGTGACCGTCGGGGAGCCCACCCTGC
>JGI12316J15309_10001975_pt1 | contig 17478 bp, 20 predicted proteins | sample MarCyaLeptolynsp_FD_15309 | JGI IMG/M metagenome (IMG submission 15309) | reverse complement strand
CCGCTCTGGTCGGCTTTGACGCGGACCTTAACGTTGTAGTCGATCACCCGCTTGACGGGGACGAGTACCTTCATGGCTCCCTCGGACGATTTGGGTTCTGGCGGTCAGTTCGGACCGGGTGTCGTCATTTCGGGCGACCCCGCTCTTTAGAAAGCGCCCGGTCCCGAGTCAAGGCCGGCTCCCGGGTCGTGCCGGCGAAGGGCTTGCGTTCTCCTATCGGTTCGCTCCCGGTACCCACAGGACATCGGCAGCCCCCCGGTCGTTGACCCAACGGGCCAGGACGAAGAGATGGTCAGACAGCCGGTTGATATACTTGACCGCCTCGGCGCCGATCGGCTCGAGGGTGGCGGCGTGGGTGATCTCGCGCTCGGCCCGGCGGGCGACGGTGCGGGCCAGGTGCAGCTGGGCCGCGGTCGGCTTGCCGCCCGGCAGGATGAAGGAATTCAGCGGCGCCAGCTCGGCGTTCATGGCGTCGATCTCTGCCTCCAGCCGGGCGACCTGACCGGCGGTGACCCGGAGCGGCGGATATCTCGGGTTCTCCTCCTCCGGCGTGCAGAGATCGGCGCCGAGGTCGAACAGATCGTTCTGGATCCGCGCCAGCATGGCGTCGGCCGCGTCGCCGCCATCGGCCGCCGCCGTCAGCCGGGCGATGCCGATCGCCGCATTGGTCTCGTCCACGGTGCCGTACGCGGCCGGGCGGGCCGAGTGCTTGGCCACCCTGGTGCCGTCGCCGAGGGACGTCTCGCCCTTGTCGCCGCCGCGCGTATAGATCTTGGTCAGTTTCACCATGGTTCAGTCCCGCCCAAGCAGCGTCAGGATCACCAGGAAGACGCAGATCGCGACGAATTGGAACAGGATGCGATAGCGCATCATGGTGTTGGACCACTTCGCGTTGAAATCGCCGCCGCGGGCCATGGCGATCACGCCCCAGGCCAGGGCGCCAACGGTCGCGGCCACGGCCAGAAGCATCAGGATGAAGAGCATCGTGTTCATGACCCGGAGATATAGCGGGTCGAACGGCCCCGGCGATAGCGAAAGCGACAATATCCTGTGTCGTTTCGACGCGTGGGCCGATCGCGGTGATCGCCGGCGGGCTCGCTAAGTGAATAATCCGGTAGACGGGCGACTTCAAAACCACAGAACCGCTCAGACTCCTATACGAAAGTATAGTCGACCTATACTTATGCCTAAATGAAGACTGTATTAGTTCGTGTTTACGGTAACGGATTCGAAATATTTAAGCGGCACTTTGACCCGTAAGAGACACCTCGGACCAGCGTCTTCAGTGACTGGAGCGATCGGACCCGCGCTCTCGACGAATTTTTGAACGGAGTCGGAAACATGAACAAACTGTCCGTTACGCAGCGGATCGCTGCGATCAGCCTCGTTGCCATCGCAGGATTCGTGCTGGTGGTCGGGGTGGTCTTCTGGACCCATCAGGAACAGGGCCAGGTTCAGGAAGCCCAGCAACGCGCGACCGCCAAGCTGGCGCTGGTCAAGAACGTATCGGAGCGGTTCCTCAACGCCCGTCGGTCGGAGAAGGATTTCCTGCTGCGTCTGGATCAAGCCTATGTCGACAAGCATGCCAGTGTCGTCGCCGAGATAGCCCGCGATCTCGACGCCCTGGCGGTCCTGGCCGACGCCGACGAGGCCGCCGATCTTGCGGCGCTAACGGAGCGGGTCACCGCCTACGAGGCGCAGTTCGCCGTTGTCGCCGACGCGACGATCAGGCTCGGCCTCGACGAGAAATCCGGCTTGCGCGGTAGCCTGCGGGGCGCGGTCCACACCGCCGAGGAGCTGATCAAGCAGCACGCCACCGACGACCTGATGGTCAAGCTGCTGATGATGCGCCGGCACGAAAAGGACTTCATCATCCGCAAGGATCCGAAATACATCGGCCGACTCGACGACCGGATCGCCGAGTTTAAGGACCTGCTGGCGGACAAGCCGGTGGACGAGGTGGTCAAGGCCGATATCATCGCGGCTCTGGACTCCTACCGCGCCGATTTCGCCGCCTTCGCCGACTCGACCCTCGATCGCGAAGGACAGATCTCGTCCCTCTCCAACACCTTCGCCGAGGCCGAGCCGTTCATGGCGGCGCTGCGGGACAAGACCGAGAGCGACTATGCGGCGTCGACCGCCACGTTCGACACGATCAGCCGGGACGCGTTCGTCATCACCCTGTCGGTGATCGCGGCGATCGCGCTCGCCTGCCTGGTGTTCGGGCTGTTCGTCGGCCGGTCGGTCTCGCGTCCCGTCAGCAACCTCACCGAGCGCATGCGGGCCCTGGCCGGCGGCGACAAGTCGGTCGAGATCCCGAACACCGACGCGTCCGACGAGATCGGCGAGATGGCGCGTGCTGTCCTGGTGTTCAAGGAGAACATGATCCGCAACGACGAGATGGCCGCAGAACAGGAGGCCCAGCGTGCCGAACGCGAGACCCGGGCCAAGGCGGTCGAGGAGATGACCCGGGCCTTCGACGACCAGGTCCGCGAGATGCTGGAGTCGGTCTCGGGGGCCACCCGCGAACTCGATGGAGCGGCTCAGGCCATGCTCCGGATCTCCGAGGAGACCACCGGGCAGGCGACCTTGGTGGCCAGCGCGTCGACCGAGGCCTCTGCCAACGTCCAGACCGTCGCGACCGCTACCGAGGAGCTGGGGGCGTCGATCGGCGAGATCGGCAGCCGGGTCAACGAGTCCTCGCAGATGGCGAACGAGGCCGAGGAGCAGGCGCAGGCCAGCAGCGAGGCGGTGGTCGGGCTCGAGGCTTCGGCTCAGGAGATCGGCAAGGTCGTCACTCTGATCCAGGACATCGCCGAGCAGACCAACCTGCTGGCCCTGAACGCGACCATCGAGGCCGCCCGGGCCGGAGACGCCGGCAAGGGCTTCGCGGTGGTCGCCTCCGAGGTCAAGAGCCTCGCCACGCAGACCGGCAAGGCGACTGAGGAGATCGCCGGCCAGATCAGCCGGATCCAGCAGGAATCCGGTCGGTCGGCCGAGGCCATCCGGCGGATCGCCGAGACGATCTCCCGCCTGCGCGAGATCTCCTCGGGCATCGCCGCCGCGGTGGAGGAGCAGTCCTCCGCCACCCAGGAGATCGGTCGCAGCGTTCAGGAGGCCGCGGTGGGGACCCAGGACGTGTCCGAAACCATCACCAAGGTCGATGATGGCGCGCGGAAGACCGGGACCTCGGCCCGTCAGGTGCAGGAGACCAGCTCGGAGCTTTCCCGTCAGAGCGACGCGCTGTCCCGAATGATCTCAAGCTTCCTGGACGACGTCCGGGCCGCTTAGAGCATCATCGTCTAAGCCGGAATCGCTTCGCGATGCCGGCTTAGGTGTGAGTCTGCTCTTACTCGCTAAGATAGAGCAGATTCACATGCCTCGTCGCGATCGCTGGCGATCGCGTCAAAGCATGATTTGCTCTAGAGACTGACCGCGAAGCGGTCGCGCAACGCCTGCCGGCCCTTCGGTGTGATCCGGAGGGCCCGGCTGCCCTCGACCCGCGTGACCCAGTGCTGGTCGAGGAAGTGGCTGCACACCGCCGCGCCGAGGCGCCCCGCCAGGTGCGGACGCCGCTCGCTCCAGTCCAGGCAGGGGCGGCAGAGCGGCCGCGTCGGGCGCTTCGTGGGCCCGGCGACACCGATGCCGAGGGCCGCCAGCCGCTCGATCCCGTCCGGCGCGACGATCCCGGCGCCGTCGTCGAAACGGATCACGCCCTTGGCAACCAGCGCGTCGGTCACCGCGACCCCGAGCCCGCCGGCAAGATGGTCGTAGCAGGTCCTGGCGAGGCGCATCTGGGCGTCGCGGGGGCCCGTGACCGGCGCGCGTGCCGGTGCCGGCAGTGTCACGGCGGCGATCCGCATCACGCTCTCGATCAGGTCCGCCACCTCCGACGAGGCCAGCCGGTGATACCGGTGGCGGCCCTGGCGTTCGACCGCCAGCAGGTTGGCGTCCGTCATCCGGGCCAGGTGACCGCTCGCCGTCTGCGGCGCGACCCCGGCCACGCCGGCGAGTTCCCCCGCCGTCAGCGCCCGGCCATCCATCAGCGCGCCGAGCATCGCCGCGCGCGCCGGCTCGCCGATCAGCAGGCCGATCTCCGCTATGCGATTGGTGTTGACCATGGGACGTCTCCTCTCGCGGCGATCGTAGCCTTCCACCGTCGACGATGCTACGGCCGGGACCGAAGCATTGCCGCGCGCGGTCGGCGCACTCCTCGGTCATCGCAATCGAGGAGAGCGTCCATGATCACCTGTGTCATCGAGTACGAAATCGACCCCTACAAGCGCGACGCGTTCGCGGCCTACGCCCGCACCTGGGGGCAGGCGATCCCGCGCTGCGGCGCCGACCTGATCGGCTACTTCGCGCCGCATGAAGGATCCGCCACCCGCGCCTATGGCCTCTATTCGATCGAGAGCCTGGCCGCCTACGAGGCGTATCGCGCGCGGCTCGCGGCCGATCCGTTGGGGCGCGAGAACTACGCCTTCGCCCAGTCGGAACGCTTCATCCTCAAGGAGAACCGAACCTTCCTGACCCTGGCCTCCGCGCCGCATGGCGAGCGGGTGCGGCCATGATCGTGGTGATTTTCGAGGTGGAGCCCAAGCCCGGCCGGCGCGGCGCCTATCTCGACCTCGCCGCCGAAATGCGCCCGCTGCTCGACGGGATCGACGGGTTCGTCTCGATCGAGCGGTTCCAGAGCCTGGCCGATCCCGACAAACTTCTGTCGCTGTCGGTGTTCCGCGACGAGAGCGCGGTGGCGGCTTGGCGGACCCAGGCCGCGCATCGCCGCTCCCAGGCGGCGGGGCGGGCGTCGATCTTCGCCGACTACCGCCTCAGGGTGGCGTCGGTTCTGCGGGATTACGGCCTGTCCGAGCGGGCCGAGGCGCCGGAGGATTCCCGGGCCGCGCACGGACCGGGTTGACGCGGTCCGGGCCGCGACGGCGCCGCGCGTCTCGCACCTGCGAGATTGCCCGCGCCGTAGCGGTCCTCTATATCTGGGCGCCCACCTCCGCGGACCCGTTCATGTTGTTGAGAGCGCCTACCGGGGCTTTCGAGGCCACGCGGCCGAGCTCGATCGCGCTTCTCACCTTCATGGTCGCGCTCGGGCAGATGTCGCTTGGGCTCTACCTGCCATCGATGCCGTCCATGGCCGGATCCCTGGGAGCGGCCCATTACGAGGTTCAGCTGACCCTGACCGTGTTTCTCGGCGGCTTCGCGGTCAGCCAGCTGGTCTGGGGACCGATGTCCGACCGGTTCGGCCGGCGGGTCGTGCTTCTGCTCGGCCTCACCGTGTTCGCCGCCGCCGGCATGGCCTGCGCGATGGCCGAGACCATCACCCAGCTGATCGTCTTCCGCTTCTTCCAGGCGGTCGGCGCCTGCGCCGGCCAGGTGGTCGCCCGCGCCACCGTCCGCGACTCCACCGAGGGACCGGCGACCGCCCTGGTCATGACCTACATCACCCTCGCCATGTCGGTGTCGCCGGCGATCACCCCGGCGCTCGGCGGGTTCCTGGAGACCCAGTTCGGCTGGCGGGCCAATTTCATCACGCTCGGCCTGATCGGCGTCACGCTGTTCCTGATCGCCTCGGTGCGGCTGCCGGAGACGCTGCGCGCGCCGGTGATGGACGCCCTGTCGCCGGGGCGGCTGGTCCGGAACTACGCCTCGCTGCTGCGCAATCGCGGCTACATCGCCTATGTCCTGGTGATCGGCGGCATCTTCGGCGGGTTGATGGCGTACAGCACCGCCTCGCCTTTCGTGCTGATGGAGACGCTGGGATGGTCGCCGCAGGCGTTCGGGTTCCTGGTCCTGTTCAACGTGGTGGCCTTCCTCAGCGGCAGCCTGATCACCCGGCGCATCGGCCCGATCTACGGCCTGCGGCGGATGGTGCGGCTGGGGTCTGGAATGGTGCTGGTCTCGGGATCGGCGATGATCGCGGCCCCGCTGCTCGGTCATCTCTCCACCGCGGCGATCATCGCGCCGATGATGCTGTTCCTGTTCGGCATGGCCTTCGCGCTGCCGAGCGCCATGGCCGGCGCGCTGCAGGACTTCCCGCACATCGCCGGCTCGGCCGCCGCCTTCATGGGCTTCAGTCAGATGGGCTTGGCGATGATCGCGTCCTGGACGGTCGGCATTCTTGGCGGGGACGCCCATATGGCCATGGCCGCAGTGCTGTTCGTCTGCGCGGTGGCCTGCGCCGTCGCCAGCGCGTTCCTGCCGCGGCGGATCGGATGACTGCTGACCGGACCGCGAATCACCTAGAGCAAATCATGTCTAGGCGCGATCGCCAGCGATCGCGACGTGGCGTGTGAATTTGCTCTATCTCATTGAAAAAGAGCATGATTCACATCTAAGCCGGCATCGCGAAGCGATTCCGGCTTAGATGATCATGCTCTAGACTTAACATGATCGCCCTTGTGCCCGACCCGACCCGGAACCGCCCTATGACCCGGACCGCGCCGCTCGAACAGGACGTGCTCTTGCTGACCGATACCGACGGCACCGAGATCGCCGTGCCGGCCCGGCGCAGCGCGCGGGCGCGCCGCATGCTGCTGCGGGTCGACCCGGTGCGCGGCGGCCCGGAACTGGTGCTGCCCGCCGGCGTGAAGGTCGAGACGGCCGAGCCCTTCGCCCGCGAGAATCTCGGCTGGCTGCGCGCCCGCCTCGCTCATCTGCCGGCACGGGTGCGCTTCGCCGACGGCGCTATCGTCCCGATTCTCGGCCGCGATCATCTGATCCGCCACCGGCCGGACCAGCGCGGCGGGGTCTGGCGACTCGAGGACCCGGACGGCTCCGTCGAGCTGCATGTCTCCGGCGGCGGCGAGCATCTGCCGCGCCGGCTGACCGACTTCCTCAAGGCCGAGGCGCGCAAGGCCATCATGCCCCTGGCGAGGGACTATGCGGCGGATCTCGACCGGCGGGTCGGGCGCGTGACCGTGCGCGACACGGCGACCCGCTGGGGCAGTTGCACCGCGCGGGGCGACCTGTCGTTCTCCTGGCGGCTGGTGCTGGCGCCGGAAGCGGTGCTCGACTACGTGGTCGCCCACGAGGCGGCGCATCTGGTCGAGATGAACCATTCCGACCGGTTCTGGCGCCTGGTCGAGCGGCTGATGCCCGACTACCGCCGCCACCGCGCCTGGCTGAAGCGCCATGGCGCGAAGCTGCATGCCTACGGCTGATCTTGCCCGGCGCGCCTTCGCGGCGTAAGTCGTGGGCGTTCACATCCGCCTGAAGGCCCTCCCATGCCCCGCCCCCGGCCCGACAGTTTCGCGGTCGCCGCCCTGCTGACCGCGCTGGTCGCCTTCGGGCCGATCTCGACCGACATGTACCTGCCGTCGCTGCCGGCGCTGGTGACCGATTTCGAGACCGACGTGCCGACCGTGCAGCTCACGCTGAGCGCCTTCATGGTGGCGTTCGCGCTGGCCATGCTGGTCTACGGGCCACTGTCCGACCGGTTCGGCCGGCGGCCCGTGCTGCTCGGCGCCGTGGCGCTGTACGTGGTCGCCTCGATCGCCTGCGTCTTCGCGCCGACCATCGAGGCGCTGGTCGTCGCGCGGGTGTTCCAGGCCATGGGCTGCTGCGCCGGCCCGGTGCTCGGCCGCGCGGTGGTCCGCGACGTCTATGGCCGCGACCGGGCGGCGACGGTGCTGTCCTACATGGGCACGGCGATGGCGCTGGCCCCCGCCATCGGGCCGATCGCCGGCGGCTGGCTGCAGGTGCAGTTCGGTTGGCACTCGGTCTTCATCGTGCTCAGCGGGTTCTCGCTGATCGCGCTGGTTGGGACGTATTTCATGCTGGACGAGACCAACGCGCATAGGAATCCGCACGCGACCTCGCCCCGGGGCATCGTCGCCAACTACGCCATCCTGCTGTCGCACCGCTCTTTCGTCGGCTACATGCTCACCATCGCCTCGGCCTATTGCGTGATCTTCAGCTTCATCTCGGGCTCGGCCTTCGTGCTGATCGAGGTGGTGGGGCTGACGCCGGACCTGTATGGCTACTGCTTCGCCACCATCGTCGTCGGCTACATGACCGGGACCTTCATCTCCGGGCGGTTCGGCCGCCGGGTCGGCGGGACGCGGCTGGTGCTGATCGGCGGCGCGCTCGGGACGATCGGCGGTGGGGCGATGGCGTACTTCGCCTGGACCGGCGAGGTCGGGGTCCTGACCATCGTCCTGCCCCAGATGCTGGCCATGGTCGGCGTCGGCTTCGTTTTCCCGAACAGCCAGGCGGGGGCGATCGGACCGTTCCCGCAGATGGCCGGCGCGGCCTCGGCCCTGGTCGGGTTCTTCCAGATGGGGATCGCCGCGGCCGTCGGGCTGGCGATCGGCCACGCCTTCGACGGCACCGCCCGGCCGCTGGCGACCGGCGTGGCGGTCTCCGGGTTCCTGATGCTGGCGTTCTTCCTGGTCCTGGTCTGGCCCGTGCGGCACCGGAGCTAGAGGCGCCATGGCCCGGACCCCCTGGATCCGTCCCGCCAAGGCGTCAGAGGCCGTCCGGGTCTCGCGCGTGCTGCGCCGCTCGATCGTTGAGCTGTGCGGTCCGGATCACGGCGGCGACATCCACCGGGTCGCCGAATGGCTGGCGAACAAGTCGCCACGCCAGGTGCGCGACTGGATCGAGGACCCGGATCAGATCTGGTGCGTCGCCGGCCGCTCGGAGACCACGGCCGGGCGGATAGAGGCGGCCGGCGCCGTCAGCCGCGAGGGTCGCCTGCTGATGCTCTACGTCGATCCCGCCGCCCGGTTCGCCGGCCTCAGCAAGGCGTTGCTCGACCAGCTGGAACTGGACGCCTTCCAGGCCGGGGCAAACCGGATCACCCTGCGCAGCACCCGCACGGCCCGGCGCTTCTACCTTGAGGCCGGCTACGTCCCGACGGGCTCGGGCAGCGACGAGCTGGTGAAGTCGCTGGGGCGGATGACCGACTTGGTCCGCAAAACCAAGAAGCCGACGGTCGGCTAGACCAGATCATGTCTCGTCGCGATCACCAGCGATCGCGACGAGACATGTGAATTTACTCTATCTTGTTGAAGTATATCATGATTCACGCCTAAGACGGCATCGCGAAGCGATTCCGTCTTAGGCGATCATGATATACGACAGTCGGCTTCCTTTTTCCTGACCCGGATCGGCCGGCCGTGCCGTGGCTCAGCGCGGGGCGACCACCATGATCATCTGGCGGCCTTCGAGCTTGGGATGCGCCTCGACCTTGGCGATCTCGGCGAGCTCGTCCTGGATGCGCTTCAGCACGTTCAGGCCGATCTCCTGGTGCGCCATCTCGCGCCCGCGGAAGCGCATTGTCAGCTTCACCTTGTCCCCGTCGCCGAGGAACCGGTTCACGTTGCGCATCTTGGTCTGATAGTCGTGCTCGTCGATGTTCGGGCGCATCTTGATCTCTTTGACCTCGATGACCTTCTGCTTCTTCTTGGCCTCGTTCTTCTTCTTCTGCGCCTCGTACTTGAACTTGCCGTAGTCGAGGATCTTGCAGACCGGCGGATCGGCGTTCGGCGACACCTCCACCAGATCGAGGCCGAACTCGTCGGCATGCGACATCGCCTCGTCGACGCTCATCACGCCGAGCATGTCGCCGTCGGGACCGACGCAGCGCACCTTCGGCACGCGAATGTCACGGTTGACCCGCGGGCCGTCCTTTTGCGGCGGGGTCGTATTGAACGGTGGTCTGGCGATAGGTTACCTCCTGCTTTGCGCTCGCAATGAATACGGGGCCGTCACTCGGCGGCGCGACTCGCGGATCGGTCCGGAGCCTCCGCCTCAGTTTTCAGTCTATGAACCGCGTCGTCGAGGGCAAGGATTTCCTGCGCCTTGCCGCCGAGGCGGCGGACCGCGACCTGCTTTCCCTCGGCCTCGCGGGCGCCGACGACCAGCAGCGCCGGTACCTTGGCCTCGGAATGCTCGCGGACCTTGTAGTTGATCTTCTCGTTCCTCAGGTCCATCGCCACGCGGAGCCCGGCCGCCTTGCAGGCCGCCGCCACCTCGCGGGCGTAGTCGTCGGCGGCGTCGGTGATCGTGGCGACCACGACCTGGACCGGCGACAGCCACATCGGGAAGCGACCGGCGAACTGTTCGATCAGGATGCCGATCCACCGCTCCATCGAGCCGAAGATCGCGCGGTGCAGCATGACCGGGCGCTTCCGCCCGCCGCTCTCGGATACATAGGTGGCATCGAGGCGCTCCGGAAGGACGAAGTCGACCTGCAGCGTGCCGCACTGCCAGTCGCGGCCGATGGCGTCGCGCAGCACGAATTCCAGCTTCGGGCCGTAGAACGCGCCCTCGCCCGGGTTCAGGGTCGTTTCCAGCCCGGCGGCGTCGCAGGCCTCGCGCAACGCACCCTCGGCCCGGTCCCAGACCGCGTCCTCGCCGGCCCGGACCTCCGGGCGGTCGGAGAACTTGATGCGGATGTCCTGGAAGCCGAAATCGGCGTAGATCGACTTCAGCAGGTCGCAGAACCGGATGCTCTCCTCGGTGATCTGGTCCTCGGTGCAGAAGATATGCGCGTCGTCCTGGGTGAAGGCGCGCACCCGCATGATGCCGTGCAGCGCGCCCGACGGCTCGTTGCGGTGGCAGGATCCGAACTCGGACAGGCGCAGCGGCAGGTCGCGGTAGGATTTGAGCCCCTGCTTGTAGACCTGGACGTGACCCGGGCAGTTCATCGGCTTCAGCGCGAGGACGCGGTCGTCCTCGGCATTGGCGGTGAACATGTTCTCGCGGAACTTGTCCCAATGGCCCGAGGCCTCCCACAGCGCCCGGTCGATCAGCTGTGGCGTCTTGATCTCCTGGTATCCGGCCGCGTCCAGGCGGCGGCGGATGTACATCTCGATCTCGCGGTACAGCGTCCAGCCCTTGGGATGCCAGAACACCGAGCCGACGGCCTCCTCCTGGATGTGGAACAGGTCGAGCTCGCGGCCGAGGCGGCGGTGGTCGCGTTTCTCCGCCTCCTCGATCATCGTCAGATGCGCCTTCAGCGCCTTCTCATCGGCGAAGGCCGTCCCGTAGATCCGCTGAAGCACCTCGCGGTTGCTGTCGCCGCGCCAATAGGCGCCGGCCACCCGCATCAGCTTGAAGGCGTGGCCGACCCCCTTGGTCGAGGGACCGTGCGGGCCGCGGCAGAGGTCGAGGAATTCGCCCTGGCGGTAGAAGCTGATCGTCTCGCCCTCGGGGATCGCCTCGGCAAGCTCGACCTTGAACGGCTCGTGCGACTTCTTGTAGTGCAGCACCGCCTCGTCGCGGGTCCATTCCTCGCGCACGATCTTCTCGTCGCGGTCGACGATCTCGTGCATCCGCTGCTCGATCTTCTCGAGATCGTCCGGCGTGAACGGCTGCGCCCGGAAGAAGTCGTAGTAGAAGCCGTTCTCGATCGACGGGCCGATGGTGACCTGGGTCTCGGGGTAGAGCTCCAGGACCGCCTCGGCGAGCACATGGGCGCAGTCGTGGCGTATGTGCTCGAGCGCCTTGTCGTCCTTGCGCGTGATAAGCGCCAGCTTGGCGTCGCTCGAAATGACGTGGTCGAGATCGACCGCCTTGCCGTCGACCTCGGCGATGAAGGCGGCCTTGGCGAGGCCGGGGCCGATGTCGGCGGCCACGGCGGCGGGCGTGACGGGCGCGTCGTAGGATCGGACGGAGCCGTCGGGAAGCGTGATGGCGGGCATGGGAAGTTCTCTTCGTCGAAACCGGAATGGACAGGCGGAGACGGGGTCGGCCGGAGCCTCCCGTTCGGGCGTTACGCCGCCTCGGACGCGCGCAGCACGGCGCGGGCCGTCCGAGACGGCCTGATAGTCTGCGTCCGCGTGGTGATGCGCATCTGGCGCATGGGTCCGTCCGGATTCGTTGCGTGCGGATGGGTTGTACGCGCCTCGGCGAGGCGAGGCAAGGGGAAGGCGGACGCCGATCGCGCTCTTGCGCCGACGTCGACGAGACGGTTCACTCGGCCTCTCCGCCGACCGATGCCGAGCCGCCCGATGTCGACACAGATGCCCGCCGCCCCGACCCTCGCCATTGGCGACATCGTGCCCAAGTGGCCATTGAAGCGTCGCAATGGCGAGTCGTTCGAGGTCCATTCCGACGACGAGTCCGGCAATTTCCATGTCCTGGTGTTCCTGGCCAACACGGCCGACGCCGCGGGCAAGGCGGCGCTGGACGGCTTCGCCCGGCGCCGGGACGACCTGGACACGCTCGGTGTGCGGGTGCGGCTGGTGCTGCCCAAGATCGAGGAGGGCCTGCCGTTCCCGGTCGTCACCGATCCGGATGGGGTCGCCTCGCGCATGGCCGGACTGACCGTGGCGCTTGGCAAGGTCACCGGCGGCGGGCCGAGCGTGCTGGTCGTGGCGCCAAATCAGCACCTGGCCGCCCGGTTCGGGCCTGAGATCACGGACCCCGGCGCCGCCGCCCTTGCCGTGATCGGGCCGCTGGCCGAGCGCCGACGGGCCGGCCTCGTGCCGGTGATGCACCCGCCGGTCCTGGTGGTGCCGGACGTGTTCAACGACGCCGACTGCAAGCGCCTGATCAACATCTACGCCATGCAGGGGAACGAGTTCGTCGAGCCTGGCCACAATCAGCTGCAGGGCCGGACCACCGACTGCAAGATGCGGATCCCGGACTACGGCCGCGACGACCGGATCGACCACTGGGTCTGCGCGCCGGAGACCAACAATATCATCGACAGCAGGATCGGACCGCGCCTGATCCCGGAAATCCATCGCGCCTTCAACTACAAGGTCACCCGCCACGAACGCTATCGCATCGCCCGCTACGAAGGGGCGCAGAAAGGCTCGAAGCACGGCCACCGCGACAACACCCTGCCCTTCGTCGCCCATCGCCGGTTCGCGGTGACGATCAACCTGAACAGCGACGAATACGACGGCGCCGAGATCCGGTTTCCGGAATTCTCCGAGGCGATCTACAAGCCGCCGGCCGGGGCCGCCATCGTGTTCTCGTGCTCGCTGCTGCACGAGGTGATGCCGATGCGTTCGGGCCGGCGGTTCGCGCTGCTGGCCTTCCTGTTCGGCGAGACCTGACGGTCAGGCCTGGGCCGCCTCCGCGGCGGCCTGCTCAAACTGCTGGCGGGTCCAGTCGTTGCGGGCCTTGCCCGGGCCGTTGCGATAGCATTCCTCGGCGCAGACCGCCCAGTCGTGCTTGGCGAGCCCTTTGCCCCGGAAGGTCGGATAGCCGTTGTAGAGACCCGAAACGCCGAGGTTGTAGGCCATGTCGAAGGTGGCCAACTGGACCTTCGTGGGCCACGCCTCGAAACCGCCGCCGACATCCTCGAACAGCCGCGTCGCCTCGGAGAACAGCTCGGCGAATTTCGCGCGGAACAGCTCGGCGGACTGGGCGGAGGTGATCCGCAGGTCGGTCAACGGCTCGAACGCTGCCGCGCCCCGCGCCGACCGGTCCGTCGCCGCCGCCACGGCGTCATAGGCCGCTCGCTTCTGGGCGTCCGTCGCGGGCACCCCCGCCCTCGACAGCGGGATCTCGCCGACCCGATCGGGAGACGCGATGAGATGGCCGATGCCGATCGTCACCTTGTCGACCGTATCCAGGTACAACCAGGCGATATCCCCCTCGAACCGCTGGGCGATCGGGAAATAGTCGTCGGACGTGATCAGCATGCCCTATCGTCCTCCGGTGTCCGAAGTCATCGCCGCGCCGCGACGGCCTCGATCTCGACCTTGAATTCGGGGCGGGCAAGCGCGGTGATCACGAGCAGCGTGCTCGGGACCTTGCGCGTGCCCAGGAACGCGTTGCGGATGGCCCGCATGGGCGCGATGTCGGCGGTGTCGGTCAGGTAGAACCGCAGGAACACCAGATCGTCGAGGCCGAGCCCGGCATCGGCCAGAAGGTTCGCGATGTTGTCGAAGCACTGGCGGATCTGCGCTTCGGTATCCTCGCCGGCGAGCGTTCCGTCTGGCCTGAGACCGATCTGACCGGACATCAGGAACCAATCCCGCACCCCCTCGGCCATCAGGCCCTGGGTGAAGGTCGGAATGCCGAGGTCCGGCACGGTGTCCGGGTCATGGGTCGTCATTGCCATCGCGTCCTCTCGGGGTCACCGATTATAGGAAAAATACAAATTCTGCAAGCGTTGATCGCATGAATCAGCGGGCGGCGACGATCTCGAGCTCGACCCGCCATTCCGGCTTCACCAGGCCGGACACCAGGAGAAGCGTGCTCGGAATCACCTTGTCGGCGCCGAAGAACTCGCTGCGCGCTTCGCGCAGTGCGAGAATGTCGTCACGGTCGATGAGATAGATCCGCAGGTGCGCCACATCATCCTTGGTCATGCCGGCCGCGTCCAGCAGCGCGCCGATGTTGGCGAACGCCTGACGGCACTGGGCCAGCGTGCCGGAGGCGGTGCTGCCATCGGGCAGGACGCCGACCTGGCCGGCGATATGCAGCCAGCGGCCGACATTCTCGGTGACCATGGCATGGGTGTAGTTCGGGGTTCCCATCACGGCCATGCCGTCGGGATCGAGCGGGGTGTGGGTCATGGATGTCTCCCGATTCGAGGGCGGCCCGGCCGGCCGCCGGTGTGGGGTGAAGGCGGCATTGAACCGCAGATCGCCTGCCAGGGTAACCGGATGCGTTCGCCGGCACGGCCGCGATTCACAGCGGCGTTGGTTGGCGCTAGGTTAGACGGTGGCGGGTGAGTATCGACGGAGACGATGATGGCGCGGTTCTGGCGCGCGGCGGCGATTGTTCTGGTCCTCTGTGTCGCGCTGGTTGTCGGGCATCGGACGGCGTCAGCGCATCCGCATGTGTGGATCGACCTGCGGACCACGGTGGTGCTCGACGCCGAGGGTCGGGTGACGGCGATCGATCAGGAATGGCTGTTCGATCCGATCTATTCCGCCTATGCCGTCGCCGGCGCAGACCCGGAGAGCGACGCGGGACGCCAGGCCCTGGCCGATCTCGTCGCCGAGAGCATGCGCAACCTGCACCCCTACGACTATTTCAGCCGGGTGCGGGTGGACGGCGCCCGCCAGGCCTTCGAGCGGGTCCGCGAGTACGCCGCCGACCTGCGCGAGGGACGCCTGCTGTACCGTTTCACCCTTCCTCTCGCGGAGCCGGTGGATCCGGCGGCGCACGACGTGGATGTCGCCGTGTTCGATCCGACCTACTACATCGAGATGCTTCACCTGGAGGGTGATGTGGTGGCCTTCAGCGGCGCCAATCCGGCCGGGTGCGGCGCCAGGATCATCGCGCCGACCCCGGACATGGAGACCGTCGTCTTCGCCCGGTCGCTCGACAGGGGGGCGCCGCCCGATGACACGCTGGGCGCGCAGTTCGCCGAGCTGGTGGTGGTCACATGTGGATGACGCCGCGCGTGCTGCTGCCGGTGGGGCTGATGGCGCTCGCGGTCTGCGCGGCCGGGGCGGTGGCGCTGGCGCCGCAGCTCAATCTGGCGGTGTCGTACTGGTCGGACCTGGCGCTGGAGATCCAGGCGATGCAGCGCGACCTGCATCGCCAGCTCGCCGCCGCCATCGCGGCCGTGCACGATCAGGGGGCGTCGGCGGCCTGGCTCCTGGCGGGGGTCAGCTTCCTCTACGGGGTGTTCCACGCCGCCGGGCCGGGGCACGGCAAGGTGGTGATCTCCACCTATCTGCTGACCCAGGGCAGCGAGCTGAAGCGCGGCCTGGCGCTGTCGCTGGCCTCGTCGCTGGTTCAGGGTCTGTCGGCGATCGTCATCGTCGAGGCGACGATCCGCCTCCTCGGCCTGACCATGCGTCAGGCCCAGGGCACGGTCCCGACGCTGGAGGCGATCAGCTATGCCCTGATCGCGCTCCTGGGGGCGGTGCTGATCATATCTCGGGGACGGCGGTTGCTCCGCGCGTTGTCCGGCGGTGGGCACGATCATGACCACCATCACGCCCCCGACCACCATCACGCCCATGACCACGCGCACGGGCATGATCACGCCCACGGCCATGACAAAGGCGGGGCGCAGTGCGGCCATGCCCACGGGCCGAGCCGCGAGGACCTGGCCCGGCCGCTGGACGCGCGCACCTTCCTGGCCCTGATCCTGTCGATCGGCATCCGGCCGTGTAGCGGCGCGGTGCTGGTGCTCGTGGTGGCGTATTCGCTGGATCTTCGGCTGGCCGGCATGGCGGCGGTGCTGGCGATGTCGATCGGAACGGCGATCACGGTGGGCGCGCTTGCCGCGCTGTCGGTGTTCGCGCGCGATCTGGCCCGCCGGGTGGCGGCGGGCATGCCGGATCACGCCCATCGGATGTCCGCCGTCGTTGAAGGGGTGGCGGTGTCAGGCGGGATCGCGATTCTGATGCTTGGCCTGCTTCTGCTTCAGGCGGCGCTCAGCGTGCCGGTCCATCCCCTGCGATAGGGCCCCCTGCGATAGGGCCCCCTGCGATAGGGCCCCCTGCGATAGGACTGTCGATCCAGTCCGCGATCTCCGCGAGAACGGCCTCCGGCGCCAGGTCGTCGAGCCGGTCGCGCTGGATCACCCGGGTGCGCGGCCCGCGCGGACCGGTGCGGGCCGGATCGCTGTCGGCGGAGAACAGGGCCAGCGTGGGCGCGCCCGCCAGCGCCGCCAGATGCGTCGGGCCGGTGTCGTTGCCGATCACCAGGCGGGCGGCCCGGGCGACGGCCGCCAGTTCGGCGAGGTTGGTCCGCCCGGTCAGATCCGCCGCATTCGGCGCGTGGTCCTGGATGATCCCCGCCAGCTCCCGTTCCGCCGCCGTGCCGGCGACGGCGCAGCCGACCCCACGCGCCGACAATCGCGCCGCCAGGTCGGCGAAACCGGCGGCCGGCCAGCGCTTGGCCGGCCGGTTGGCCGAAGCGCCGGGAATCAGCAGGGCGAAGGACCTTGCCGGGAGCCCATCCGGCAACTCGCCGTCCAGAAAGGCGAGGTCGGACAACGGCACATCGTCCAGCCCGGCGATCGCCAGCTGGGCGCGCTGACGCTCGACCGTGTGCAGTGGCGAGGGTGTCGGAAAGACGTGGCGGTGGCTGCAGCCCGCCACCTTCCCCGACCACTCCGCCGCGCCGCCCATCAGGCGGAAGTACCAGGCCGACCGGTTGGAGGTCTGCAGGTCGTAGACCCGCTGGAACCGCCCGCCGCGCAGCCGGGCCGCCAGCGCCAGCCAGGCGAGCGGGTTGAGGCGCGGCGCCGGGTCGATCCAGATCTCGTCGAACAGCCCGCTCCGGGTCGCCAGATCGCCATAGGCGGCGCGGGTCAGCAGGGTGATCCGGGCCCGCGGGTGGCGCCGGCGGATCGCCTGCATCGGGCCGAGCGCCAGCAGAAAATCGCCGAGCGCGCCGAGCTTGATCACCAGCACGCGGTCCATCGTCGGCACGGCGGTCATAGGCGTTCGCCGCCCCGCTCCGAGAGCACCTCGGTGTAGACCGCGAGGGTGCGGGCGCACATCTGATAGCGCGAGAAGTTCTCTCGGACATGGGCGATGGCCCGGCGCGACAGCCGGTCCCGCGCGGTCTCGTCGAGGGTGAGGGCGGTGC